>Ga0209401_1000875_pt1 | contig 20336 bp, 13 predicted proteins | sample M_140807_MF_Meta_FD_187318 | JGI IMG/M metagenome (GOLD analysis project Ga0209401, IMG submission 187318) | Freshwater microbial communities from Lake Montjoie, Canada to study carbon cycling - M_140807_MF_MetaG (SPAdes) (version 2) | ecosystem: Environmental > Aquatic > Freshwater > Lake...
TTACCCCTTCAAAGGACAGAGCCCCCAAAAGAAGAAAAAGAATCCAAGGGCTTTGTGGTTCGGAGGCTTCATCCGTTGATACTTCCGTGACAAAGGTATCTCCGGGCCGCTCCTGCAGGATCCGACGATAGATTTTCCCAGCCTCCATCACCGCAGCCCCATATTCCTGCAAAAAGGATTCCAAAGTCGCTACACCTGGTGCGACATCATGCCCAAAATCGGGCCAGGGGCGGCGGGCCCAAGGGCTCAAGGCCTCCAGCAACCTCGTTTTTTCCGCATGGGGAGCTGGCCTGCCAATCTGCTCCGCCACATCCAAAGTGAAAAAATCACAGCTTTTGAGAAACCGATCCACGTTGGCAACTCCAATGTGATCCGCATCCACCATATAGCCACCTCGCCAACCCGCCTGAGCGACCGCTTGTTCAGCCGATCGACGGGTATCGGATGGCTGCGTACCGGTGAGGCCATGTTCACGATTCGATTTGTTCCAAACAGGAAAAACTTCCATCCCGGCCGCCGAAGCTTTTTCCACAGCCCGCAACTGTGCAACCCCTTCTTTTCCGAACCGATCGCCTAAACCGATTGAAAATCTGGGGATGTGCATGTGCTTCACTATATCCAAGAGCCCTTACGGTTCCGCACCACGAAACTGAAGCGAAAGCCATCTCCAGAGGCACAAATAATGGACAAAAAGCCATCCGCATGAAGGCTCCTCTTGGCGAAAGGCTGTTCCTCGGCTTGATAGTTGTTCGTGCCTACTTTCTCCCATGACATAACACAGCAGTTTAACCGAATTGATATCTCCCCTGATCCCACCGCACCTCTCAATCGAATTCAGACCGTGCTTGATCGGGCCCCATCCGAAGGCGCCCACCTTCGTTTACTTCCAGGATTGCATCGCTCTGGCACACTCCGACTGCGCTCGAACCTTCACTTGGAAATTATGCCAGGCGCGATCCTCCAATGCTCCCCAGATAGCCGGGACCTTGACGTGTGGACGAGCCCCGAACCCAGCCGAATGGATCCTGCTCCTTGGAAAACGTTTTTAGTGGGTTGCGACCTTGAAAATATCCGCCTGACAGGTGGTGGCACGATCCACGGGTCGGGAGAAGCCCCCGCGTTTCAGGACGACGTCGAGAACAGTCCCGCACGTCCTTATGGAGTTTGGCTGATTCGATGCCGGAACGTACATATCAGTAACCTTTCCCTTCGCAACTCCGGATTTTGGATGCTTAGGATCTTTGCCTGCCAGCAAGTTCGACTTCATGCTCTTCAGATTTGGAATCACGCAAATCGAAATAATGACGGCCTGGATATCGACTCCTCCCAAGATGTTCTGATTAGCGATTGCCAGATCGACTCCAGTGACGATGCCCTTTGCCTCAAGTCGGAAGGCTCCTCCCCTTGCCAAAATATTCTCATTCAAAACTGCATCCTTAGCTCCCATGCATCCGCTTTCAAGACAGGGAGTGGTTCCGTGGGTGGCTTCTCAAACGTCATTGCCTCAAATCTGATCATCCGTCCTTCCGCTTCAAAAACCATGAAACATCCCTCCTGTCGGTGGAAAGGAATCACGGGACTCAACCTCGCTACTACCGATGGGGGCCCGATGCGATCCGTTATACTCCAAAACATCACCATCGAGGGAGTGGACAACCCCATGCTCATTCGATTGGGCGACCGCTTATCCGGTAGTTGCAAACGGCAAGGATATGCAAGCGACTCCGATCACCTTCAGGGAGTTCAAGGAACCCAAGCGGGTGTGCCCCTGACACCTGACCTTCAACTGGAGGATGTCATCATCCAAAACCTCATTGCTAGAGATGTCGGGCCTTATCCGGCCATCGTGGCGGGTATTCCAAACTATCCCGTTCGCCGAATTACCTTACGAGATATTACCATTGTAGCCTCCAGATCAGGAACAAAGGCCGACCTCGAAACCCAGCCGTCTTGGAAAGCCGACATGTATCCTAGTCGGCTTATGTTCAAAACCTGCTTGCCAGCGTTTGGCCTAGCTACGGCCTTTACCGAAGACCTTAAGGTCGAAAATTTTAAAGCCGTTCCAGCCCACGGCGAGATACGGCCAGCCCGCTGGGACGCTCCCTCTTTGCACTAATGCTTTCGACGTCGAAAAATCAGACAGAATCCCAAACCTGCAAAGCATAAGAGGGAAAAGCTAGATGGCTCAGGGACAACTTGAATCTTTCCATCTGTCGTAAACGTCGAAACATTCCAAGCCAATCCGGAGGAGAGAGCCACATCCTCATTCAGAGCTGTGAGCAGAGCAGAGGAGCTAAAATTGTTGAATTGCGCACTACCCCAATCAATCAGATCAAAAGTGTTTCCATTCTGAAAGGCGTAAGACGCAGGGTTGGTAAAATCAAATAGAGTGGAGGCGGATAAGCTAACTTCCCCTGAAATGTCCAGCGCATCATAGGTAATTCCCCGCTGCGTGGGAGCCCCTAGCTCAAAGAGGAATGTGCCCCTGCGGGCATCAAGACTCGTCGCGCGAAGCAGACCCGCACTGTTTCCAGGAGCGAGAGTTCCCCCATCTAAAACCACACCCAGAAGACTTCCTGATCCACCCAAAGTCGCACCCTGAGAAACCACCGTTTGGCTGGACAGCGCCGATCCGTTCGCCAGAAGAGTTCCCTCTCTAACCTGCGTTGAGCCCTTATAGGTGTTCGTACCACTCAAATTCAAAGTCCGAGCTCCTGTCTTGATCAGACCCCCATCGTTGACAGACCCCGAAAGCAGATTGGCTGCGATAGTCACGCTGTTGCTTCCCGAACCTGTATCTACCCACACCCCACCCTCCTTCACCGATGTGGTCATTCCTGGTAAAGCATTGAGAAAATCTGACCCCGCATTAGTGCCCGCCACCACCTTGGCGCCGTTAAAGTGAATCTCCGCCTGCGCACTGGCTCCATTTGTCGAAAATCGACGGAAATTCAAAAGGGAACCGGAACCGGCTGTCCCATTCCCCAGCACCAACAGATTGGTCAGATTGGTCGGCACGTTGCTTGCGTTCAAGACAAAGGACTGATTGTTGAGATTCACCTCCCCGCCGGTCAGACGGAAAACCGCATTGGTTGTCCAGGTTGTCGCCGCACCCGAGCTGCCAAACTGGATTCCCGCCAGCGCGTTGACCACGCCACCGCTGACTTCCATGATCCCCCCGTTATTAGCCCCCACTCGGATTTGGTTGACGGCCTGGGTGACGCTCCCTCCGGTCATCAGAAACTTATTTTCCCCCGTGGCGCCTGCATGGGCGCCAATCATGAAAGACCCCCCTCCAAAGTCCAAATTACCTCCTGCAACGTGTAGCAGGCTGGCCACATTCGTTGCCGAATAGCCGATAGAGACAGAACTATTGGCTGCCCCACTCCAACTCGCACCCTCTTGGGATAGAAGGGTTCCCCCAGTAATTCTCAGTTCGGTGGCCGAGCTCTTGTTGTTGGCAAACCCGTTGGACAGGGTCAGCTGACCGCCACTGATCGTCAAAGCGGTGCCCATGTTCCCGCTCATCTGACCAGATAGAACCACCGTACCTGTCCCTACCTTGGTCAGAGCCAGCGCACCCGCCCCCGTGTTGGTGAAGTTTCCGCGGAAATTTCCCCCGGTGTCATTTTCCCCAAACGTAAAGGAACCGTCGGTAGACGCAGAGTTCAGAATCCTCCCTGCGCCGTTGAGCCCGTTGTTGCGGACGGCGAATCCATTGACATCAAAAACCGCCCCGTTGGAAATGCTTAAATTTCCCTTCCCGCCGCCATAGGCGTTAGCACTGGCGATCCCCATTTTCAACGTACCCTCGGCCACATCGAATCCCCCAGCCAGAGTATTAGCTGCCGAAAGGGTTAAAGTAGAGCTGCCCAGCTTCGTCAAGACCGCACCGGTATTACCCGAAATCGCACCCGAAATCGTCATTCCCGCCCCGCTCCCCGTGTTGACCGCATAGGCCGTGTTTGCATTTTGCAGGTAGAGGGGCAGAGAGATGGTCTGTAAACTTGAGGATAGGTTGGTAATGGACCCGAAAAGATCGGTCCGATTGGACCCCGCCAAAGTAAAGGCACCCGCGTTGGACTCAAAGGTGAAGTTGCGGAAATCAGTTCCAGTCGCAAAATTATTAGTGGTCAACGTTCGAGTTGTACCAGCAAAACTCAGATCGTTGGTGCTAGCCCCCACTGGAGCCACATCCCCAAACCAGTTTGCGGTTGTTGTCCAATTACCGTCCGCCCCACCCCCGTCCCAGGTATAAGAGGCGGCAGAAAGGGGCAGAGGGGCAACCAACGCAAATAAGGCAAACATGAGCAGGTTTTTCAAGACGCCTTTTGTCTGCATAAGCTTATCTTGCGTGAGGTAAATAGTAATCGCAACTACATGAAGGGGTAGTTTTCATTCGTCTTCCATTTTCATTGCTGGAGAGAGGACTGCCCACTTTGCCGTGCCCTTACTAAGGAAGAGACGCCTTCAAACGAAGGAACTTTCTCGGTTGACCAGACTCAATGTCCTGAGAGAAGGCCTTAACAGTTGTGTTAGGCACAGTCGAAGTTGCGCCCGTTGCGTTCAAATCGACTGGGTTCCAAGGGCCATCTAGGCTATAGGCGTATTCGCCGACCACACTCACACCCTGGCCACTGTTGCGAATATTCGCCGTCAACTTAAGTGTCGTTCCTTCCAAAGTCAGTACTGGCAAAGCAGGACTGGTAGTAGGTCCGGTGCCGCCGAGCGCGTAGCTCATCAAATTTTTCAGTCCATTCGAGCCAACGGTGTTTTCGCTATTCTCAGGATATGTGGTCCCAAAGGTCGGTCCTGCGGAAGCACTGGTCACAATGACCTGCAAGTTGGGGTTGTTCGTGAGGATCCCTACCGTGTTAGATAACAACCCCGTCACATTTTTACTGGCGAGAGAGGCAATATTGAGGGGACCCGAAAGAACGTTGTTGGTAGTGCCAACGGCAGGCGGGGGGCTGACGAAGTTAACAAGAGTGGAGTTGGATAGAATCGTCGCGCTAAAGGAGGTGTTACTAACGACCAAAGTTCCCTCTCTAACCTGCGTTGAGCCCTTATAGGTGTTCGTACCACTCAAATTCAAAGTCCGAGCTCCTGTCTTGATCAGACCCCCATCGTTGACAGACCCCGAAAGCAGATTGGCAGCGATAGTCACGCTGTTGCTTCCCGAACCTGTATCCACCCACACCCCGCCCTCCTTCACCGATGTGGTCATTCCTGGTAAAGCATTGAGAAAATCCGCCCCCGCACTGGTCCCTGCCATCACCTTGGCCCCGTTAAAGTGAATCTCCGCCTGCGCACTGGCTCCGGTGGTCACAAATCGACGGAAATTCAAAAGCGATCCGGAACCGGCTGTCCCATTCCCCAGGATCAGCTGGTTGGTCAGACTGGTCGGTACGTTGCCTGCGTTCAAAACAAGGGACTGATTGTTGAGATTCACCTCCCCGCCGGTCAGACGGAAAACCGCATTGGTTGTCCAGGTTGTCGCCGCACCCGAGCTGCCAAACTGGATTCCCGCCAACGCGTTGACCACGCCACCGCTGACTTCCATGATCCCCCCGTTATTGGCCCCAATCCGTATTTGGTTGGTGGCCTGGGTGACGCTCCCCCCAGTCATGAGAAACTTATTTTCCCCCGTGGCGCCTGCATGAGCGCCAATCATGAAAGACCCCCCTCCAAAGTCCAAATTACCACCGGAAACCTGGAGCAGGCTGGCGGTGCTCGTCGCCGAATAGCCGATCGAGACAGAACTATTGGCTGCCCCGCTCCAACTCACCCCCTCTTGGGATAGAAGGGTTCCCCCAGTAATTCTCAGTTCGGTGGCAGAGCTCTTGTTGTTGGCAAACCCGTTGGACAGGGTCAGCTGACCGCCACTGATCGTCAAAGCCGAGCCCATGTTCCCGCTCATCTGACCGGACAGAACCACCGTACCTGTCCCCACCTTGGTCAGGGTCAGCGCACCCGCCCCCGTATTGGTGAAGTTTCCGCGGAAATTTCCCCCGGTATTGTTCTCCCCAAACTGAAAGGAACCGTTTGCTGCCGCAGAGTTCAGAATCGTCCCTGCGCCGTTGAGCCCGTTGTTGCGAACGGCAAATCCATTGACATCAAAAACCGCCCCGTTGGAAATGCTTAAATTTCCTGCCCCGCTGCCATAGGCGTTGGCACTGGCGATCCCCATTTTCAACGTACCCTCGGCCACATCGAATCCCCCAGCCAGAGAATTGGCTGCCGAAAGGGTCAGAGTAGAGCTGCCCAGCTTCGTCAAGACCGCACCGGTATTACCCGAAATCACACCCGAAATCGTCATTCCCGCCCCGCTCCCCGTGTTGACCGCATAGGCCGTGTTTGCATTTTGCAGGTAGAGGGGCAGAGAGACGGTCTGCAAATTTGCGGACAGGTTAGTAATCGACCCGTAAAGATCGAGCCGATTGGATCCTGCCAAAGTAAAGGCACCCGCGTTGGACTCGAAGGTGAGATTGCGGAAATCAGTTCCCACCGGGAAATTATCAGTGGTCGACGTTCGGGTCGTGCCGGCAAAACTCAGATCATCGGTGCTACCCCCCACTGGAGCCGCATCCCCAACCCAGTTTGCGGCTGTTGTCCAGTTGCCGTCCGCCCCACCTCCGTCCCAGGTATAAGAGGCGGCAGACAGGGGCAGAGGGGTAACCACCCCAGACAGGACAAAGAGGAACAGGTTTTTCAAGACGCCTTTTGTCTGCATAAGCTTATCTTGCGTGAGGTAAATAGTAATCGCAACTACACGAAGGGGTAGTTGTTTTTTAGCTTATTAACAAATTCTTTTGCCGACTTTTTTGCGGGGTTCGACGAGATGAGGGCGATCCCGATTGAGAGACGGGTGTAGCGCCGTTGGCGAAACAGAGGGCCACGGCCTCTGTTCTCGAGTGAACCTTAAGTTTTCGGTAAAGGTGTTTTAGGTGATAACGAACCGCATCCAAACCAAGGTAGATTTTTTCGGCGATCCCTTTGTTGGAGTAACCCAGACAAAGCAAGGAGTAGATCTCCGCCTCACGAGAACTCAAAGGATAAGAAGTAGAATCAAGGGGGGAATGAGCCTTGAATCTGGACATCATGCTTTCGGGGCTTTCCCTCAGTTTTCCCACCAAACCCCGAAAGAAGGAATCAGACATGGGATGTCCCCCGTCACAGATCTCACTCATCGCTCGGAGGATTCTGTTCTTTGGGGAGCTTTTTTCCAGGCAACCATCCGCTCCAAGTTGTAAAGCCTGCAGGGCCTGTTGCCGATCGCCTCGATCGACCCAAGCTAGGACTCTAGTCTTGGGAAACCGCGCTGAAATCGAAGGTAACGCTTTTAAGGAGTCCGGGCTGGTCTTAGCCCCCAAATCAAAGAGAAGAAGGCTTCGTTCTCTGACCTGCAGGCAACGCTTGACTGCCCCTATTGTTCGGGAGACGCGTACCCTGTACCCTCCTGAAACTAACATGGAGGTTAGATCATTCTGAAACTCCGAATCCCGAGTAAGAAGAATGCACAACCTCATGCAGCGATCTTCCTGGATTTTTTGGTGGCTTCCCAAGCCGTTTGAACCTCGCGTGCAAGGTAGGCGCCTTGGGCCTGCCGGATCGGGGGAAGAAAATGCCCGTGATCCACGAACCAAGGAGCCGGTAAAGAGGCGGTAAACTCGTCCAAGGCCACCACCCAGGCCCCCCCACTTCCCGCGACCTCCGCCGCTACCTGGTTATACGCGCGCACATCACGCATCCGACGAAGAAAGCCCTTCTGGAAGGAGGCGTGGTGATCATCGTCGAGCGGGGTGGACTGCACCCAGCAGGCCTGACATCCCCTTTGCCGGAGAGACTGAATCGCCGCATGGATATTCTCCCGGTACTCGGAGCAAGGAACCTGATGCTGTCCCGAGGCAGGGTCGAACTTGATGTCGTGCAGACCCGCATTCAGGACGACAATGTCGGGCCGAAAGGCGGGATCCTCCAAAGCCACGGCAATCGCACTTCGCAAACCACGAGAATCTCCGCAGTTATTCCCGCGTCTTTCATCCAGCTTTTCTAAAGCCCTTTCCCGCCCCACAGGTTCACCCGTGCTCGCCCAACAACGGACGGCCTCAGAGAAATAGGGCCAGTAGTGGATCGATATACTGTCCCCGAATCGCCAAACGAGGGGAAATTGCGAGGAAGAGGAAAGATCCTTTGTCACCACGAATACTACTATTCGATCCTCTTGGCCCGTGACCAGAGTCTTTCCCTTTTCAGCCCGCCTGATCTAGGCAGTATGGCTTTTTGTCCATGTTCAGCATTCCCTTCTTGGCGCAGAATAGACTCTATGGTTCCGAAGAAGATCGTCTGCCTTGGAGACTCGATCACCGAGTCCAAATCGGTGGGCGTACTCGACGGATGGCCTGTCCGACTGCAACTCCACCTCACCTCCAGCGGACCTTGGCACATTTACAATCGCGGAATTTCAGGTCAAACCACTCGGGACGCCCTGGAGAGATTGGAAAAAGATGTGCTGTCCCTTCTGCCCGGCTGGGTCCTGATCGAGTTTGGAATTAATGACAGCAGCTTTCGCCCCTCCCAAAAGATTCCCCGGGTCTCACGGGAAGACTTTGCCCTTTGCCTGAATGAAATCGTGCGGCAAATTCAAGTGGCCCGGGGCGAGCCGATCCTGATGATCAATCATCCCCTCGGCACCCCAGATCCACGCCAGCCCAACGGTAAGTCGCGGGGAGCTAACCTTCGCGATTACCATGAGATGACCCGAGGAATCGCCAAAACAAGAGGCTGTCTCATAGTCGACCTGCATCGGCGGCTGACGCAACAAGGATTGTCCAAATGGAGAGCCAAAGGCCTGCGAAAAGACGGTGTCCATTTGACGGCGTTGGGTCATCGGATGTACGCCGAGGCGATGATGCAAGAGCTGACCCCCCTTCTAAAAAGGAAAAGACCCCGTTGAAGCCAAAAAGGTATGCTTTTGTGGGCACCGGCAACCGGGTGCGTATGTTTCTTGATCCTGCTGCCTCCAAATACCGAGATCAGGCCCAGGTGGTGGCCTTATGTGACCTAAGCCGAACCCGTGCTGACTGGCACCGAGACCGTTTACAGAAAAAATTCAACCTACCCCCGCCCCCATTCTACCGGGCCGAACAGTTTTCCATGATGCTTCAAGAGACCCGCCCAGATGTGGTGGTGGTCACCACCATGGATTCCACCCATGACGAATTTATCGTCGCCGCCGTCCATGCGGGTTGTGATGTGGTGACGGAAAAACCGATGACCGTGGATGCCCCCAAGTGTCGCCATATTTTACAAGCCGTTCAGGAAACCGGGCGTCACGTTCGTGTCACCTTCAATTATCGATGGGGCGCGGGCGCCACAGAGGTGAAAAAGTTTTTGTCCGGCGGAACGATGGGCCGCGTCCGATTGGTCCACTTGGAATATCTCCTCAATACCCGACACGGGGCGGACTACTTCCGCCGCTGGCACTCTCAAAAGGAGTGTTCGGGGGGTCTGTTGGTCCACAAATCCACCCACCATTTTGATCTAGTGAATTGGTGGATCGATTCAATTCCGAATGAAGTATCTGCCTTCGGGAATCTGGCCTTCTATGGCGAGGCCAATGCCTTGCAACGGGGCGATCAAAAATGGACCGGCTTTTCCAGATATACTGGTAGAGAAAACGGGCAGGACCCATTTGCCTACCGCTTAGACGACCCCAAGTTAACCGACCCAGAAATGGAGCAGGGACTTTATTGGAAGGCCGAAAGGGAAACAGGATACCTAAGAGACCAGAATGTCTTTCGGCCCGGCATTACGATCGAGGATGTGATGAGCGTTTTGGTCCGCTACCGGGATGACACATTATTGAACTACTCGCTCAATGCATTCAGCCCTTACGAAGGTTATACGGCGACTTTCACCTGCGACCGGGGACGGGTTGAATATCGTGAATTTCATGGCGCCCACATCGTGCAAGGAGCTGGCTCAAAAAGTTTGGTGGACGAGCACGGATCTTGGAAAGCAGAACTGAAGGTGTTTCCACACTTTCAAGATCCTTATGAGGTGCAGATTCCGTTTTCGGAAGGGGGCCATGGTGGGGGGGATCCCCTGCTTCAGGAACAAATTTTTTCTCTCTCCCCTCCTGCCGATCCCTGGGCTCGTTCGGCTGGCCACGAGCAGGGAGCTGCCTCGATCCTTGTCGGTGTGGCCGCGAACGAGTCCATGCGAACCCATGCCCCCGTTCGCATTGGGCAGTTGGTGGAACTGAGTCCAAAGGCTCTTCGCTTAACAGAGCTCGTTTAAAGATTGTGATCCGACCCCGATCCATCCTCAAGATTCCAAGGTTGGAGATGCGATCCCCCGTCCGAGCGGACCCCCTGGAGATCCTGGATCAGCTGTTGATTACAAGACTGATTGTCACGGTGTCGGAGATGAAGTTTCGTCGCTTCCCTTTTGAACTCGAGGAAAGCATTCCGAGTGAGCCCCGTTTGATTCTGATTCGACGGGGTCGCGTGGAGTTTCGTTTAGATGATTTCACTTTGACGGCAGGACCAGGGCTGATGATTCTCTTGCCGGCTTGGATTCGTCGCAGTTGGAAAATTACTCGAAAGCCAGGCTTCGTCTCGCTGGCTTGGTGCCGCTTCAGCTCCTCCGGGGCTCACCTCCACGATCTCGCCACACCTATTTATCGAAAATTGGATAATCCAAAGCTGGAAATCGAGGCCATGGAGCGAATGGGACGCCGGCTGAAGACTGGCCATTCCGCCGACGCCCAAGTTGCCGAGGGTGAACTCAAAGCACTTCTCGGCCGATTTCTTCGAGATGCCACGGTTCCCGATCATGCTCCACGACTCAATACCCGCCCTCTGAGTTGCGGGGAGCAGGGAGTCCAACTTGCAGTTCAGCACATGCGAACCCACTTTTCGGAAGGCAACGTCCTTCGTGGGCTGGCGAAAACCGCTTGCTTACACCCCAAATATTTCAGGTCGCTTTTTCGTCGTACAACCGGAGTTACCCCGGGAAACTACCTCATCCGCCTCCGCATGCGGGCCGCCCGCTACTATCAGCATGAGACCGCGATGCGCGTGAAGGAGGTGGCGGCCGCAGTGGGCTACCGGGATGCTTTTTATTTTTCCCGTTTATACCGGCGATTCTGGGGGCACGCCCCTACTTTGGATCGTCCAATCCACCAATCGGATGGAGAGCCAGAAGCAGGAGCGAACCATTGAAACCTGAATTTGGTGCGGAGAGGCCGTGGGATCTGGTTGTTTGGGGTGGGGGATACTCGGGTCTGGCCGCCTCCCTGAGCGGTCAATCCGCCGGTCTCAAAGTCCTTTGGATCGAGAGTTCAGGAGTTCTGCTTTCTGAAACGTCTTGGGGCTTTGCACCCCGTGAGGGTACATGTCGGGATCCCCTTTATGAAACCTGGTCCAAATTGATTTCGACCCAAACACCGAAAATGAAAATAGGAATGGAAGGAGCCCTGGGCGAGGTTTTTGCGCATAAAATCTGCCGGGATCGTGGGATTCGAGTTCTCTTTTATCTCTGGCTGGAATCGGCACGAGTGGACGAGATCGGAGTCCGTTCGATCGGGGTGGTCTCGAAACAAGGGCGCCACGAAATCCAAGGGCACCGATGGATTGATGCCACCGACACGGGAGAACTTATCTCCCTTTTGACACCCGGAACCTCGCCCGAACCCCGGACAAGAAGTTCATATCTATTTCTCCGTCGCGAATCGTGGGGAACCGGCCCCATTTTGGGCGAAAAACTTCTACTAGTTCCAGGGGCTCAAGTGCAGGAAATCGATTCTGGTTGGGCCAATGAACGGGCTTTCTGCCTGAGGGAAGATTTGCCACAGGCGAATACCCACCGCGCAACATGGTTGCGAGCCCTTCCTCTTCTTCGGACGGCAATGGGCACTTTTTCAAAAGGAGCGGTGGTGAGCCATGTCAGTTTTTCTCCCTTGATAAACTACGCCCCTTTCTCCCCCGGCCTCCCCCTACCAAATAATTGTGCGTCAGCCTGCCCTGGTCGATGCTCGCCCCCCCCACGTAGCCTAGCGGAGCGTTTTGATCTTGGGCTTCAGGCCAGCCGCCTTGTTCAAAAGGTATCCCTGGCGAACACTTCGAATTTGCCCCCGGCCGCATGGAAGAGAAAAGCCGATCGCCCAATTTCGACCGAAGTCACAGTAGCGGGAGTGGGCACGGCGGGTGCATTAGCCGCCTTGGCCGCTGCACGACAAGGGGCCAAAGTTTGTGCCTTCGACTCCCTGCCCTTCCCTGGCGGGGTAGGTACCGCAGGGGGAATCCACCTCTACTATTTTGGAGTTCCCGGTGGGTTGCAAAACGAAGTGGACCAAAGGATCCGTGATATTCAAATTCATTACGGTTCCCAAGATCAGATTGCTGGATTTCACCCGGTAGCCAAGGCGACCATTTTGGAGCTCATGCTTGCCGAGGCAGGGGTAAATACCTTTTTTGGTAGCTTTCTCAGTCGAGCCGAAACCCGTGGTCGCAAACTGCAAAGCGTCCACTTCCTTGGCCGGGAGTCCGAGACCCATGTCCGCTCAGACGCTTGGATTGATTCCACCGGGGACGGAGATCTTTGCGCGTTGGCAGGCGCCTCGCTTCGCCCGGTCTCACGAAAAGACGGCCTCCCCCTCGCCTATACGCAATCCTCTGGAAGGTTCCGCCCAAAAAACGGACGGTTATTCCATCGGATCGTGAATTATGACTCCGGTTTCGTCGACTCCTCCTCCCCGGAGGATCTGAGCCGCGCGCGAACGACGGGCATCCTTCAGTACGATCAGAGTCTGTTTACTGAGGATGAGCGCCCAACGTATCTCGCTCCTGCCCTCGGAATTCGTGAGGGCCGCCACGTGGAGACAATTGCGACCCTCCAATTGGACGATCTGCTTGAAAGGAGGAAATTCCCCGACCGTATCGGCCTGACGGGATGTCACTATGATAATCATCATACCGATTTTCAATTTGAGGACGAGGGGGCAGTCTTTTGGATCTGGGCCTGCCGGAACTGGAGGGAGAGGACAGCGAGTGACATTCCCTACGGCATGATTGTTCCAAGGGATCTGGACAACGTTTGGGTGGCCTGCCGGGCAGCGGGTTGCACGCCAGATGCTCATCACTCCATGCGGATGCAGCGGGACATGCAAAGGCTGGGAGAGGCGGCGGGCGTTTCGGCCGTTCTCTCCATCCGCCGGGGCTGCGTGAACCAGGAAGTTCCGATCCGAGAACTGCAAAAGATCCTCAGCCAAACAGGCGCCTTGCAGGAAGTTGAACCGGCGGAAGGGGCTTTCGGTTATACCGCAATCCAAGGGAAGGAGTCGCCTGTCCCTGCCTCGGCGAAGGAACTTTTGTCCAAACTGGATGCAGGTTATGGCCCGGCCATGTACCAGATTTATCGATATGGGAAGGATCTGCTGCCCGATGTCCTCGATCGACTGAACTCCGCCGACCCCTCTCTCGTGTGGAGATGTGCATGCATCCTGTCGATGTGGTCCGATCGCCGGGCGGTGCCCCGTCTGTTGAAGTCGATCGAGACTAGGGAATACGGATTCACACCTGAGGATGAGGCCCAAGGACGCAGCCCCGAAAAGAGTGTGCGCTTTGCCCCTAACTGGCTTGTGGCGTTGGTGCTTTTACGGCGTTGCCCAGATGCCCGCGCTTGGCCAACTCTCCAGGCTTTGGCACGGGATCCTGAACTACCTCTCGAGGCCCGTACATCTCTGCTGTTGACCTCAGCTGCTTTGGCCAACCATCCCGATACACTCAGCTTGGCTCAGCGGGAAATTCCCGAATTGATCGATCGCTTACTCGCCTCGGACCCCCCCGGCAGACAGGCTTCCCCACAAAGAAATTTTTCCGGCCAGGTCCCCACTGCAATGAATTCGGAAAAAATCTGGTACCCACAAGTCAGGGAGGATTTTATGTGGCAACTGCACTGGTCAGCGGCATGCGCCGAAAAGGCCGCAGGGCTCTCTCCCCGTTCTTCGGCCCAAGAATTTCTAAAAGATGAGAGAGCCCCTGTTCGGAACGCTTTTCATGCACTCCTACAACCCCCAGCCAACACCCAAACAATATGAAAAAACTTTTTAAAACTGTAAGCCTCGATGTTTGTCTTTGCTGCTTCGGATTCCTTGCCCTTGGCAGCTTCTCGCATGGAGCGTCCGAGGGTGGCGTTCTTTTTCTGGGTAAATCCCCCGGAATGCGAGACGCCCATTACCTTGCCGCTGCCTACCTAACCCCCCCTGATGCATCCCATGATGTGGACTATGAGATCCAAGAAGTGGATCCGGACCCCGGACAGTTTGGTCAGGCAGCAGTGGTAGCCATTGCCGGTCTGGACAAAAAGAACCCGAAACCTTGGACGGAGCAACAGGTGACCCAAGCCAGCAATTGGGTCCAAGCGGGTGGAACCCTGATTTTTCTTGGGCCATCTGCTGTGCTCCTCGATCCTCAGGGCAGCCGTTTCTCACGGTTGACAACTTTATTGGGGGCAACAAAAGCCACTAGCAATACGGGAGCCACCCGAATAGCTACCGATTCTCCACTTACTCAGGAGGTGAAAGGAATCAACTACCCTTGGTGTCAGGGTGGGTATGGCCTCACCGGTCTGACGACGGCCACGGAACTGGTTGGAAATGGCCAACAAGCGATCTTTACCTCTAACCAAGTGGGAAAAGGTTGTGTCTATTTTCTTGGACAAGAGGTGACCCGTTTTCAACAGTCCACCGGCTTGATTCCCTTGGGATCCCTTGCGGGTCGGGCCATGCTCTCCGCCCCCCTTCTGAAAAAGAAGCCCAGCAAGCGGGAGGCGTGGAAGTTGGAACCCTTGGGAAAACCCGACCCTGAGACAACCTACCGCCCGGCACCGGTTCAACGGCAAGCATCACCGACTCTTCAGAAACAAACAAGCGAAGGTCCCCGCCTCCTCTTGTCCGAGAAAGGCCAGGCTCGGGCCACGATTCTCATCTCGGCCAAAGCGAGTGTCTCCACACAAAAAGCAGCCAAAGAACTATCGACTGCCTTGGCAAAAATAACGGGCGGTACTTTTCCCGTGGAAAAGGAAGATCAAGGTCGATGGGCCCGCCAAGAGGATGGCACATGGAAATCGACGCAAAATGATCGCCCTACACTCCTAGTCGTCGGGGAAACCCAATTGGGCGAAGAGGCAGGCATTTCAGGAAAAGATCTGCCTGCGGAAGGAACTCGGCTCCTTTCCCGAAAGAATGCTGTCTTTCTGCTCGGCTCTGAAAAATCCCCCCGCGGCATTCCTTTGCTTGGCCCCGAGTTTGCGGTCAGCTCCTTTCTCGAGCGGCATGCTGGAGTTCGCTGGCTTTGGCCAGGAGAGCTCGGATCAGTCTATCCCCGGCAACCTGATCTCGGTGTCAGCCCCATGGATGAAAGAGACGCCCCCGCGGTTGCCATGCGTAGGATGAGAAACCTAGGGGGCGGTGGCAAAAGATTCCATCAACCTGAGTCGGTCGACGCCTCCGTTCTGGGCGCGGAGACCCTCGAACCCAAGGGGACGATTGCCAAACGAATCACCCAGAGCCTGAGCCTGATGAATCGTACCGTACAAATGCAGCTGGCCCGCTTTCCGGAAACATATCCTTGGTTTACCCGAATGCGCTTGGGCTCGAGCATTTCTCTCCGTTGCACCCACGCCTTTGGCGGATGGTACGAAAAATACTTCTCCTCCCACCCCGAATGGTTTGCCCTTCAACCTACTGGCCTGCGCACGCAGCGCCCCGTCCGAGAGCAGCTCTGCTATGCTGATCCTGGCGTGGTCCAAGCAGCCGCTGCCATGGTTCTGCAACAACTCGCAGACGAACCTGAATTAACCGCCGCCTCAATCAGCCCAAACGATGGAAGCGGGGAAAACTTTTTCGATATGTCTGAAATGTCCCGCCGGTTGGATCCGCCCAATGCTCCCAAAATTACGTTTCCTTATCGAGTCGGGGGCATCCCCTTCGAAATCTCCTATCCTTCCCTATCAGACCGTCTGTGCACTTTCTACCGAGCCGTCGCCGAGGAGGTCGCACGCCAAAATCCAGCAGCGATGGTCGGGGTGAGCGCCTACAGCTACTATCGCCGCCCTCCCATGCAAGTCACCCTGCCGGACAACGTGGTCGTGGCCTTTGTGGGATTGGTATATCTGGACAACCGAACACTTCGGCGGGATCGGGAAAGCTGGGAAGGCTGGGCCTCCACGACCAAGAATCTAATCCTACGCCCCAATCTCTTCCATCAGGGACATGGGATGCCGCTGAATTATGCCCGCCGATTGGCTACCGATTTCCGCCGATGCTATGAAACCGGTTTGATCGGCACCGACTTTGACTCTGTCGTTCATCACTGGTCGACCCAAGGTTTGAACTACTATGTACTCAGTCGGATTCTCTGGGATCCCTCCTTGGACCCAAATCAGGTGATTGAGGATTACTGCCGTGCTGGATTTGGATCGGCGGCCAGTTCAGTTCGGGCCTACTTCGACGAATTGGAAAAAGTCACCGATGGCATTGCTGAGGGTATCGCGGATGGCATTGAACAGGGAATTCGGGATGAGGAAATCATGGAATCGAGCCAAACTTCTCGTGATCTCTTTTTCAAAAAGATCCCCGATTTTTACACGGAAGAGGTTTTGGAGAAACTGCGCCGTCCCTTGAACCAAGCCCGCGAAAAAGCCCAGTCTGAGCCCGAAGCACTTCGCAGGGTGGAGTTTCTCATGCAAGGGCTGGAGTATGCGGAGCAGCAACGCAGGGTGTTTTCAATGTATCGGGATGAAAAAGCGGACCCGGCACAAGTTCGTCGGGTGATTGAGGATCGAAATAAATTTCTGCAAAGCCTGCACGATCATCCCGACTACTTTTTTGCTATTGGCTGCAGCTATTTGCTTCACCGCGAAGCCAGTTTTATGGCAAAATATAAAATGTCTACGCAGCCGTGAAAATCTGGACTCTACCTTTTCTACTCCTAGGCGTGACCTCCTCTCTCTGGGGTCAGGTCAAAAAGCCAACTCTGGCCATTTGTGGTCCCGAGCCCGCGGCTACTGAATTCCTTACCCGCATTCTTTCACCCGAAATTGGGACAGGGAAAACCTTCGTGCACCAAGTCCTGCCGAACGAGGATCTCAATGCATTTCAAAGTGTTGTCTTTGTGGAAAGGGACGAGACCGCAATTTCCGCAAGTGGAGGCTGGACTATAGCCCAGTGGAAGCTGGCCGAAGATTATGTCCAAAAAGGGGGTAGAATTCTCTTTTGCCGATATGGCATCTCCACAGTCTCTCCCAAGCGGGAACTTGGATTCGGATCTCTTTTGACGGGGATCCGGATGTATCCGGATCTGAGAGGATCTACTTCCCTGCACTGGACCACAGCTGGCAAGGCCTGGGGGGGTGAGCTTTCCACCCGCGAACCTGACCCAGCTTGGTTGGGCGCCAACAATCCGGTCGCGGATCCCCTGCCTCAGGCTCAGGTTCTGATTGAAGCCACAGACTCCACTGGAAAACCGGTTGCTTTTCTCACCCGACAGGCGACGGGTTCCGGGGAGGTTTTTTTTCTTGGGACGTCACTCTATGCATTAAAGAAGTCACGCGCCTCAGATGAATCGGTTTCCAGCCTGATCCGGTTGATCAAAAAAGTCCTAGCTCTTCCCTCAACTTAGCACTCTTCAGAATTTCAGGGATCCCGCCAAAACACGGAGGAGTTGCCTGAGGGCTGCACTTTGTCGTCTATCTGCTCTCGGTTGACCTTGCCCACATGACCGTCCGCAAAAAGGACATGGGTGAAACCCTGATGCGGGCTTTGAATTTGGGGCAGGTACATACCTCCATCATCGTTACTTACGCTCTTGGTATAGCGGTCATTGGCTGGACGAGACGGGTCGTAGCCCCCATCCATGGCGAGCGCAAAAAGGGAGGGTCGCTGGATCCGGTTGAGGTACCTTTTGTAAGCGTCGCTAGGAGTTGCATAATTTTCGGACGCATACTTATTGACGCTGTAGGTTCGCCAAAGAGGTTCTTGGGTGCTGGTCTTTTTGTCTGCCTGCAAGACCGGACAGGTAAAGCAGGTTTCCCTTTGCCAAGGATCGCCAGCCAAGGTCGACGGCAAACCGACATACTCCCGGATCCCCGGATTGGGCCAGTTTGCGGTATCGTTTCCCCATCCGAGGGATGGCAAACGTCCTCCATTGTCATTGGCAAATCTTAACCACGCGATTCCCAATTGTTTCAGATTCGACATGCAACGCGCTTCACGGGCCTTCTTCAGCCCCCCCGAAATCGCTGGAAGAGCCAACCCAGCCAATAGACCGATAACGGAAACCACAACAAGCAACTCAATCAAGGTGAAACCCTTGCCTCTACCCCGGAACGGAAATCGGTGACTCACACATCCCACTCTCATGACTCTATCTGGACCTTCCTAGGTAGGACAAAAAAGAGTGGGGTGAGCAGACTAGAATACTGGACAAAAAGCCATCAGGGGAGAGTTCCATAGTCTCGTATGCGACCTTTGGCCCTTTCCCGAGCAAAAAGCAGGCTTAACCCTACCCCTCCCAATCCAACCAAAAAAACAAAAAGATAACCGCTGGAGTAGTGAATCTCTCCGGGCTTGCTCGACCAACCCGAAAACAGTTTCACCCACAATCCCACCCCCATCATTAGCAGCATTCGCAATAAATTGGAAATAATGAGAAATCCCGCATTCATCGAACCCATCTTGTCTGGGGGAGTAAGATCATAGTAGTACGGTTCGATCGCCAGGCCAGCTACGGTATCAATCAAAGCGTTGCTCATGAAAAAGATGAATAAGACCCACACGGATGGAGGGCCAAGCCCGTGGGCCCATTCAATCCAGATCCAAAAAACCAAAGAGTGTAGAGCCGAGAGGATTAGCCCGATTTGAAAAACCCGGAATCGGTCAACGCGATCGGCCAGCCAACCCGCGATTGGCAAGGCGGCAAAAACAACGATCAAAAGTTGCCATGTTTGTAAATCCGCAAAGACTTTTTTGCTGTAGCCAAACTGCTCGGTTACCAATAAAGGGGCCAACTGCCCAAGACTGGCGGAAAGACTGACCGAGCAGAAAACAAGGGCATAGATCATCAGCCACTGACGGCTCCACAGCAGAGAGCGAAGAAAAACAAAAGGGCCCCCCTTCGATTCTGGAGAATGATCTTTTCCCTTTGTCTCGGAAACCAAGAGCCCAATGTTAAAGACAGACATAAAAACCAAGAAAGCGGTGACCCAGTAGATTGTCTGCTCGCCAGTGATGACGCAGTCGAATGGAAAGAAAGGCAGGCGAAGGTGATAAATGTCGTCAAATCTTGCCAGTAGAACTGCATTGAAGGCAACTAGTGCCCCTGTACTCATGCAACGTTTAATCACGACGGCCCGGCCCCGTTGGGAATTAGGCACCACCTCATAAAGAAGAGGGCTCCAAACAGCTCCATATCCTGCATCATTGGCAACTTGCCAGATACCCACACAGAGGATCAGCACCCAAAGGGAAGGAGCCAAAGGACATGCCAAAAGGGCAAGGATGAGGATTGACCAACCCCCAATCAAAAAGGGCTTCCGACGCCCCCAGCGGGTCCAAATTCTGTCACTTTTCCAACTCAGGTACGGCGCAACAAGAAAACTAAAAGCCAAATTGATACTTCCAATAAAAGAGATCAGAGCTGGATCAGCGGTGAACTTACGAATCGTGAAAGTAAGCGGGGCAGCCGATAGCGCTTCGACAATAACGGAGACACTGGTAGTGCTGGTGAGCAAGACCACCGCCCACCAGCTGATGCGTTTTTGTAAAGTCCGGATCATCCGACGCTCGCCATGGATTTATTTTAGCCAAGCTCACCCGAAAACCAAGAATCCCCGGTTGCCATCACAAAGTCGACTTTGCACAAAAGACACATCTCCATGGAGGAAAAAGATGCCTGCAGATTTTCGATTGCGAAATGCCATCAAAATTAACCCCTCTTTTGGATGATTCACATCCTGTATCACTTGTGCTTTCCTCCTCCATTTTGCCGCTACAAACCATGAGTAACGGTGGTGACTGAGACCAAAGGCTTGCCGCTGGAAGAAATGCAAAGGAAACTCGGCATCAAATGAGAACGCCGGAAGCAAACAGGATGACACCATGAACCGGAAACTCAAAAATCCAATGGTCGGCGCGGTGGAAGCGGGCGGCACGAAATTTGTCTGCGCCGTCGGAACCGGGCCGGACAACGAAGTGTTCTCGCGTACACAATTCCCCACTGGGGATAACCCGGTGTGGTTGCTGAAGAAGGTCGCCGAATGGTTCAAAGAGC
>Ga0209401_1000882_pt1 | contig 20302 bp, 13 predicted proteins | sample M_140807_MF_Meta_FD_187318 | JGI IMG/M metagenome (GOLD analysis project Ga0209401, IMG submission 187318) | Freshwater microbial communities from Lake Montjoie, Canada to study carbon cycling - M_140807_MF_MetaG (SPAdes) (version 2) | ecosystem: Environmental > Aquatic > Freshwater > Lake...
CAAGCGGATGATCCGCAAGGTCGCCAGCCGCCGCATCGCCGAGACCCGGCCCCAGGCCGAGGCGATCGCGGAGGGCAAGGCCCGCGACCGGCTGGGCCGCGAGTTCACGCAGCAGACCGAGCCGGCTGTGCACCAGATCCGCGGTCAGCTGCGCGACAAGCTCCGCGGCCCGCTCGAGGCGCAGGGCCTCTTCCCCGAGTCGTTCCACATGCACACCACCGACGACACCCTGCGGGTGGTCGCCCGCAAGGCGCTCGCCGGCCAGCTCGCCGCCGGCACGTCATCCCCCGCCGCCGACTCCGGGAACGTCCTCACGGCCCGCATCCATCAGTCGGCGATCAACAACATCCTCGAGCAGAAGTTCGGCGGCCGCACGGTCACCCAGGCCGACGCCGAGAAGCTCGCCAAGGCGCGGAACGTCAAGATGCCGCAGACGCTGCAGGAGAACGCGGAGGGCGACGACGACGAACAGAAGCCCTGGGCGATCACGTTCGCGAAGTACCGGCCGATCTCGGTTGCGGTTGACGATGGCCGCGTGAAGCTGCTGGTGCGGGGCGACAAGTTCGTTTCCGGAGACCGTGACTTTCCGGCGATGGACATCACCGCGACCTACGCGGCCGAGCGGACGCCGTCGGGCTGGCGATTGGTTCGCGAGGGAATCATCGACATCGAGCCGGCCGGCACGGAGCCGGGGGCGAAGAAGGAGCTGAATCTCGCGCAGCGGACCGCCCGGCGACGCCTGAACCGGCGGCTCGACGCGGTGCTCGAGAAGGAGATCGAGATTCCGGATCTCGAGCTGCAGGGCGAGCTCGCGGCGGCCGGACCGCTGCCGATGAACCAGCTCGTCGCCCGCAAGGACGGCTGGCTCGTGGCCGGCTGGCGGCGCAAAGATCGAGTGATCCACGTCGCCCCGTCGTCGCACGTGCCGCCCGAGGCGTTCTCGGGTGGCGGCCCCATCGGGTCGCTCGTCAGCCGCTAGGGCGCCGTCCGAGCGATCTCGCCGGCCACCGCGCTGCCGGGCCTCAGCGATTGCCGGCCTCAGCGATTGCCGGCCTCAGCGATTGCCGGCCTCGAGCTGCCGCAGGTAGGTGCGAAACGTGTCGGCATCGGCGCCGCCGTGCTCGACCGCCTTCCGCTGGGTGGCGATCGCCTCGTCGAGACGGCCCCGCACCGCCAGCACGTGGGCGAGCGTGTCGAGAGCGTTGCCGTTCGTAGGCTCTTGCGCCACGCACTGTGCCGCCGCCCGCTGGGCCGCGTCGAGGATGGGCTCGGGCAGGCGGCCGTACATGGACTGGAGCACCAGCGTCCAGGCGAGCTCGTTGAGTGCGGCTGGGGTCGTTTCGGCGTCCGCCGCAAACGCGTCGAGAACGGCGACCGCCTCGTCGGCAGAGCCTGCGCCGAAGAGACGCAGCGCCTTGTCGACCGTGCGTTTCGGCGCCTGTCGCCGTGCCAACTCCGTCCCGAAGGCCTGGCGGTCCCAGCTGCCGTTGACGATCTTCGTCAGCGGCTCTTCGATCTCGAGCGGGTGGCCGATCCACTCGACCAGACCGGACCGCCCCACGATGAAGGCCGTCGGCAGCTCGGTCTCCATGAAGGGAGCCATGAAGGACTCGTACACCGACCCGTCCGGATCGGCCACGATGCAGTAGGTGCCCGCCTGTGTCGCGAGTTCGCGCACGTCCGGATCGTCGTCGGCAAGGAAGCCGCGGAGGTCTTCCGGCGGGTCGACGCCGACGGCGAGGATGGCGACGTCACGGCCGAGCTTTTTCTGCAGGCTGGCGAGGACCGGGATCGCCTCGCGGCTGTGCGGGCACCACGTGGCCCAGAACTCGATCACATAGATGGTGCCGGGCTGGAGGCGCTTGAGCGGCTGCAGCTGCCGCTGGGTGCCGGGATGGACCCAGTCGGCGACGTCGATGTCCGGGGCCTGGTCTCCGATCCGGAGTGTTTTCGGGGGGGTGATCGTCGCGGGATCGATCGCCGACGCGGGGCGGACGCCGGCCTGTAGGAGGAGCGACACGCAGGCGAGGATGAGGAACGGTTTCATGGCTTCGGCGGACAGCGGTGGAGAGGACAATCGCCCGCGAGGGCGCTTCTCCACAGAGTCTAGTTTCCCGGAAAACGCCGTGCAGAAGCCCGGTCCGGGCCGCAAATCAGCGGCCAGACGGCCGGGCACGGAGAAGCCTTCGCCGACCGCTGCCGGTCGATGCCGGCGGCCACGTCCATAGGCGCACGCTCGGCTATCAGCCGGCGGATCGCGTGGTAGCATGGTCGTCGCGGGGAGCCGGCTGGTTGCAGCGGGTTGAGCGATGGCCACGCGAGTGGAGACGAGGCGATGCCCCTGTACGAATATTCCTGCGAGAAGTGCGGTCGGAAAATCGAACTGCTCGTTCGCGGCAGCGAGACTCCGGAGTGCCCGCACTGCCACAGCATCAGGCTCACGAAGCTCCTGAGCGTCGTGAGCGGCCATGTGTCGGGCGGCGGCGGGGATGCCGGCGCGGGCGAGGGCTGCGGTCGGCCGCAGTGCGGCATGGGCGGCTGTGCGGGCCTCGGCTGATCGAATCCCGTCCTACGGGCGAACGGATCGGGCCGGGCGCGGATCTGACCAAGATTCGGACCAAGATCCGGACCAAGATCCGGACTAAGGGTCGGGCTAAGAGCCGGACCAAGGATGGCCGTCCGGCCCCAAAGAATACCCGTGCACGGTTCCGAAAAAGCCGCAGCTCCGGAGGGCTGGACGAGGGGCACTCGGGAGCATCACAGGAAAAGGAGCGCGAGATGAATGGTCCGGCGAAGAATCGTCTGCACGACTACGAAGCGGGGTGGCTCTCGCTGCTGGTGGCCATGGGCGTGGCAACGAGGGAGGAGGCTCACGAGGCGATGTGTCGAGTAGCCCAAGCGGCGATCGACGAGGTCGAGGAGAAGCGGCAGCGGCGGCGGGAACGCAGGCGCCGTCGTCGTGAGTGAAGAGTTGCGCAATATCCCGCTGCAGGGGCCCGCTGAATTGTCTCTCCGAAGAGCCTCTCTGCAGGGGCGTGCGCGAGGGGAGTGGGCGTGCGGGAATCGCTGGAATCCTTGCTGCCGCGTGGCGGTCGCCGTAAGATGCTGCGAAGAATCGCCGTGGTTTTACGGCGTTTATTTCCGTGGATGCGTTGCGTTCGTGGCACGCCCTCGTAGCTCAGTGGATAGAGCGACGGTTTCCTAAACCGTAGGTCGCAGGTTCGATCCCTGCCGGGGGTACTGAGTTTCCGCAGCAGCCTGTGCCGAGCATTGTATTGATGCGGCGAACGTGCCCGAACGTGTTCGCTTGTGCGAGATGCTCGCAGTTCCACGTTAGCAGAAAATCGTGCCGGTGATACGACGCAACGGCAAGGTCCATTGCATCGCCAGCGGGGCGTCTGGGCATCAGTCGGCGGGCGATGGAGGCGTCAACGAGAGAGCGGTTATGTCGCAGAACCCCGTGCCACGAGCTCACAGTGCGCTGCTGTCGCCAGCCGATCGAGGGCGTCGGACGGCAACTGGCCTCCGGCCATAAAATCAACCAGGTCCTGAAACGGGATGCCCGTCGCCAGAGAGACCTGTTCGTAGGGCTGCCTCATCGCAGTCACGGCCCGCCGTAGCCGTCCGCTTACCGTGCCCTCCGCTGCCGCCGCGTCACGAGCCTTTGCGCGCTCGAGCAGCCACGGAAGCTCAGCCTGGATCGCAGCCTCGATATCGGCGTCGCTGGTGGGCTTCTGCGGCGTCATTCGGGAACCTCGTAGGCGGTGATGGGTTGTACGGTGGCCTGATCGATCCAGCGATACACGACGATGACAAAGCGACCGTCGGCCAGATGCCCGAAGGCGACCGGCAAGCCGGTGGAGCGGCTGGTGTCCTGTCCTTCCGGAGTGGCGATGATCGCTTCGATGTCGTCGGTCGATAGGTCCCTTTCCGCCAGTTTCTCCACGACCGAATCGACCCAGATGAAATCGAAAAACGCCATCGGATCGATCCGATTACCAAATCATACGCGGCTACAGACGCACGCTCCAAACGCGAGCGATCAATGGCAGGAAGTGTACGCCCGTACCGTATCTTGTCAACCCCGCTGGGACCAAGGTTGTCCCCCCGGTTTGGTAGGCTGCCGGCCATGACTGCCACGACCGCCGCCCCGGGCCAGCCCGGCCCGCGCCTCAACGCCGCCTTCTACGCCGACTCGGTCGCCGCGTTCCTCCGAGCCTCCGACGACGAGGTCTACGCGCCGCTCGCGAGCCCGCATGGCTACACGCTCGCCCCTGAGCAGCTCTCCGCGTGGCGGCTGCAGCTGCCCGTGCTCCGCGCGGCCCTCGCCGATCTCGCGGCCCGTGTCCTAGCCGAGGCCGCCGATCCCGCCGCCCCCGCCCCCTGGATCCACCTCGAGTTCGACATCCCGCGGCTCGGCCGGCGGGTGGATGCCGTGCTCGTCACGTCCACGGCCGTCATCCCGATCGAGTTCAAGGTAGGGGCGAAGAAGTTTCAGCAGGCCGACTACGAGCAGGCGTGGGACTACGGCCTCGACCTCAAAAACTTCCACGCCCCGAGCCACGCCGCGGCGATCTTCCCGATCCTCTGTGCCACCGACGCCCCGAAGAGCGACCGCCGTTGGAAGCCGCCCCACGCCGACGGCGTCCGCCCGCCGTTTTGCTGCAACGCCGCCGGCCTCGGCGCCGCGATCGCGTTGGCCTTGGATGAGGCGGGCACCGCCCCCGCCCCCATCACCCCATCCACCTGGGGCACTGGCTCCTATTCCCCCACGCCCACGATCATCGAGGCGGCCCGGTCGCTCTACGCCCGCCACACGGTGCACGACATCACCCGCAGCGACGCGGGGGCCGTGAACCTCGCGGTCACGAGCGCCGCGGTGGAGCGGATCATCGCCGGAGCCCGCGAGCGGCGGCGGAAGGCGATCGTGTTTGTGACGGGCGTGCCCGGGGCCGGCAAAACGCTCGTGGGCCTGAACGTGGCCACGCGTCACGGCTCGCGCGACGACGCGGCCCATGCCGTCTTCCTGTCGGGCAACGGCCCGCTGGTGGCGGTGCTGCGGGAGGCCCTGGCCCGCGACGATCTCGACCGCGCGAAGCTCACCGACCCGCGGGCCCGGATCGGCACCAGTCGCACGGCCGTCCGTGCCTTCATTCAAAACGTCCACCACTTCCGCGACGCCACGCTCCGCGACAGGTCAGCCCCTGCGGACCACGTCGTGGTGTTCGACGAGGCCCAGCGGGCGTGGGACGCGCGCAATGGTCGCACGATGCGACGCCGTCGATCGTGGAAACCCTTGGCGTTTCCGCGATCGACCAAGTGGAAAAGGCCTGGAGGGCTTTTCCACGTGAAAGCCGTAGGCCTCCTTCATGAAGCGGAAGAAGGGGCTGCCGGGGTTCACGCAGACGGAGCCGGAGCTGCTCATCGGCGCGATGGAGCGGCATGCCGACTGGGCGGTGGTGGTGTGTCTCGTGGGGGGCGGCCAGGAGATCAACACGGGCGAGGCGGGCATCAGCGCCTGGCTCGACGGCGTCCGCACGCTTTTTGCCAGTTGGGACGTCTTCATTTCGCCGCATCTCACCGACTCCGAGTATGCGGCCTCGGGCGCGCTCGAGCGGCTTTCCGGGTCGCGGGCCGGCGCCGCGCGGGCCACGTTCGAGCCGGCGTTGCACCTGGCCACCTCGATGCGTTCCTTCCGCGCGGAACACCTCTCCCGCTTCGTGAAGGCCCTCCTCGACGGCGAGGCGGAGCTCGGCCGCGAGCTCTTTGCGGAGTTTCGCGACCACTATCCCATCGTGCTCACGCGGAGCATGCGGGCGGCGCGGCGGTGGATCCGCCGGCAGCGGCGGGGCACGGAGCGGGCCGGCCTCGTGGCCTCCTCGTCCGCCCAGCGGCTCAAGCCCCACGCGATCGACATCCGGGTGAACATCGACCCGGTGCACTGGTTTTTGAGCCCGCCGCGCGACACCCGCTCATCGCTGTATCTGGAGGACGCGGCGACGGAGTTTCAGGTGCAGGGGCTGGAGCTCGACTGGACGATCGTCACGTGGGACGCCGACCTCCGCTGGCGTGGGAGCGACTGGAGCTTTCACAGTTTTCGCGGGGCGAAGTGGACCGACGTGAAGAAGCCCGAGCGGCGGCAGTATCTGAAGAACGCCTACCGCGTGTTGCTCACGCGGGCCCGGCAGGGGATGGTGATCTTCGTGCCGCCGGGGGCGACGCGTGACCGGACGCGGAGCCCGGGGTTCTACGAGGGGGTGACACAGTATCTCACCGACCTGGGCGTGCCGCAGGTTTAGCGAATTAGACACTCCGTGCCTCGCCCGTTCATTCAAGACTGGGGCTGTTGTGCGGCGCCTTCACGACCCACTCGATTTCGCATAGGCGTTGCCGGCTGAGCGCGGGGCGGGGGGCTTCGGCACTCGCTAGAGCTTCGCTGATCTCTGACATGCGCGCCTCTGCTTCAGTCAGTTGCTGACGTATGGCACTTGCGTCCGTCCGATTACTGCGCGCTGTCCGTCGCAGTGCACGGCGGGACGAATCAAGCTCCTCGACCCTGGCCGTTAAGGCTCCCAATTCCAATTCCAACTGCCCGTGCGCAACTGCGTGAGCGCGTTCCACCCATGCCTTGACTGACTCGGCCAAATGTTCGTCCAACGTGCCCTCGAGGGCATCAAGCATTTCCGCGGAAGGCTCGCCTGGGCTGTGAGGACTAACTTGAAATTGCGGGTCATAGCTGGGCTGCCACAACCGCCACAAATGACCGGGGGCGACTCTCCGCCCCGGCTTTTGTCCGATGAAAGCATGCGCTGCGCAGACGAGGTATTGCTCCCGTGGGTGTGACTCAAGCCACACCGCGTCCATGACGAGCCAGCCGCTCTCGCCGACCAAATCCCATTGCTCCCGAAGACCTCCAAGCTGTTTCATGCGAAGCGTCAGTCGGCCCCGCACGATAGGGTCGCGGCTGGTTGAATTCACCTCTGGCATAAGGTCTGCGGGACACCACGCGAAATACGTGGTCAGCAGCGAGTCGTCCAGTTTCAGCGGCCTGAACGCCGGGTCGATGACAGGCGCCTGCTGTCGCTTGCTCGTCCGTTGACTCTTAGCCCGCTCAGCCTCGGCGGCGTCGGCCATCGCTTTGAGTTCAGCGCGATTGATGATCTTCCTTGCCATCGCCCCACCACGTTTCGGACGCCGCCTGGTGCCCCTCCTAGTAAGGGGGAGATTCGTGTTTTACCCTAGGGCTGCAAAAAGGAAACGACCATGACCACCGCCTATCACGCCAAATTCTTCGCCCACGACCTGACCCGTCGGGCTACTGACGGCGTCGATCGGCTTTCCTCCGCCCTTTTTGACGCGTCAGTGGACCTCAATCCCCACCAGATTGAAGCGGCGGTCTTCGCGCTGCAATCGCCGCTGTCGAAGGGCGTGATCCTCGCCGACGAGGTCGGCCTCGGCAAAACCATCGAGGCGGGCATCGTCCTCTGCCAGTACTGGGCGGAGCGGCGCCGGCGGCTGCTAGTCATCACTCCCGCTTCGATCCGCAAGCAATGGGCCCTCGAGCTCCAAGAGAAGTTCAACCTGCCGGCAGTCGTGCTTGACGCGAAGTCGTACCGCGAGGCCCAGAAGGCCGGCCGCGACCCCTTGCGGCCGGATGCGGTCCTCGTCTGTTCCTACTATTTTGCCAACCGTCTCCGCGATGATATTCGCGGCATTGCCTGGGATCTCGTGGTCATCGACGAGGCCCACAAGCTGCGGAACTCGTATCGCCCGAGCAATAAGGTTGGCCAAGGCATACGGTTTGCCACCTCGGATTGCCGGAAGCTTCTGCTCACGGCCACGCCGCTGCAGAACTCGCTGCTCGAGCTATATGGCCTGTCGACCCTGATCGACGAGCACATGTTTGGCGACGTCAACTCGTTTCGTGCCCAGTACACGAGCGGCGGAGGGGATTTGGCTGGCCTCCGCAACCGCCTGGCTCCGTTCTGTAAACGCACCCTCCGCAATCAGGTGACGGAATACATCCGCTACACGGATCGCCGCCCGTTTACCCGGCCATTCCGTCCCGGCGACGACGAGCACGCGCTCTATGAGGCAGTGTCTGAGTTTCTCCAGCGGGAAAGCAGTTACGCACTGCCGCAGCGGCAGCGGCACCTCATGGCACTGATCCTCCGGAAACTTCTTGCCTCGTCATCTCAAGCCATCGCGGGCACGCTCGACACGTTACGGCAACGGCTAGAGACCTTGCACGACGAACGAGTCAAGGATGACCCGGAGTTTGCGGAACGGCTTGTCGAGGATGAAGAGATCGAGGCCGACCTTCTCGACGAGATCCTGACCGAGGAGGAAGACGAGGAAACGCCGGACGCCGACGAGCCACAAAAGATCGACCGAAAAAAGCTTCGCGACGAAATCGACACACTTGGGCGGCTGGCCGACTGGGCCCGCCGGATTGGCGTCGATGCAAAATCGCAGACTCTGCTCACAGCTCTGGAGATCGGTTTCAAGGAACTGGCCGCTATCGGTGCCGCCAAGAAGGCCTTGATCTTTACCGAATCGCGTCGAACGCAGGACTACCTCAAGGCTTACCTCGAAGCCAATGGCTACCGCGGCAAGATCGTGGTCTTCAACGGAACGAACGGAGGCCCCGAGGCCACCGCCATCTACGACCGCTGGGTCGCCCGCCACGCAGGCACGGACCGTGTTTCGGGCTCTCGGGCGGTCGACCTGCGCACAGCACTCGTCGAACACTTCCGTGACGACGCGACGATCATGCTGGCTACTGAGGCTGCCGCCGAGGGTGTCAACATGCAGTTCTGCTCGCTCGTCGTCAACTATGACCTGCCATGGAACCCCCAGCGGGTCGAGCAGCGCATTGGCCGTTGCCATCGTTACGGACAGCAGCACGACGTGGTTGTGATCAACTTTCTCAATGAGCGAAACGAAGCCGACAAGCGAGTGCTGGAACTCCTGACAGAGAAGTTTTCACTCTTCAGCGGTGTTTTCGGTGCGTCGGACGATGTGCTTGGGGTGATCGAGTCGGGCGTTGATTTCGAGAGCCGGATCTTGGCTATCTATCAAGGCTGCCGCACGACTGCAGAGATCGACGCCGCCTTTGCGACCCTTCAAGCGGAGCTCGACGAGCAGATCCAAGCACGGCTGGCAGACACGCAAAAGCAGCTACTCGAACATTTCGCGGGCGACGTGCATGAGCGGCTTCGCCTGCGACTGGCCGATGCCCGAGCCCAGCTCGACCGCGTCGGTCAACGTTTTTGGGGCCTCACGCGGTTCATGCTCTCGCGCAACGCGGCCTTCGACGACGACACACTCTCGTTCAATCTGACTTCGCCTCCCGCGACTGGTATTCCCACCGGCCGCTATCACCTCATCTCCAAGTCAGGCCCCCGGGCCGATGATGCAACCAATAGCGACGAGGAAGGAATCCTCTATAGGCTTTCGCATCCGCTTGGTGAGCACGTCCTGAACGCAGGCAAAGGACTTGATACCCCGTCAGCCGCCGTGACATTCGACATCTCTGGCCGCAGCGTTCGCGAGCCGCTGGTGGAGCGCCTACGGGGCAAGGCCGGCTATCTGCGACTTTCGCGGCTCGCGATTACATCGTACGAGCAGGAAGACCATCTGCTTTTTACGGCTTTCGATGACGAAGGCGTCGCGATTGACCAAGAGACCTGCGAGAAGCTTTTCCTGTGCGACGGCAAGGCCGGCAGTGCAGCCGCCATTCCGCAGACCGCGGCAGACCGCCTCTCGGCCGACTCTACTCGGCACGCGGAAGCGACCATCAGCCGGTCGCTCGAAGCCAATAACAAGCATTTTCACGAGGCCCGCGAGAAGCTCGAACGCTGGGCGGAAGACATGGTGCTCGCCACCGAAGAGGCGCTCGAAGACACCAAGGAACAGATCAGGGTCTGCCGTCGGCAAGCCCGGCAGGCCACGACTCTCGACGAACAGCATTCGATTCAGGAAAAAATCCGCACGCTCGAAAAGCAGCAGCGGAAACAGCGGCAGCAGATTTTCAAAGTCGAAGACGAGATCATTGAAAAACGTGACGGGCTGATCGACGCCTTGGAGCGACGGCTAGCCCAGACGACGGCGTCGGAGCCGCTGTTCACGATCCGCTGGAATGTGGTCTAGTTGCCCGTCACGCCTGCCCCGCCCGCGTAGGACACGCCATGACCGCCCGCTACGAAAAACTGAAGACACTCCTCAAGGAGTTGTTTCAGCTCGACCAGCCCGACCTCGACTTCGGGCTCTATCGGATCATGCACGCCAAGAGCGGCGAGGTGACGGCGTTTCTCGACGCCGACCTCCTCCCGCAGGTGAAGGAGGCCTTTGCCCTCTATCAGCCGGCCGACAAGGCGGCCCTGCAAGCGGAACTGGACCAGATCGTGAGCAGCGTCCAAGCAGCCGGCATGAACCCCGATGACTCGCCCAAGGTTCGGGAACTGCGGGAAAAGATCGCCTCGTCCGCGGTCGATATCGCCGCGCTCGAAGCCGAGGTCTACGACCACCTTTATTCGTTCTTCCGCCGCTACTACTCCGAAGGGGATTTTCTTTCCAAGCGGGTCTACAAGGAGGGCGTGTACGCGATTCCCTACGAGGGCGAGGAGGTCACGCTCCACTGGGCCAACAAAGACCAGTACTACATCAAGACGAGCGAATACCTCCGCGACTACTGCATCCGCCTGCGGCCGGATGATCCGGCCCAACCCATGCGGGTGCATTTCCGGCTGACGGATGCCGCCGAGGGGGAGCACGGCAACGTCAAGGCTGCCGAGGGCAAGGACCGCGTCTTCGTGCTCGCTGCGGCCGGAGACACAGGCCACGCGTTTCTGACCATCGACGACGGCCCGCAGGGCCCCGAGCTATCGATTCGCTTTGAGTATCGCCCGGCGACGCTGACCGACTGGCCGGCCGAGGTGCGCGACGGCAAGACCAAGCCGCCGGCGCAGAAAGATCTGACGGCGGTTGCCGTAGCCCGCGTGCTCGCCGTCACGGCCGAGCCTTTTGGGCCGTGGACGGCCGAGCTGCGGAAGCCGCACGTGACTGCCAGCGGCGACGCTGCCGACTACACCCGCCTCGAAGGCCACCTCAAGCGGTACACCGCCCGCAACACGTTTGATTACTTCATCCACAAGGATCTCGGCACGTTCCTCCGGCGTGAGCTCGACTTCTACATCAAGAACGAGGTCATGCACCTCGACGACATCGAGAACGAGAAGGCGGCACGGGTCCAGCAGTATCTCTCCAAGATCAAGGTCATCCGGCGGATTGCCGGCAAGATCATCGACTTCCTCGCCCAGCTCGAAGACTTTCAGAAAAAGCTGTGGCTCAAGAAGAAGTTCGTCGTCGAGACGCAGTGGTGCGTCCGCGTCGGATGCATCCCCGAGGAGTTTTTAGAGCAGATCGCCGCGAATGATGCCCAGCGAGAGGAATGGGTGGCGTTCTGCGCGATCCACGAGATCGAAGGCGATCTGACGACACCGGGCTATTCGACGCCACTCACGCCGACGTTTCTCAAGGCCCACGCCACGCTCGTCGTGGACACGCGGCACTTTGATTCTGGTTTCACTGCACGGTTACTCGAAGCGATGGGCGACATCGACGAGCAGACGGACGGCGTGCTGTTTCACAGTGAGAACTTTCAGGCGATGGTGCTGATGCAAAGCAGATTCCGGAATCAGATTGATTGCGTCTACATCGACCCCCCATACAACACTGCAGCTTCTGAGATCGCTTACAAGAACGAATACAAGGATTCGTCTTGGCTGTCGCTAATGCAGGATCGGGTCGCTGTGTCGCAAGGATTGATGACGCGGATCGCATGCTATGCGATTGCAATCGATGATTTTGAGGTCGCTCACCTAATCGAATTGATGGACGAACGATTCCGCCTTTACGACATTCACATTATCGTTGTTAATCATCACCCTCAAGGAGGAATGAGCAACAACGTGTCGCGGACACACGAGTACATGCTAGTCGCCACTCCGTTCGGAGAAGACATTCTTCGCGGCGGCAAAAAATCCGGCGAAAATGAGCTTCGCAGCTTTATGTTAAGTGGGCCGGGTGAGAACAAATCCCGGGCCGGCAGGCCAAACAGTTTTTATGCGCTACTCATTGACGAGAAGAACAGCCGCATTGTCGGGTGCGAGCCGCCGCCAGAAGGCCCTAACTATCCAACCACCCCAAACGAGCTCGGCTATGCGAGGAAGTACCCGATAAGCCCTTCGGGCGAAGAGAAAGTGTGGTGTCGCGCGTACTCCTCGGCAGCCGAGGCTATCGCGAACGGCGAAATCGTGATTGCAGAGAGCGGCACCATTAAGCTTTCAGTGGCCACTGAGGGTAAGAGATATAGCCTCATGAGCAACTGGACGGACGCGCGGTACAACGCCGGGCCGCACGGGACCGCTCTTCTTGCTCATATAGTGAAAGATCGGGAAGCATTTTCTTACCCAAAGTCATTGTTTACGGTGCGTGATGCTATAGAAGCAATGACCTGGCAAGCGTCCAGCCCGCGGATCCTAGATTTTTTTGGCGGGTCGGCAACCACGGCGCATGCGGTAATGCTGCTGAATCGTGAAGATGCCGCGCATCGCAAATTCGTGCTTTGTGAGATGGGGGCATACTGCGACACGGTTGTAATTCCGCGACTGAAAAAAATTGCGTACGCCCCCGAGTGGAAAGACGGCAAACCCAAGCGTCTCGCGACACCCGAGGAAACCGATCGCTCGCCGCGGATCATGAAGGTCGTCCGGCTGGAGTCGTACGAAGACACGCTCAACAATCTGGACATCCGCCGCAGCGACGCCCAAAAGTCGCTGCTCGACGAGCCAGCGGCCAAGGGCGATGGCAAACTGCGGGAGCAATACCTGCTCAAGTACATGCTCGACGTGGAGACACGGGGCAGCCAATCGCTCCTCAACGTCGCCGCGTTCCGCGATCCCACGGCCTACCGACTGAGCGTCAAACGGCCTGGGTCGGACGAGAGCCGCGAGGTCTGCGTCGATCTGCTCGAAACGTTCAACTGGCTGATCGGCCTCACGGTCGAGGCGATCGCTGCCCCGCAGGTGTTTTCGGCAGCATTCGAGCGCGACGCGGAAGACCGCCTGCAACTCCAGGGCGGGCGGATCAGGGCCGACGCCAAAGGCCAGTTTTGGTTTCGGCGGGTCGAAGGCAAGCTGCCCGACGGCCGCAAGGCGCTCATCGTCTGGCGCAAGCTCGGCGACGATCTTGAGAAGGCCAACCTCGTTCTCGACCACTTCCTCACCGAGAAGCTCAAGATCAGCACGAAGGATTTCGAGTTTGACGTCATCTACGTCAATGGCAGCAACAACCTCGAAAACCTGAAGGCCCCTGACGACACGTGGAAGGTCCGGCTACTGGAGGAAGAGTTCCACCGGCTGATGTTCGCCACGGAGGACGTCTGATGCCTCCCGTCCATTATCAGATCGGCGGATTTCCGCCCCGCGACCTCGACTGGAAACGGCTCGTGCCGCGGCTCAATCCCACGGCAACGGCGGTGGCGAGATACGACGGCATGCTGGCAGCCGTGCCGAATCCCGCCGTCCTCCTCGCGCCGCTCTCGACGCAGGAAGCCGTGCTTTCGTCAAAGATCGAGGGCACGCAGGCCACGATGGGAGACGTGCTCGAGTTTGAAGCCGGTGAGGACGCCGGCTCCCCCGATCGCCGCGAGGACATCCACGAAATTCTGAACTACCGGACGGCCATGTTTAACGCGGCGCAGAGCCTCAAGACCCTGCCGCTATGTGGACGGATGCTCCTAGACGCCCATCGCGTTTTGCTCACAAGCGTCCGCGGACAAAACCTTTCGCCCGGATCGTACCGAAAGGTCGCCAACTGGATCGGCAAACCGCAGAGTACGCTCGAAACCGCCCGATTCGTCCCGCCGCCGCCGGACCGTATCGGCGATCTCATGGCCGAGTGGGAGCGATACGCGCATACCGAAGTCGAGGATCGGCTGATTCAGGTGGCCATCCTCCACGCGGAGTTCGAGGCGATCCATCCGTTTGCCGACGGAAATGGTCGGCTCGGGCGCATGATCATTCCACTTCACATGTGGCAGACGAAGCAGCTCAGCCACCCGATGTTCTATATCAGCGGTTACTTGGAAGCCCGCCGCGATGCCTACTACGAGTGCTTGTTGGCCGTGTCCCGCGACGGCGACTGGACCGGATGGTGCGAGTTTTTTCTCGACGCGCTAAAGGCACAGGCGGAGGAAAACCTGAAGAAGACGAAGGCGATCCTGAATCTGCACTCGGCGATGCCCAATCGATTGGCTGAGCTGACCAGGTCCCAGCATGCAAGCAAGGCGCTTGCGTGGATTTTCAAGAAGCCCAGGTTTCAAGGTGCTGATTTCGTCAAATCGTCTGGCATCCCGAAGGCCACCGCCCACCGTTTTCTGCGCGTTCTTTGCGACGCGGGAGTGCTCAAGCTTGTGAAGGCATCCAAGGGCCAAAAAGCGGCGATTTACGCGTTTCCGGCCCTCATCAACATCGTCGATGGTCGAAAGAAATCGTGACGGAATGCTTTTGTGTCTCACTTTCCAATATAAAGTGAGACACAAGGCGGCTTTTCGTCAACAAGTGAGACACAACGCATTCGAGACTGCTGATGGCCCGCGGACGCCCGAGAAAAACGCCTGCTTCTGAATCCCAAACGCCAGCCGCGGCCCCGGCCGGTGCTGCCGCAGCTGCCCCTACCCCGGAACCCGCCGTGCCGCGGGCAAAGCGGGTCAAGAAGGCTGCCAAGAAAGCCACGGCCGTGGTCCCGTTTCCTAAAAAACTGGTGCTCAATCAGCGGATGCTGTCGCTCTTCGGCGTCGAGCGGTTCGAGGATCTCGCCGAGCATCTCCGCGACGCGAATCTCGAAGGGCTCGATGCCGACAACATCCACCGCTTCCATCAGGCTCTCGCGCTCCACTGCCCGGCGCTTGGCCCCGGGCTCACGGTCGCCCAGCTTCTGGACTACGACCAAAACATCGTCCGTCACACGCAACGGCTCAATGAAGCCCGACTGCTGCGTGGCGATGACAGAATCGTGTGGAAGTATTTCCAGTATCTCGCCCTGTTGTTCACGGAAATCTACCTCGACTGGTACTTCCACCGGCCCGCCGAGCTCGTGGCTGCGATCAATGCAAGCATCGAGGAATACAACTCCGGCAAGGAGCCTGCGGACTTCCTCACGCCGCTCGATGCCGCCGCTGAGCCACAGCCCCAGCTCAACAAGCTCGCCTACTGGATGGCGACGGGCGCGGGCAAGACGCTCGTCATGCATGCCAATATCCTTCAATACGAGCACTATCTGGAAAAGACGGGCCGCCGTCGCGACCTGAACCGGATCATTCTGCTCACCCCGAATGAAGGGCTGTCGCAGCAGCATCTCCGGGAGTTTCAGGCGGCCGGAATCGACGCGGAGATCTTCAACAAGGACGGCCGCGGCCTGTTTGCCGGCAAGTCGGTCGAGATTCTGGAGGTCACACGGCTGCGGGACGAGATGGGCGACAAGACCGTCGCCGTGGACGCCTTCGAGGGCAACAACCTCGTGCTCGTCGACGAGGGCCACCGCGGCACATCCGGCGGTGGGGATGGCGCCTGGATGCGGTTTCGCACCGCCCTCTGCGAAAAGGGTTTCTCGTTCGAGTATTCCGCGACGTTCGGCCAGGCCGTGAAGGGAAGCTCTGCCCTCACCGACCTCTACGCCAAGAACATCCTTGTCGACTACTCGTATCGCTATTTCTACGAGGACGGCTTCGGGAAGGACTACCAGATCCTGAATCTGGATGCTGACACCGAGCGAGAGCACCTCGAGCTGTATCTCGTTGCCTGTCTGCTCTCCTTCTACCAGCAGCAGCGGCTCTATCTCGATCAGGCCGCGGCATTTCGGCCTTTCAATATCGAGAAGCCGCTCTGGATATTCGTAGGCGGTAGCGTGACGGCCACTCTTGCCGGACGTGATGCTGCCGACATCGTCGCGATACTCCAGTTTCTTGGCCGCTATGTCGGCGACCGAGCCAAGAGCATCGAACGGATCGAACGGGTTCTCACTGAAGGGCTCCTGACGGCCGCGGGCACCAATTTGTTTGCACGGCGGTTCGACTACCTCGCCATCGCCGGGCTGTCGCCGGCTCAGGTGTTTGAGGAGACGCTTCACGTCGTCTTCAATGCTCCGGGTGGCGGCCAGCTCTATGTGGAAGACCTCAAGGGGGCGACCGGCGAAGTGGCCCTCCGGCTCGGGGCCGACAACGATGCCTTCGGCGTGATTAACGTGGGCGATTCGTCGAAGCTCGTAAACCTCTGCAAAACGCACGGCATGGAGACTGGCGATCGCGAGTTCAAGGGGTCACTGTTTCACGAGATCAACCAGCCGCACTCGATAGTCAACGTTCTGATCGGCTCAAAGAAGTTCACCGAGGGATGGTCGAGCTGGCGGGGCTCGACGATGGGCCTCATGAATGTCGGCCAGGGCGAAGGGGCGCAGATCATTCAGCTCTTCGGCCGCGGCGTGCGGCTCAAGGGCTACTCGATGAGCCTGAAGCGGTCAGGCAAGTGCGACCTTCCCGAAGGCGTCGAGCGACCGAAGCACGTGGCTCTGCTGGAAACCCTTGGGATTTTCGGCATCAAAGCCGACTACATGGCCCAGTTTCGGGACTTCCTCGAAGACGAGGGGCTTTCGACCACTGACGAACGCGACGAGTTTTTGCTGCCGGTGATCAAGAGCCTGGGCACGCAGAAACTCCGGACGATCCGCCTCAAGAAGACAATCAACGGCGCGAGCACCGAGTTCGGCGACGCGTTCCGCAAGCTCGGGCCCGTGCCGACGGTGCGGAAGCCCGATGCCACCACAACGAAGCTCCAAGACAACCGCGTGTTCGACACGTGGTATCCCCGCATCCAGGCGAAGGGTTCCGCTGGCCTCGTCGGCGGCGATGGCGAGGGAACGCTGCACCGTGGCAAACTCACCCGCAAGCACGTCGCAGCGCTTGACATCGACGGGCTCTGGTTCGAGCTCGAGCGCTACAAAGCCGAGCGCGGCTGGTACAACCTCAACATTTCGCGCGAGGAGATCACGGACCTGCTGCTGGATCCGTCTTGGTACGATCTGGAGATTCCCGAGGCCCAGCTGGCGTTCGACTCGTGGGACAAGCTGCGGCTATGGGAGCAGGTGGCACTCGGGCTCCTGAAAAAGTACACGGAAAAGTATTACCGCTACAAAAAGCAGGCCTGGGAGGCGCCACACCTCGAATACCGCGACCTCGAACCGACAGACCCGAACTTTCTCGGCAGCGAAGAAGACCCCGACAAGGGCTACTACCGAATCCTCTACGATCGCTCACGCGAGGACATCGTCGCGGAGCTCGAAAAGCTGAAGGCCCTGATCGAGGCTGGCACGCTCAAAGGCTGGAGCATCCCCGGCCTCAAGGCCGTGAACATGGGGCACCATCTCTACCAGCCGCTGCTCCACCTCGAATCCAACGTGATCGCAATCACGCCCGCGCCGCTCAACAAGGGCGAATGGCGATTCGTGCAGGACATGATGGAGTTTGCCGAGAGGAATCCGGATTACTTCAACGAGCGACAGGTTTATCTGCTCCGCAACCTGTCCCGCGGCCGGGGCGTCGGCTTTTTTGAGGCCGGTAACTTCCACCCGGACTTCATCACCTGGGTCGTCGAGGGCTCGAAACAACACATCACGTTTGTGGACCCGAAAGGCATCCGCAATTTGCCGGCCAGCGACGACAAAATACGCTTCTGCAAGACCATCAAGGATATCGAGGCACGCCTCGCCGACCCCGACGTCACGCTCTCGTCATTCATCGTTTCCAACACACCGTCGCACGTGATGGAAAAGCAGTGGGGCATGAAGAAGGCCGAGATGGCGAAATGCAATGTCGTCTTCCAGGAGGAAGACGCCGACGGCTACATTAAATCAATCCTGGGTGCGCCTCCGTGACTTCCGAAGCGCCGTCGGCCTCAATTAGCGAGGCGCCCCCAGTAACTGAGGAACTTCCTCTTTCCTCATGGGAAGAGTATCGGCCGGTTATTGCTGACATCGAACGCCGTTTCGGGAGCCACGACAAGGGCGATGGCCGAGCGTACGAGAACAGAATCGCCTACCGCGGGCAAAAGTCCGCGAGATGGGCGCTCGAAACGACTCTCGAGCGTGAGGGTGGGCCGCGGCAGTTCACCGTGCATCAATACTACGAGCGCGCGACCCGGCATCACCGGGAACTGGAGTCGATCACCGGCCGCACATGGCCGTTGCCCGGCGATGCTGAACTTGAGGAGGTATTCACGCGCAATGCCGATTCGCTCCACGTGAGCGCTCCCGCGTATCCTTATCTCGTCTATTTGCGGCACCACGGCTTTCCGTCGCCTTTTCTCGACTGGTCGCTTTCAGCTTATGTAGCGGCCTTCTTCGCGTTTGAATCCGCCGACCAGACCAAGGACGAGCGCGTTGCAGTCTACGGCTATGTGGACACGCCTCTCGGTACAAAAGCTGGGTTTATCGGTGCCCCGATCATCACCCTACTTGGGCCACACGTCGCGACGGACCGCCGTCATTTCATGCAGCAGGCAGTGTATACGTGGTGCGTGAAACAAGAGGGCGAAGGCGACGACTACACGATTTGCAGCCACCACGACGTTCTTCGTACTCCAAGCGAACAGCAGCACACGCTCCTCCGCATCACGCTGCCAACATCAGAGAGGCGAACAGCCCTCCGCGATCTTCAAGCCCATAACATCAATCACTATACGCTGTTCGGTACCGAAGATGCTCTCGCGCGAACGCTGGCACTGCGCGCATTTCTACTTGACTGACCGTGCCGAGCATAGCAGCACTCTCGCGGTCCAGGGCGTGCACAGTTCTTTGGACTCCGGCTGCGGATCAGCCTTGGATCAGCGTCGTGTTGTGAGCTGGCTGAACTCACCAATGATCACCAGATCGGCGGAGCTTTCCCGCTCAATCTCGATCGGCTCGAACGCTGGATTCAGCGGCAGGAGCTGAATGCGGTCGTGCCGCCAGCCGTCGGCGGTGACGGTCTTTTCCGAGTGGTACTTCTTGACGGTGAACCGGCCGCCGTTCTCGCCCGTGCCGAGCGACGCAAACTGCACGAGCACGATCCGGCCCTCGCGCGAGCCCGCCGGACACGGGCGGAACAGGCACCATGAGCCGTCCGGGATCAGCGGCTCCATCGACATGCCCGTCACCCGCGCCACGAACATGCCGGGCTTCACCGCCACGCCCGCCACCTCCGTCCAGCCGATCTCCTCCGGCACGCTCTCCGGGCCCCAGAAGCCGGCCGCGGCGGTGAGGTCGTAGACGGGGACGTGGGTGGTGAAGCGGGAGGTGGGGGGCGGGGAGGGAGTGAGGGAAGGCAGGAAGCGGTCGTGTTGATTGTCTTGCGCTGTCGCAGGCCGGTGACTTGAGGCAGAACCGGTTTCCCTCGCTTGCGCTACGGGCTTCCCAGCAGAGAGCGGAGCGATGTGCCAGGCGTCGCCCTCGCGGTGAAACTCCACTTCAAAGCTCGTGCCGGGGAGACCGGCGTCGGGGCCGAACCACTCCCGCAGGAGCGTGGGCAGCGCGTTTGGAAGCGTGTCGCCCACGTTGGATCCGCGCGGGCCGGCCACGTTGCAGGCGATCTTCACGAACCGAAACTCCCACTCCCGGCCATCCGGCAGCCGCACGAGCACCGGCCCGTCGGGTCGACCCGGCTCTTCATCCACCGTGGGCAGCTTCAGAAACGGTTTGCCACGGGATTGAATCACCTTCGCCACGAACCCGGTCGCACTCGCCCGCGGTCGGGCGTGGGCCGCCAGCCGGAAATCGACGAGTTCCCCACTCATGCTCTCAAGCGCCCCCCGCAGCCGCTCGTCGCACTCGAAGGCCACGCGCAGGGCGTCGCCTTGAATAGTGAACCAGCTCCGGCCCTCCTGCTCCTGCATCCAGATCGAGATCGGGAACTTTCGCCAGCTCGATTCCCACTTCCGCGGCGACATCTCCACCGGCTGCCCCGTGGTGGCGTCGGCGATGTCGCGGCGGAGGAACTCGTGGGCCACGAGAAACTCCCGACACTTCGCCGCCAGCTCCGGGATCGGCATCCCCGCAAAGACCGCGTCGTTGTCGAGCAACACACGCAGGAGGACCATCTTGAACGACTTCGTCATCCGCGTGGTGGCGAGCATCACGAACCAGTCGCGGAACCGGCCGAGACATTCGGCCTCGAGAGCGGTCGCGTCGCCCTCGGCCGCCACGAAGTCGA
>Ga0209401_1000884_pt1 | contig 20268 bp, 26 predicted proteins | sample M_140807_MF_Meta_FD_187318 | JGI IMG/M metagenome (GOLD analysis project Ga0209401, IMG submission 187318) | Freshwater microbial communities from Lake Montjoie, Canada to study carbon cycling - M_140807_MF_MetaG (SPAdes) (version 2) | ecosystem: Environmental > Aquatic > Freshwater > Lake...
GCCAAGATTTTGTGTGTTTTTTAGCCACGAACGGATTCAATCACTAAATGGCGGTCCGATCCGATCAGAAACGCCGCACCGACGACGCCCAGGCGAAGCGCGACGCCGAGCGGTACGACGACATCAAGTCCCGCACCGGCGAACGCTCTCGCCGAGTCTCAGCCGCCGGCCGCGACATCGGCCCGCCGCCGGCGATCGTCGATCCGGCCCGCCGCGATTCATGCCGGCTCGACTTCCGGATGTTCTGCGAGACGTACCTTCCCGAATCGTTTCCGTTGGCGTGGTCGCCAGACCATCTCCGCGCCATCTCCAAGATCGAGGCGGCGGTCCTCCGCGGCGAGCTGTTCGCCTTCGCCATGCCGCGCGGCTCCGGCAAGACGACGCTCTGTACCGCGGCCTGCCTCTGGGCAATTGTCTTCGGGCATCGGCAGTTCATCGTCCTTGTCGGATCAGACCAGTCAATCGCCGAGCAGATGCTCGACAGCATCAAAAGTCACCTCGAGCAGAACAACCTCCTGGCCGACGACTTCCCGCACACGGTCTACCCGGTTCGCGCTCTCGAGGGAATTAACGCCCGTGCCCGTGGTCAGACGAGCGAAGGGGTGCCGACCAAGATTGAATGGACCGCGGATCAGATCACGTTCGCGGCGCTTCCTGGCTCACCGTCTTCCGGGGCGGCCGTTCGTGTCGCCGGCATCACCGGACGGATTCGTGGCCTCACGCACACCCGGCCAGACGGCAAGACCATCCGCCCCGACCTGGTGCTCGTGGACGATCCGCAGACAGACGAATCGGCGGACAGCCCGTCGCAGGTATCGAAACGTGAACGCACCCTTGACGGTGCCGTCCTCGGCCTCTGTGGCCCCGGTGTGGACATGGCCGGGCTCTGCACCGTGACGGTAATCCGTGCCGACGATCTCGCCGATCGACTTCTCGATCGCCAGAGAAATCCAAAGTGGCAGGGCGAACGCACGAAGTTGGTCTACGAGTGGCCCGACAACGAGGATCTCTGGAGCCAATACGCAGAACTGCGGCGAGAGGGGCAGCGAAGCGGCGTCGGCACTGCGGAGGCGGACGCTTTCTACAGAGACCACCGGGCGGCAATGGACGCAGGCAGCCGAGTTGCATGGCCTGAACGCAAGGCTCCGGGCGATCTATCCGCGATCCAACACGCCTGGAATCTGCGGATTGACCGGGGCGAATCGGCATTCAATGCCGAGTACCAGAACGAGCCGCTGACAGACGACATGACGACGGACAAGCTCGACCGTCGGCAGCTTGCCGACCGATCGACTGTTGTCGGCCGCGCCGTCGTTCCGCACGGACACACGAAGCTGACGGCGTTCATCGACGTGCAGAAGAATCTCCTCTACTGGATGGTCTGCTCGTGGTCTGAATCTTTCGGCGGTCAGTTGATCGCCTACGGCTCATACCCCGACCAGGGCGTGTCGTACTACGAGGCGCAGTCGGCAAAAAAGACGCTGGCTCTCGCCAAGCCTGGAGCGTCATTCGAGGCCGCTCTGTATGCCGGCCTTGAGGAAGCAACAAAGATGCTCCTCTCGCGCGAGTGGTTGCGGGAAGACGGGGTGCCGATGCGGATCGCCCAGACGATGATTGACTCAAACTGGGGCACATCGACTGACACCGTCCGCAAGTTTTGCCGGTCGTCGCTGTTCTCCTCGACGATCCTCCCCAGCCGCGGCCGCGGTGTCGGGGCGACGAGTGCCCCGATGGGAGTGAGGCGCAATCGTGGCGACCGTGCCGGCTTGAATTGGGTGGTCGGCAAGACCGCGAGCGGCGTCCAGATCGAGTCGCAGTACGACACGAACTGGTGGAAGACGTTCGTCTCGGCCCGGCTCCGGCTCGGCCAGGGCGACCCGGAAGCGATCATGTTCCACGCCGGCTCACACGAGATGCTTATCGAGCACCTCGTCTCGGAGTTTCCGCAGCGGAAGGAAGCACGCGGCCGGATCGTTGACGAATGGAAGCTCCCGCCTGGGCAGGAAAACCATTGGTGGGACTGCCTCGTCGGATGCGCCGTCGCAGCGTCGATTTCTGGCCTCGAGGTGGCGTCGAGTGAGACGGGCACTCGAAAGCGGAAGAAGGTCAGCATCCCCACCGGCCCTGACGGCAAGCGGGTGATCGTGACCAAGCGCCACAAGGCGTAGCCACACCCCCTCTCGATCCGTTGCCGTCTCCGCGACTTTGGAGGCATGAGCGACGAACTTGCAAGCAAGATCGACACGGTGGCGCAGGGGCCGGCGTCCGTCCGCACCGACGCGGGCGAGGTCGTCGCGCAGTCGATCCCCGACATGATCGAGGCGGACAAGTACCTCGCCGCTCGGAACGCCACGGCCGCCAGCAATCGCGGGCTGCGTTTCAACAAGCTGATCCCGCCGGGGACCACCTGAATGGCGAAGCGCACCGCACCGAAGGCGCGAGCGAGCCGCAAGGCACCGGCTCCCCGTGCGCCCCGGCAGGTGACGGTTGTCAAGCAGACTGTCCGCGCCCGGTACGACGCCGCTCAGACGAGCGACGACGCTCGGCACTGGGCGAACGCCGACTCGCTGTCGGCCAACGCCGCTCTCGTGCCAGAGGTGCGGCGGATCATCCGTAATCGTGCCCGGTACGAGCGGGCCAACAACGCCTACGTCCACGGCATCTGCACCACGAAGAGCAACGACCTCATCGGCATCGGGCCGCGGGTTTTGCTCTTGACTGGCAATCCGGTGGCGGATCGTGCGATCGGCCGGGCTTGGTACGACTGGTCTTGGCACGTCCGTCTGGCCGACAAGCTCCGCGTTGCCACCGAGGCGAAGTTTTTGGACGGCGAAGCGTTCGCGCTGTTGTTCACCAATCCACGCCTCGACTCGCGCGGGGTGCAGCTCGATCTGCGGCTGATCGAGGCCGATCAAGTCGCCTCTCCGGCCTACCAGTGGCAGCAGACCGTGTCGCCCGACGGGTCGCTCGTGGACGGAATCGAGCTTGACGTTCACGGCAACGTGACCGCGTTCCACGTGCTCAAGACACACCCCGGCAGCAACTACCTTCTCGGCGTCAACGAGTACGACCGCATTGCCGCTCAGGACATGCTGCACTGGTTCCGCTCGACGCGGCCCGGCCAGCACCGCGGCATCTCCGAGTTGGCACCGTGCCTCCGGCTGACGGCGAACATGCGGCGCTACACGGAGGCCGTGATCCGGGCCGCCGAGATCGCCGCCGATCTCGCCGCGTTCGTCCACAGCAACTCGCCGGCCGCCCAGGTAGACGAGGTCGATCCGTTCGCCGCGATCGAGATCGAGAAGGGCACGCTGACAACGTTGCCCGAGGGGTGGGATATCTCCCAACTCAAGGCCGAACAGCCCACCAACACGCACCAAGCCTTCACGCGGACGATTCTCGGCGAGATCGCGCGGGGCGTCAATTTGCCGTACCACAAGGCGGCTTTCGACGCCTCGTCCTACAACTTCTCGTCGGCCCGCCTCGACGGCTCGCTGCACGACCAAAACGTCCGAGTTGACCGCGACGAGCTCGAGCGATCCTGGCTCGACCGGATCTTCTCCGCGTGGCTCGACGAGGCTCTGCTCGTCCCCGGCATGATCCCCGACGATATGCCGCCGGTGAGCGAGTGGAACTGGCAGTGGATCTGGAACGGAAACGACGGCATCGATCCGGTCAAGGAATCGAACGCCACCGAGACGAAGCTTTCCACGCTCACCACCTCGCTCTCTGCCGAGTACGCGCGACAGGGGAAGCAATGGGACGAGGAATTGCGGCAGATCGCTGCCGAGCGGCAGTTGATGGCAGAGCTTGGTCTGACGATCGGCAATCGGCCGTCGCAGATCGTTGTGCCGCAGTCGGACGCCGTCAACGCTACTGCCGTGCCGACCGTCACGGCCGCCGAGTCGTACCAGCCGACCGCCGAGATGCGAGCCGAGGCGGAACGTGGCCTCGCGTGGCGTCGTGAGTTCGGCCGCGGCGGCACCGAGATCGGCGTGGCCCGTGCCCGCGACATCGCCAACGGTCGGCCGCTCTCGCTCGACACCGTTCAGCGGATGGCGAGTTACTTCGCCCGGCACGAGGTGGATAAGCAGGGACAAGGCTGGAGCCAGGGCGAGGACGGCTATCCGTCCGCCGGCCGCATTGCCTGGGCGCTATGGGGCGGAGACGCCGGTCAGACGTTCGCCAACCGCATTACCGAGGGGGCCAACGCATGACGAATCTCTCGATCCAATCGGCAGTGCAGTTTCTACGCGCCGACGATCACGGCGGCGAGGGCGAAGGGCTTTCGACGCCGCGGATTCCGCGGTTTTCGATGGTCGGCTACACGGGCGGCCTGATCCGCCAGGCTTGGAGCCGCGAGCCAGTCGTCATCGACCTCGCCGGCATGACCGTGCCGTCGGTGATCCCGATCGTCTTCGGCCACGACTACTCGCTCGAGGCGGTCCTCGGCCAGGGTACCGGCACCGTCGGCAACCAGCTCGTCATCGACGGCGCGATCCTCTCCGTCTGCGACGCGGCCATGCAGGTCGTGCAGCTCGGCGACCGCGGCTACCAGTGGCAGGCGAGCGTCGGCGCTGACGTTGACGAGGACTACCTCGTAGCGTCTGGCGACACCGCACAAGTCAACGGGCAGACCTTCCAAGGTCCGGTCCGAATCGTAAAGCGCTCCACGCTGCGGGAGTGCTCGTTCGTCACTTTGGGGGCCGATGCAGCGACGGCCGTCACCATTACCGCCAACACGGCGGGGGAGTCTCCTATGTCCGCAGAGACGCAGGCCGCCGTCGACGTGATGCCGACCGGCCCCGATGTTCAGCAGACCGACGCAATGCCAACCGGACCTTCTGACATGGCTTCGGCCGCGCCGAAGGTCGATCTCGCTTCGATTCGCGCCGAGATCGTGGCCGATGTCACCCGCGATGTGAAGGCCCAACTCCTCAAGGATCTCCGCGACGTGCGCGGCGGGCCGGCGATCCACGCCAGCAAGCCGGCCCTCGACGACGATCAGGTCACGATCGCCGCCATGCAGGTCGTCGGCGGGCTCGGCAAGCAGATCGAAGCCAAGTACGGTGATTCGCCGATGGTCGAGGCCGCCAACAAGCGGAGTCGCACGATCGGCCTTCAGGAAGTCCTCGTCAGCGCCGCTCGCAAGGGCGGGTATGACGGTGTCCACAAGGTCACGGCGGGGAACATTGGGGTGATTCTGCGGGCGGCTTTCGCCACCCACAACATCTCCAACATCCTCGCCGCGACGTACAACAAGTACCTCCTCAACGGCTTCGAGGCCGTCGAGTCGGTCTGGGATCAGATCTCGCTCGTTCGGCCGCTCAACGATCTGAAGGCCATCACCGGCGTTCGGCTCGACGGCGGATTCGTGTTCGACGAAGTGGCGGGCGACGGGCGTCTGAAGTCGGCGGATGCCGGCGATGCGACCCGCACGCTCCAGGCCAAGACATACGGCCGCATCTCGTCGATCTCAAGAGCCGACATCATCAACGACGACCTCGGGGCTCTGACGGCGGTTCCCCGCCGGCTTGGCCGCGGTGCGGCGTTGAAGTTCAACTCGGTGTTCTGGACCGAGTTCCAGGTGGGTGCGACTGCCAACGCTAGCTACTACCAGGGGGCGACCGCTGGTGCGGGCAATGCGATGGCGATCGGGTCGGTCGAGACTGCTTACGCGGCGTACCGGTCGCTCAACGATCCGGACGGCAACCCGCTCGGCATCACGCCGAGGATCCTGCTCGTCCCCGTCCAGCTCCGGATCACGGCCGACAAGATCCAAACCGGCAACACGCTCCTGGCCTCCTCGCTCGGCTCGACCTCGAGCCGCGTCGTCGAGCCCCAGGCCAACGTGCTCGCCGGGAAGTTCGTGATCGTCGATTCGGCGTACCTCACCTCGTCTACGACGTGGTGGCTGTGTGCCGATCCGAACGATCTGCCGGTCATGGAAGTCGGCTTCCTCAACGGGCAGCGGTCGCCGATCGTCGAGCAGGCGGAAGCCTCGTTCGACACCCTCGGCATCGAGGTCCGCGGGTACTTCGACTTCGGCGTTTCGAAGGCCGAGCCGCGGTCGTGCTACCGCATGGCGACATCCTGAGCCCTTCCAGCGTAATCCGTGCCCGGCGGGCCAGGGGTGTCCTGGCCCGCCGGGGTGACGCTCACCAAACACTCAAGACCAATGAGGCTTTTCGATGGCAACGCTCAAGCAAAACATCGGTGACAGTTGGGACTATACGCCGTCCACCGCGAAGGCGGTTGGCGACGTGGTGATCCTCGGGAAGGTGGTCGGTGTCGTCTCGCGGCCGATCGCCGCCAACGCCAAGGGCTCGATCAACGTCCGCGGCATCTTCACGTTCGACAAGGTGACCGGCGGCGCTCTCACCGCCGGCTCTGTGGGGTATCTGCACTCCAACCTCAAGGTCACGGGCTCCGCGACGACGACCGGCATCGCCGGGCTCGTGGCTGTCGATGCGGCCGCCGGTGACACGACGGTCGATGTGTCGATCAACCACGGCATGCTCTACGACCTGAACTCCACCGGCCCCGCCTGACGTTTATCCCGCAAGCCGCCGGCGGTCGCTCCTCCTCGAGCACCGCCGGCGGTCTTGTGCTTGCGAGGTGACCGATGGCCGACATGCTCTCCGCCGGTGCCGCGTGGCTCGCCGACCAGTTCGCGGCGTCGGCGTCGCTCACCGTGGCATACAAGCGGGGCGTGAACTCGTCGCAGTTCGTCGCCACGATCGGGAAGAGCATGTTTGAATCGAGCGGTCAGAACGGTGTCACAGAGCAATGGGAAAGCCGCGACTACATCGTCAAGACGGCCGATTTGCCGTACGGCGAGCCGCTGCGTGGTGACCTGATCGTCGAGGACATAGGCGGAGTGTCGGTGTTCTACGAAGTGACCGCACCTCGAGGCGTGCCGCTGTTTCACTACGGCGATGCCTTCCAGCAGCTCGTCCGCGTCCACACCAAGCGGACGGACAAGGATCAGACCTACATCATCACCGACCAGGGCGAAGAGATCGTCGTGCCGCTCACCGCTCAAGGCTGACATCATGCCGCTTTTCAAGCGCGTCGATCAACTGCCAGCGGCGACCGGCGTTACCGGCACCGACTATCTGATTCTCTCGCGGCCTTCAGGCCCGACGGGGACGGTCGGCACGCGGGCTGTCAGGCTCTCGCAGATCCTCGCCCTCGCTACGGGCGGTAGCGGCAGCGTTGGTGCTACCGGTCCCACGGGCAGCCCCGGAGCCGCGTCTACGATTACCGGGCCGACGGGCGTGGCGGGCAGCAACGGGGCGGCAGGAAGCAACGGCAGTGCCGGGGCCACGGGGCCGACGGGCGCGCCTGGGGCGGCGGGCAGCAACGGCAGCGCCGGGGCGGCTGGGGCAACCGGCCCCACGGGCAGTCCGGGGGCGGCCGGCAGCAACGGTGCGGCGTCCACGGTTACCGGCCCGACCGGAGCGGCGGGGGCGGCTGGCACGAACGGCACGAACGGCAGCAACGGCGCGGCGGGGGCCACCGGCGCGACCGGCCCCACGGGCATCGTCTTTTCGTACGGCACGGCCTACCCGACGGGCGGGAATGCGGGCGACCTTTACCTACGTCATTCGTGAGGCCGCGATGAACTTGTCCGCTCTTGCCTCCAAGATTGCAGAACCACAGTACCGCGGCATGGACAACCAGCTCCTGGCCGATGCGGTCAACGGGCTCCGCGTGTCCGTCCGTCGGCCGGTGCCGACGTGGCAAGTCCGTCAGACCGCAATCGAAGGCGGCTACTGGCCCGCGTTGATCGAGGCTCGAGAATCGACCACGCCGGCCGTTCGCGCTCTGGCGATCACCGTCCTCGCGTGGATCGACGATCAGTCGGGCACGATCCAGAGCGTCGACATGGACCGGGCCGCGGTGGTCAACATGCGGGCCGCGCTCGTTCAGGCTGGAATCTGTTCGCAGGCCCAGGCCGATGCGCTATCCGCTCTGGCCGACGCCTCGATCCCGTGGACGGAATCGGTGGGGCTCGGAGAGATCGGCATCGGCATGGTTATCAACGCTCGGAGGATTTCGTAATGGCGCTGATCTACCCCACATACGACGTAGCGGCCTACGGGCTCACGCTAACGACCGCAGGCATGACGAGCGACACCAACCTCCTTGCAGGGTGGCAGTCGAACGTCATCGATAACACGTCCACCAACTACGACGATTTCATCCTTCAAGCCAGAGCAACAACCGGAACCAGCCCAACGGCTTCTCGGTCAATCGAATGGTGGCTGATCGGATCGGCAGACGGATCGCTCTGGCCCGACACGATCACTTCGGCTGGCACGGCTCAGAAGACGTTGACAAGCGCTGATATCAAGGCAGCGATCACTGTCTATATGCAGACCGTCGCAACGTCTGCGACAAGCAACCAAGCGTACAACACGCGCGTATGGTCTGCGAAAGCACTGTTTGGCGGGGAGCTTCCGCCAAAGTTCCTTGTCTGGCAAGTTCACAACACTGGCGTTGCTCTGAACGCGACTGCCGGAAATCACTACGTGCAGGTTCAGCCGATCAAGCGCAACGTGAACTGATGCCACGCTACGAATACCCATCGCTGCGGCAGGGGCTTGTGTTCGCCTGGAAGGGCGATTCGGCATCGACCGTCATGATCGATGAAGCCCAACGGAGCCGAGGAGCGTGGTCAGGGACAAACCCAACGACTCAGTTCGGCGCGGCAAACTTTGATGCGGTCGGCAATTACGTTGCCATCACCGAGAAAACCGGACTGTCTGGAAATGTTCCGATCACCGTGTCGGCGTGGGCCAGACCGACCAGCACTGTTGCGGGAGGCATTTGTCGGCTAGGTGGCGTGTCCGCTGGCATCAGAATGGTGTCAGGGAGTTGGAGTTTTTTCGGTGACGGCGCAACTGTGTTCGCGCCAACGTCAGGAAACTCCATCACGGCAAATGCGTGGCAACACGTTCTTTACACATACCCTGGAACTAAATACGAAGACTCGTTGTGCTATTTCAATGGTGCTGGCCCATTCACGGTCACGCGAACCAATGGAACAACTAATAGCGGCATGAACTGGGTGGCCGGTGGTGCGTCTCACATCGGCATGAACAACTTCACTGCCTATTTCCCAGGGCAGATCGCAGACGTTCGCGTCTACAATCGCGTGTTGACCCTTTCCGAAATCCGCCTCCTCGCCAGCCGTCGCGGGATCGGGCTCCAGCCGTTGCCGGATCGCGGCGGCGGGTTGCCGAGGAAGTTGAGCGTGAACGTGGGCGGGACTTGGCGAGACGGCGACGCCTACGTCAACACCGGTTCCGGCTGGCGTCTCGGGATTCCGTCGGTCAACGTCGGCGGCACGTGGCGCTGACGCACCCCCTCCGCTCCCCCCGCCCCTCCCGGCACGATTGCGAGCCGAGGAGGACGATATGCACGAACACCTACACGCCCTGGCGATTCACGCCTTCTATTGCGGCGAGATAGACACCGGACGACGAGCCAGCGACCGGCTCTTGAACATGCCGCTGCCGGACGACCTCGAGCGGCAGGCTCGGGCGAACCGCACGTGGTACACGCCGCTCCTGGCCGACCTGGCGTTCCACACGCCCCGGCGGATCGAAGTCGAGCCGGCCCACGCCGGCTGGACGACGTTCAACCCGACCGTCATCGCAGACGGAACCGGCCTCCTGGCGATCGTCCGGTCAAGCAACTACCGGATCGACGCGGCCGGGCGGTACGTGATCCCTCCTGAGGACGGCGGGTCGATCCGCACCGAGAACATCCTCTGCCGCATCGACAAGGACGGGAACGCCTACGACCGGCGGGTCATCGTGCCGCCGGCCTACGAGCCGAACGGCTACCCGGTTCACGGGCTGGAAGACTGCCGGCTTCGCCGGACGCCCCGCGGCGTCAGCGTCTCCGCGACGGTCCGCGACGCGGCACCGTGGACGGGGCAATGCCGGATCGGGGTTGCCGACCTCGACGTGAGCGAGGCCCGGCTGCACGGGCTCCGGGTGCTCGAGTGGGAAGGGCTCGAGCCGCATGAAAAGAATTGGATGCCGCTGCACGGTCAGGACGGCTGGCTGTACGCCGCCAACCACGCAGGCCAGACGGTCACCGTCGCAGCCGATGCCGACATGCCGGGCGTCTACGAGGTGCAGGCCCGCGGCCCGTCTCCGCACCTCGCCAAGGGCTTCCGGGGCGGCGGGCAGCTTGTGCCGGTCCGCGGTGGGTGGCTGGGAATCGTTCACGAGGTGGCGCACATCGAGGACGGCCGGCGAGCGTACGAGCATCGGTTCGTCTGGTTTGACGCTTCGTTCACGCTCCGTCGGTGGTCGCCGCTGTTCTCGTTCAAGGCCACCAAGTCGATCGAGTTCGCCGCCGGGCTGGCGGGGCTCGACGGGCAGATTGTCGTGGCGTTCGGCGTCAACGACGCGGAAGCCTGGACGACCTCAATCGCAGAGGAGGACGTATGCGAGCTGCTCGCGCCTGTCTCGTGACCGGGTATATCCGTTTGGATCTACCAAACCGCTCGCACGACGAATACGAGCGGCTCGGCCGGCAGCTCGTCGGCGCTGCCGAGGCCGGCGGGCACCTCGTCAACGTCTTCGGCGGCACGGTCGAGGACTGCTGGCACTACCATCTATCCGCCGGGGCAGAACTGCCGCTCGGGAATCCGGGCAAGGACTCGCGGGAGTTCCTTGCCGTGCAGCATCAGAAAACCGCCTGGGTGGCGGACGCCGCGACGATCACCGACGCCGACGTGCTCGTGTGGATGGACTACGGCCTGTTGCACGTGCCGGGGATTACGGCCGGCATGGTGCCGGCGTTCCTTGAGCGGGCCGCCGCGTCGGCCCCGCGGGACCGGGTCGGGATGGCATCGATCTGGGGGCCACCCCGGCGGATTCCCGACTGGCGGTCGGTCGAGTGGTGGTGTGCCGGCGGCGTGTTCACGGTGCCGCGGTCGATGGCTTTTGCGTGGCACGACGCTGTCGTCGATCGGGCGACGGCGATCCGGGCGGCCGGGCACGTGACGTGGGAAGTCAACACGTGGGCGACCGCCTGGGCGAGGTGCAGCAACGTCGTCCGGCCGTGGATCTGTGACCACAACGAGACGATCTTGGAGGCTGGGCCGTGAACGACTACGTCGTCATCATCCCCACAAGGAACCGCTACCGGCTCTGCCTGCGAGCGATCCGGTCGGCGCTGACGCAGACCGTCCCGCCGGCGGAAGTCTTTGTGGTGGACGACGGCTCGGACGACCCGCGGTATCAGTGGCTTGAGGAGATCGTCGGCAGTCCGCGGTTGACGGTCCTCCGGCGAACCGTCTCAAGCCGGGACGAAACCGGGGCGGGCTTCGCGGTCGGAACCGTGCGAAACGAAGCCATCCGGCACGTGCTCAAGATCGGATTCAGCGGCTGGGTAGCGTTCCTCGACGACGACGACGAATGGCTGAAGACCAAGGCGGCGGTCCAGTTCGCGGCCGTCGGATCAAACGGCCGGTACGGCGTTCTCTGTTCCAACGCCTTCAACCGCAACCCGGAAGGTGTGGTGAGCGGCTATCACCACGAAACGCAGGGCGTGCAGATCACCGACACCACCCGCGACGTGACCGCGATCTGCCGGGCCATGAATCCGGTCATCAACTCGACGGCGATGATCCACACGAAGATCGTCGAGCGGTTGGGCGATCAGCAAGCGGTCGGCTTCGGTGAGGACTGGGACTACTGGCAGCGGGCTGGCCGGCTCACCGGGATCATGCGGGTGGAAGAGCCGCTGGCGTGGTACACGGTGGGCAACCCGAAGGAATACACGCTATGAGGATCGGCGTTTACGCTCTCGCCAAGAACGAAGCCAAGCACGCGGCAGCGTGGGCCGCGGCGACTGCCGATGCCGATGTCCGCGTGGTCACCGATACTGGCTCGACCGACGGCACCGTCGAGCTGCTCCAGTCGGCCGGCGTGACCGTGGCTAGGTCGTACGTCGTCCCGTGGCGGTGGGATGTCGCCTGGACGCAGGCGCTCTGCAATCTGCCGCCGGATCTCGATGTCGCCTTCCGGGTCGATCTCGACGAGCGGCCCCAGCCCGGCTGGCGATCGGCGATCGAGGCGGCGTGGGACGGCACAGCGAATAACCTCGTCTACGACTACTGGTGGAGCCTGGACGACGCCGGCCGTCCGCTGCTGCGGTTCCACTGCGATCGGGTCCACTCCCGGTCGGGCTTCTTATGGCGGCAGGCAACGCACGAAGGGCTCGTCTGCTGGGCCGGGGAGAAGGTGCAGCGGAAGTGCGACGGCCTGGTCGTGGAGCACCACCGCGACAAGGGCAAGGCCCACAAGACCGACCTCGATCTGCTGAAGGTCGCGGTCAACGAGTCGCCAACCGACGCACGGGCTCGGTGGTACTACGCCCGCGAACTGGACTACGCGGGCATCCCGACCGCGGCGGGTGAGTTCGCCGGCTACCTGAAAATGCCTGGCGGATCGCCGACGGAGCGTGCTTACGCGCTTCGCCGGCTGGCGTCGATCACCGGCGACGGGGCGTACCTCGAGCGGGCTGCGAAGGAATCACCGGGAGAGCCCGACGGCTGGGAACGGCTGGCGCTGGCCGCTCACCACGGCGAGGACTGGCCGAAGTCGCTTGAGTTTGCCGAGCGGGCGATTGCCTCGCCGGTGAGTACTCACGCCACCGACCCGCTGGCGAAGGCCAGGGCGGCAGAACTGGCGTCGATTGCTTTATGGCACCTCGGCCGCACGGCGGACGCCCTGACGCATGCCAGGGCCGCGGCGGCACAATTGCATTGGGACGAGCGGATCGTCGGCAACGCAGCGGCAATGGAGGCGAGTCTATGAGCGTCCAGAACGACATCATGACGGCGCTCGTCGCCTCTCTCGACGCGGTGACGTGGACGGCAACGGCCGCGGCGGTTCTCGTCGAGACGAAGAACTTTCCGCAGTACGACATCGAGGATCTTGCCGATCCCGTGATCTGCATCACTGACGGGTCAATCGAGTCCGACCGGATCGCCCGGTCTTCGCACATGCGGGACTATGCGGTCGAGATCTACCTTGCCCGGCACACGCCGGAAGAGGCCGACTGCGACGTGATGCTCGATCTGCTCGAGGAGCTGCTCGGCAAGCTCGAGGATCACTCCTGGCCGGGGATCACGTGGCCGACAGGCGTCACGTCGCCGCAGACGATCGTCGTCGAGAAGAATCCCGGCGAGGCGCTGCAAGAGCGGAACGTGTGGCGGGCGGGGATCGTCGTGACGTTCCGCGTGCCGAGGAGTCACTGATATGGGCGAGATCGTCCGCATCAAGCTCGACGGGCTTGGCACCGGAAAAGTGACGGGGCGGACGAAGTTCAAGTGGGGCCACGTCCTCGATCGCATGTCCGCCGGTCGGCAGAAGGCTCTGAAGATCGCCGGGGCCGAAGTTCGCCGCGGCGTTCAACGGTCGATGTCCAACCGCCGGCCGACGATGGAAAAACTGGTGGACATCGGCACCGTCAACGGTCAGCGGCTTGTCGCACGACGGACGCAGATCCCCAAGTCAGACAGGGTGACGAGCTGGAAGACGGCGCAGTTCCCGAAAGGCTTCCTGCGGTCTGACATCCAATACGACTACGACTCGTCCACGGACAGCGTCGTGGTCGGGCCGGCAAAGCTGCCAAAGCTGAATAAGCTCCACGAGGTGGGCGGCACGATCAATCTGTGGTTCGTGAAGACCGCCGCTCCGGCCAAGGTGCCGCGCAAGTTCTCTGGCGGGGCCGTGTTCGGCATCACGTCCAACCGACCGGTCGGCAAGCAGTCGATCAAGCTCGGGTCGCGCCGGGTGAAGGCGCGCCGGTACATGGAAACCGGTCTGAAGAACGGCATGGCCAAGATCCCAGAAGCCTTCCGCGATTCGATCTCCGGCCCCTGACCAGCCACACCCCCTCCGGGCTTGCCGCCCCGCCGCCGACGATAGAGCAACACCCCCAGCGGAGGCTCTTATGGCCGGCGAAACGATCGTTCTCGGGAAGAACGTCACCTACACGGGGATCAGCAACGTCAGCGACGGGTCGATCACGACCACCTTCACGGAGATCGACAAGACGAAGGCGGGCGACACCGAGCGGACGATTCTCCGCGGCTGGGCTGAGCAGACGCTTGACCTGACCTGCGTCGACGCGCCGGGCGTGACTGTCGGCAGCGTCGTTGTCGTGAGCGCCTCCGGGGCCAACGGGCACAACCTCTCTTCCGTGAAGTTCCTGGTCACGAGTGTCAGCCAGTCCGAGCCGCTCGACGACAAGACCACGTTTTCCGTCTCCTGCACCCGCGGCGTCCAATAAGGAGCGATCGACATGGCAGTGACTCTCGGTCGGGACGGCGGAACGCCAACGGGCGGCAACGGCGCGACGGGCGTTCTCAACGTGACGTGGAACCAAGAGGCGACCGCGATCGACGTGTCGCACCGCGGGCTCGTCAACGCGAGCGGCATTTCCTACAAGGCCGCGACCGGCGGATTCATTACCCGCACGGCGGAAATCGAGTGCCTTGACGCGACGGCGGTGATGACATCGCTGGCGTCGGCTGGCAGCGGCTACATCGTCACCAACGTGTCTGAAAACAGGCCGCTCGACGGTCCGGTGACGTTCACGCTGACCGCCAAGAAGACCTCCTGAACGGAGGCGTCGATGGCAATCTATCTCGGCCGAAACGCTGTTGTGACGTGGGACGGCGTGGCCGTTCCCGGCGTCCGCGACGTGCAGGTCAGCGTGGCCGGTACTACCCGCGAGATCACGCCGTTCGGCAGCCGGGCGACGATCTCGTACCAGACCGGATACGCAGTGTCGATCACGCTCGACACAATCGACGACGCCGCGGCGACGACCGCTACCGCGGCAGCCATTGCCGGCACTGAGATCGCCGTCGTCACCACCGGCTACTCGTTTACGGCGGTCGTCACCAGCGTCAGCGATTCCATGCCGCTGGACGATGTCCGCGTCTGGTCGATTCAGATGACGAAGACCCAAACAGGACTCCGCACATGAAAGAGTTTCGGGACGACCAGGGCCGCCCGTGGCACGTCGCATTGACGGTGTCTTCGGCCGCTCGGGTGAAGGACTTGGTGCGGGTGGTACTCCCGCCGAAGACCGCCGACGAGCCGGCCCCGACCGATGCTGTGCCGTTTGACTTGATCGACGCCGGCGAGATCGCCAGGACGTTTCAGGTCTTGCGGTCGAACTTCTCCGCTCTCGGCGAGACGCTGGCGGCTCTGCTGCTGCCGCAGATCATCCAAAAGGGGCTCACCAAGGAAGAGTTCCTCGACGCTCTCCGCGGCGAGTCGCTCGAGCAAGGAGGGCTGGCAGTCGAAGAGGAGCTAGTCGCTTTTTTCCCCCCGCGCCTCCGCGGCGTGGTGACCTCGCTGTCGGCTCGGATGACGGAGCTTGCCGACGAGGTGACCAAGCAGGCGGAGGCGGCGCTGCGGACTCCTGGGCCGTCGTCTGGGAGTGTGCAGGCATCACCGGACTCGATCCCGACCACCGCACCCTCAGAGAGTTGATGGCGGCCCGCGATGCTCGGCTTGAGTCCGACTGGTGGCACACGGCACAGCAGCTCTCACAGTTCTACAACGCGAATCGGGGCCAAGGTAAACCGGCGTTCGAGGCCGCGAAGTTCAACCCGTTCACGAAGTCGAAGCCGACACCGAAGAGAGAAGCAACGCAAGCCGACCTCGAAGAACTGTTCGGCCCCGCCGGAGGATGACGAATGAGTGCATCAGCAGTCCGCGGCGGTCAGGTCTACGTCGAGATCGGCGCGAATCCGTCGAAGCTGCTGAACGCGCTGCGGATCGTCAACACGCAGATCGGCAACCTCGGCAGCGGGATGGCCAGCGTCGGCAAGACGATGGCTGTGGCCGGTTCGGCGATTTCCGGACCGATCATGGCGGCCGGCATGGCGTTCGCCAGCCAGAACGCCGAAGTCCTCCGGGCTCAAGCCTCGCTCGTCTCGCTCGGTGAGGCCGTCGGCAGTGCCGTCGCCCCAGCCGTTGTCGGGGCGTCAAACGCAATCGCCGGCATGGCGGAGGCGGCGGCCCGGTTCGTCCGCGAGAACGAAGAACTCGTCCGCCAGGTGCTTGCCGTCGGCGGGGCTTTGGTCGGCGTCGGGACTCTGCTGTTCACGTTCGGCAAAGGGCTCTCGATCGTCTCTGGCATCGCCGGGAACATCGGCGGTCCGATTCTTTCGCTCGTAAAGATCATCGGCACGCTCGCCGGGGCGCTCATTACCATCGCCACCAGCGGCCCGGTGCTGGCGATTGCCGCCGTCCTCGGCGGCATCGCGGTCGCGGCCAACGTGGCCGGCGTCGATCTGGCGAAGATGGCCGGCTCGCTGCGGGGCTCGTTCGACGGGCCGATCAACGACGCGAAGGCGCTGCTCGCCGACCTCGGCGAGACAACGTCAACGACGATCACCGGCGTTTACAACTCGATCGCGGCCGGGGACATCGCCGGGGCGATCGACATTCTCTGGTCGGGCGTGCGGGCCGCGTGGCTCCGCGGGCAGGCGGCGATCATGGGGGTGATCGATCCGTGGGTGAGTCTGATTCAGAACACCTTCGACGTGCTCGGCACGTACGTCGTGAGCGGGCTCGACTTGCTGTCCACCGATGCCGGGAACGCTGTCCGCAAAGTCTCCGCGGTCGTGATGGGCATCTTCGACGAGCTGGCGAACGGCGTGATGGCGACGTTCGACATGATGATCGGCAACATCCAAAAGGCATGGATTCGGATCACCGGCTTCCTGCAAGGCGCGACCGACACGCAAAGCAAGCTGGACGCCATCGACAAGGAAAACCAGTCGAGGGCCGATCAGCGTGGCAAGGATCGCCCCGGCCTCGCCGCTCGTATGAATGAGGCGATCGGCACCAACGCCACCGAGTCGCAGGCGGCGAGCGATCGCCAGTCCGCGGCGATGTCCGACCTCGACAAGCGAATGATGGGCCGCGAGGACGCCAACCGGAAGCGTGCCGCCGACCGCATGGCGGCCGTCGATCAGGCCAAGGCGGCTCTCGATCAGAAGGTCGCCCAGACATCCGCCCCGGCGTCGATCTCGGGCGGGTCGGCTCCGAAGATGAGCACGAGCGTGGCCGGCACATTCTCGGCGTTTGGCGTCGGGCAGATGGGCGGCGGGAACGTGCAGAAGCAGCAGCTCGACGCGCTGCTCAAGATTCAGGCCGGCATTGACCAGGCGAACCGCGTCGGTGGCATCGTCGCATGAGGTGGTAGATGGCTCTGACATGGATCGAAGACAGCAGCTCAAGGTCGTCAACGATCTTCCGTCTCGGACGGAAGGACGCGAGCACCCGCACCCGCGTCTTCAACGTCTTCGGCACCACGAACGAAGACACTCTGCACGCCGCTGCCAACGTGGCAATCTCGACGAGTTACCCATATTGGCAGTACCCCGGCCAGCCGACCGTGAAGCTGCGGGCGGAGTCCTACGGCGTCGAGTACCAGGGCGACGATTCGTGGAAAGTCACGATCAATTACGAGAAGATCGGTGCCGACGATGCCACGCAGACGGCACCACTCAAGCGGGCGAGATCGTTCGACACGTCGGGCGGGACGCAGCACATCACCAACGCCTTGCAGGTGAAGAACTCCTTCGGTGCGGTGACCGACACCGGCGAGAAGGTCTACGGTCCTTCCGGGCTCGACGACGGCGCGACCATGAAGGGGGCGATCAACGTCGATGACAACGGCGTCAACGGCGTGGACATCGTCGTCCCGTCGTTCCAGTTCCAAGAGTCCTACGACGTGCCGCTGTCGGTCCTGACCGACGCCTACATCCGGAAGCTCGGAGAACTGACCGGCACGGTCAACAACGCAGCCTTCCGCGGGTTCAAGGCCGGCGAGGTGCTGTTCGTCGGGGCCAGCGGGTCGCACGAATGGGACGAGCAGCGCGGCAACGGGCCGGGGGCGATCACGTTCAAGTTCGTGGCTTCACCGAGTGCCGGCGACGGTAAGACGCTGCTGCCGCTCAAGGTCGGCGACATCAACAACATCGCCAAGGGCGGGCACGAATACCTCTGGGTGCGGTACGCCACCGTCGCTGACACGGCGAAAAATCAGATCACGAGGCAGCCGATCGCTGTATACGTCAATCGCGTCTACCAGGATGGCGACTTCTCCCAGCTCAAGATCGGCGTCGCATGAGCGAAAAGGGCAGGCCAGGACGCATCGAGAAGGGACCGATCCGCGGGCAGATCAGTGCCCGCGCGTGGAACCGTGCGCAGGACGCCGCTGACAAGGTGCTAGGCCAGGGCGCTGACGGAGTGGCAGATGGTCCGTCGGCCGGGCCGCCGCCATACACGCCGATCCTTGCGAAGAACAACACGACCGGCACCGTCAACCGCTGGGGCGTCCTCTCCGTCGCCGGCGTCGTATTCACGCCGAGCGGTGCGACCGGCAACGCTACGCAGCAGTTTCAGGATCAGCCGGTGCTGAGCGGCGGCTTGCCGACTGGCGGCTCGGCGTTCGTCGTGGCGGTCGAGCCGATCGCGGCCGGGAAGATCGGCAGAGTGGCGGTGGCTGGGGTGGTGCAGGCGAAGATCAACGTCGTCTCGGAGTCCGACACGTTCGCCACGGCGAAGGACGGCGACCTAACGCAGCTCACCAGCAGCTCGAACGGGGAAGCCACGATCCTTTGGAAGGAAAGCGGCACCGGGGCGAACAAGTGGGCGATCGTGCGGTTCGGGGCGGCGGGGGCTTCAATCCGGCTTGGCAAGGTTACGGGCACGTGGTCGAAGGGCAGCACGACAACGGTGACTCAGTGGAAGGGCGACGGCTCCGCGGCAGTCAGCGGGCCGAGCGGGCCGGCGACGTTCACGGCGATCAACCGCGCACAGACGGTGACGGGGCCGACCGGAGGATTCTGGGTCGGATGCGAGAGCATCGACGGGACTTGGCACCTTGAATGGGCGGAGTGCAACTGATGCTGCTGGGAGGCGGGTCTTCGTGTCAGCAGTGCGGGTGCGTCGGCGATCCGTGCCCGGAGTGCCGGCACTACACGGTGGATACTTGGTATCTAACGGCGACGATGACTGTCACGATCAACGGCGTAAACATCCCCGTTTGGAATGGAACAGGAGCACCACCGGCTGCGGTTAAAATCACTCCTAACGGTGCTGTTCAATCAACATGCTTTCGTGTTGGAAGTTCAGCTAAAAAAGTCGCCTTCAGGGCGTCGTATTACCCAGATGTCGAAAGCGTGGAAAATCCATGCCTCAACTTCAGGACATATGGCACGATTTCGGCGTCGATTGACGACCCAAACATCATCTACAGCACGATGACGACGTACCCAAAGTACGTCCTCGGCGCATGCTCTGATACCGGCGGTGTAGCTGGTATTTACATGCGATACAACGACACTACGCAGTATTCGGCCGCCGCATGGACAAACCCAGAGGCGATTTACCTGTACGAAGATTGTGAAATCGAATACAGGGATTGGCTCGCAGGATTGACCGTGGTCACCACATTTGCGTGGGACGCCTGCGTGTGCCCGCCATGATCGATCCCGTCCGTCTATCTCGCGCGGCTGTCTCTCGATTCGCAGACAAGCGAAAGCCGGGATACGATTCGGCCATTGTCGATGCGGCTTTTGAAAGCGACGAGACGACCGTCACGATCAGCCGGGCAGATTACGACCGCCTCCGTGACGAGTTCGCGCTGCTCTGCGGCCCCGGCTGCCAACTGCGCCGCTCGCTGGCATGGTGGGGCATCCGCGACGACGGCTCCTGCGGCTGCGACTCCTACGCGGCCCAGATGGACGCCTGGGGGCCGGACGAGTGCTTCCGGCGCATCGAGGAGATCGTCGAGCACCTTCGGGAAGCTGCCGAGAAGAAGGGCTTGCCGTTCATCGCCACCGCGGCCCGGATCATGGTCGGCCGCGTCATCGAAGCGGCACGGGCTGAAGCCACACCCCCGCCGGGGTGACCGTCCCCACCGTCACGATTGACCGCGGAGGCGAGCATGGCGAAGCGATCAGCCACGGTCCACATCGGCCAAAAGAAGTGGAAGATCCGCGTCTGCAAGGTGCCCGCCGACCGGCTCGGCGACTGCAACGACGAGACGGGCACGATCCGCGTCTCGGAGAAGTTGGTGGGCGTGGACTTCGTCGAAGTCTTGCTTCACGAACTGATTCACGCTCGGTGGTGGTGTCTGGACGAGGGCGAGGTGACGGAGTTCGCGGAAGAGGCGTCGGCCGTGCTCGAGGCGTTCGGG
>Ga0209401_1000895_pt1 | contig 20149 bp, 19 predicted proteins | sample M_140807_MF_Meta_FD_187318 | JGI IMG/M metagenome (GOLD analysis project Ga0209401, IMG submission 187318) | Freshwater microbial communities from Lake Montjoie, Canada to study carbon cycling - M_140807_MF_MetaG (SPAdes) (version 2) | ecosystem: Environmental > Aquatic > Freshwater > Lake...
GATCGTGCTGAGCAGCGGCGAGAACATCGAGCCGGGGCCCCTGGAGGAGGCCCTGGCGGCTTCCCCCCTGGTGGAGCAGGTGATGCTGGTGGGGCAGGACCGCAAGCAGCTCGGCGCCCTGCTGGTGCCCAGGGCCGAGCCCCTGCAGGCCTGGGCTGAGGGTCAGGGTCTTGCTCTGGCTCAGGGTGCTCAGGGCGATAGCGCCGATCCCGCTCTGCTGAAGGCCCTCACCCGTGACTGCAACCGGGTGCTGGCGGCCCGGCCGGGGTCGCGGCCCGATGAGCGGCTGGCTGGGGTGGTTCTGGTGGCCCCGTTCACGATCGAGAACGGGCTGCTCACCCAGACCCTCAAGCAGCGGCGCGATCGCATCACGGAACGCGATCAGGTTGCCATCGCCGCCCTCTATGGCGAGACCTGAGGCCCACAGGAACGGCGATCCGCACCGGCTGCTGGTTGACCCCTGAGCGGCCGGCTGACAGCCTGAGCGCTGCGCTTTTTCTCCCATGGCCGACGGCAGCTTCATCACGATCAAGCGGAACATCACCGTGAGGGCCGTGGTCACCCCCCGCTGGAAAGAGGATGCCGAGCGCGAACTCAGCGGCGCTCTGGCCAACCTCGACCAGCAGCTGGCCCAGTTGGAGCAGGAGGGCCAGCAGGTGATCGATGAGATCCGTCGCCAGAGCGCCAACCCCCTCGATCCCCGCGTGCAGGAGCAGGTGGGCTCGGTGCAGCAGCAGGTGGCCGCCAAGCGCTCGGAGATGGACGAGCAGAAGCGCCAGGTCCTCGAGCAGCAGCGCCAGGTGCGCGATCTCGACTTCGAGCAGGTGGTGGAGCAGGGTCAGATCGAGAGCTTTGTGGATGTGGCGGTGGGCGACAACCTGGTGCTCAAGCTCCAGGCGGCCGTGCTGGTGCGCGATGGCGTGATCGAGGCGATCGAGACCCCCTCCTGAGCCCAACCGCAGCAAGCCCGGCGGCGACCAGGTTCGCGGTGGATGTACCGGCCCCGAACCTCGGCTCGCCGCACGCTCTGGATCCTCGGGTTGGCTGCCTCGCTGCGGCTGAGCTGAAGGCTGAAGATGGAGCGCTGACGCGGCCCGGGTCGTTGATCGCGTTGAAGGAAAGACTCCTGGCGGAGCCGCGAAGGGCAGTACGCGCCGACCTCGCGGGTCCTTTTCCGCCCGTGTGAGCCCGTCAGGCACTGAAGCCCAGCGGGCTGAGGAGCCGCGTAAACTCCCCTCCAATCCTGAGGTACCTAGACGTTGGCCACCCACGAAATTTTCATGCCCGCCCTCAGCTCCACCATGACGGAGGGCAAGATCGTGGAGTGGCTCAAGAAGCCCGGCGACAAGGTCGAGCGGGGTGAGTCGGTGCTGGTGGTCGAGTCCGACAAGGCCGACATGGATGTGGAGTCGTTCAACGAGGGCTTTCTGGCCGCCGTGCTGATGCCTGCCGGCGGCACCGCGCCGGTGGGTGAAACGATCGGGCTGATCGTGGAGACCCAGGCCGAGATCGCCGAGGTCCAGGCCAAGGCCCCCGTGGCCCCGGCGGCCGCTCCGGCTCCCGCCGCCGCCACTCCCGCCCCTGCGGCACCCACAGCCGCACCGGCGCCGGGGGCTACCGCAACCGTTCCAGCGCCCCTCGCACCCGTCGCTTCGGAGCCTTCCGTCCCTGCCCCGGTGCTGGCGGTGGCGGTGCCCGCGGGCCATGGCAACGGCCGGGTGGTGGCCAGCCCCCGGGCCCGCAAGCTCGCCCAGCAGCTCGGGGTGGCCCTGGAGGCCCTGCGGGGCAGCGGTCCCCACGGCCGGATTCAGGCCGAGGATGTGCTCGCGGCCACCGGCCAGCCGGTGGGCGTGCCCCGGGTGGCGGAGGGATCCGCTGCCGCCGTGACCACCGTCGCCAGCTCCGCTGCAGAAGCCCCCGCGGCGCCGGCATCCCCCGCGGGGCAGGCCTTCGGCCGCTCCGGCGACACCGTGGCGTTCAACGCCCTCCAGCAGGCGGTGAACCGCAACATGGTGGCCAGCCTGCAGGTCCCCTCCTTCCGGGTGGGCTACACGATCACCACCGACAAGCTCGATGCCTTCTACAAGCAGGTGAAGGCCAAAGGCGTCACGATGACGGCCCTGCTGGCGAAAGCCGCCGCCGTGACCCTGGCCCGCCATCCCCAGGTGAATGCCGCCACCACCGAGGCCGGCATGGCCTATCCCGCTTCCATCAATGTGGCGATCGCCGTGGCCATGGAAAGTGGCGGTCTGATCACCCCGGTGCTGGCTGCCGCTGATCGCACCGACCTCTACAGCCTCTCCCGCGCCTGGGCCGACCTGGTGGAGCGCGCCCGCGCCAAGCAGCTCAAGCCCGAGGAATACAGCACCGGCACCTTCACCCTCTCCAACCTGGGCATGTTTGGGGTGGACCGCTTTGACGCGATCCTGCCGCCCGGTACCGGCGCGATCCTGGCGGTGGCTGCCTCCCGGCCTACGGTGGTGGCCGGCAACGATGGCTCGATCAGCGTGAAGCGGCAGATGCAGGTGAACCTCACCTGCGACCACCGCACGATCTACGGGGCCCATGCCGCCGCCTTCCTCAAAGACCTGGCCCAACTGATCGAGACCCGTCCGGAAAGCCTGGCGCTCTGAGTTGAAAGCCTGATGCCCTGAGTGCCAGAGGCTCGCATCTGGATGGTGCCCCGATCCGGGTGGCACCGGAGCAGCGGCTGCCCTTAGGGCTTACCTCCCCAGCCCATGACCAGCAAGCCCCCTGAACCGCGGGATCCCGTTCCCGGCTCACCCGATCCGGCCGATCTCAACCTTTCGAGCTACAGCTACGACCTGCCGGTAACCGCCATCGCCCAGCGGCCGGCGGAACCGCGCCATGCGGCCCGGATGCTGGCGGTGCCTCCCCTTTCCGATTCCGCCGCCCTGGAGTCCGTGGGGCCGCGCCATCTCACGGTGTGGGATCTCCAAAACGAACTGCGCCCCGGCGATCTGCTGGTGGTGAACAACACCCGGGTGCTCAGGGCCCGGCTACAGGCCAGGCGCTCCAGTGGCGGTGCGGTGGAGCTCCTGGTGCTGGAGCCCGCGGGCCTTGCCACCCCCTTGGCAGAGGGGATCGCGCCAGGCAGCTCCGACTGGCTCTGTCTTGCCCGACCGGCCCGGCGCCTCCGGCCGGGAGAGGTGCTGCAGCTGGAGCGGGCTGATCAACCCCCCGTGCCGCTGGAGATCGTGGCGGTGGATGGGGCCAGCGGCGGGCGGGTGGTGCGCTTCCCGCCCGACTGCACCAGCCCCGAGGCGATCGAGGCCCTGCTCGAGCGCTATGGGGAGATGCCCCTTCCCCCTTACATCCGTGAGCACGATCCCGACGACCAAGAGCGCTACCAGACCCGTTTCGCGGCCCGCCCCGGCGCCGTGGCGGCCCCCACCGCGGGCCTGCATCTCAGCGATGAGCTGCTGGCCGCCTTGGAGGCCCGGGGTGTGCGGCGAGCTTGTGTGACCCTGCATGTGGGCCTGGGCACCTTCCGGCCCGTGGAGAAGGAGGATCTCCGGGAGCTCACCCTCCACAGCGAATGGGTGGAGGTGAGTGAGAGCCTGGTGGCCGCCGTGGAGGACTGCCGCCAGCGGGGCGGGCGAGTGATCGCGATCGGCACCACCAGCGTGCGGAGTCTGGAAGGGGTGGCGGCCCTGCACGGGGGCCGGCTGGTGCCGTTTGCGGGGCCGGTCAACCTGGTGATCCAGCCCGGTTTTCGCTGCCTTGTGGTGCAGGGCCTGCTCACCAACTTTCATTTGCCGAAAAGCTCCCTGCTACTGCTGGTGAGTGCCCTGATCGGCCGCCGCCAGCTGCTCTCCCTCTACGAGCAGGCGATCACAACGGGGTATCGCTTTTACTCCTACGGCGATGCCCTATGGATTCCTCCAGAGGCCGTGCTTCCCTCTGCCTGCGCCGCCATCCCCCCGGGATCCGTGGAGGGCGGCGCGGCCGGGTTCAGTGGGTGAAGCTGTAGGCGATTCCCGCGAGCACGAAGGCCACGAAGATCATCTCCAGCAGGTCGGGTCCTTCTTGGTTGATCATGGCTGAAGCATCGGGGTGGGGCTGCGGGGCGATCGCTGTGATCGATCCATCCGAGGGGGATCGATCACAGCGGTGTCGCACGGCCATCGCGATCCCGAGTTGGCCGCTTCTCGAATCGATCCGCCCCGGGCAGCCAAAGGGCGAAGAGCAGCAGGACAATCGCCAAGGGCTGGCCCCGCTGGTTGGTGACCACCGCCAGCAGGGAGCCGGCGCTCAGCAGGCGAAGGCACAGGGACCAGACCTCGTCGCGTTCGCTGTTGCTGCGCGTCAGCAGGATCCAGGCCGCCAGCAGGAGCAAGAGGTCAACCAACAGGTCCATGCGGTTTGGCCCTGGCGAGATCATCAGACCCCAACCTAGGCAAAAGGGCGGCCCGCTTCATCCCTCCATCCCCAACCGAAAAAACCCCGCTGATGCGGGGTTCGGGATGCACGGGAGGTGCGGCGGTAGGGGCTGAGTCCGGAGGCCGTCAGGCGGCGGCCAGGTTGGCGGCCACGAAATCCCAGTTCACGAGTTTGTCGAGGAAGGTGGTGATGTAATCGGGCCGGCGGTTCTGGTAGTCGAGGTAGTAGGCGTGCTCCCACACATCCATGGTGAGCAGGGCCTTCTGGCCGTGGGCCAGCGGCAGATCGGCATTGCCGGTCTTGGTCACCTTGAGGCTGTCGCCATCGAGCACCAACCAGGCCCAGCCGCTGCCGAACTGGGTGGCGCCGGCCGCCTTGAACTGCTCCACGAAGGCCTCGAAGCTGCCGAAATCGGCATTGATCTTCTCCAGAAGGGCGCCGCTCGGGGTGCCGCCGCCACCGGGCTTGATCCCCTGCCAGTAGAAGGTGTGGTTCCAAACCTGGGCGGCGTTGTTGAACACGCCGGCCTTGCCTGCATCACCGGCCACCGCCAGGATCGTGTCCTCCAGATTTTTCCCATCCAGATCGGTGCCGGCCACCAGGTTGTTGAGGTTGGTCACGTAACCGTTGTGATGCTTGCCGTGGTGGAACTCCAGGGTCTGGCGGGAGATGTGGGGCTCGAGCGCGTCCAGTTCGAAGGGCAGCGCGGGCAGCTGGTGAGCCATGGTTGGGGGGGATGTTGGGGAAATCGGGAGTGGGTCGGACGGGGAATGGGCCTGGCCGGCGGATAAGCAGGGCGTGGCGGCCATCGCCGGCTAGGCGTTCAGATGCGTGCGATCCGGTCGCATCTTAATGATGGCGAGACCCTGGTTCTCACCGCCGATGCACAGCAGGCCGATGCAGACAAAGCTGTTGAAGCCAGGACGATCGATCGGGATCCGGAGGACGGGGCCGCCTTCTCCACGAACTCTGGACGGGGATCAGGGAAGGTTGGGATACGGCGCCGGCGGGACCGGGGCGTTCAGCCTCCCACCTTGAGCAGTTCCACCTCGAAGATCAGGGTGGCATCGGGAGGAATCACCCCACCGGCGCCGCGGGAGCCATAGCCGAGGTCGGGCGGAATCACCAGCTTGCGCTTGCCTCCCACCTTCATGCCCGCCACGCCCTCATCCCATCCCTGGATCACTTGGCCGCCGCCGAGGCGGAAGCTGAAGGGGCCCCGGCCATAGCTGCTGTCAAATTCCTTGCCATTGGTGAGGCTGCCCCGGTAATTCACGCTCACCGCCTGGCCGGCGACGGCTTCGGCGCCCGTGCCCAGCTCCAGATCCGTGATGCGTAGGCCACTGGGTGTGACCCGTTCCTTGGGGGCGTTGAGTTCGCCACCGAGGCTCGCGGCGGAGGCGAGCTGGTCGACGTTGTTGGAGGGGGTCTCGGGTGCCATGGTGAACAGGTAGGGGTTGGGATCTGTGGGATCCAGCTCGAAGGGGGCCGCCACCGCAGCCTTTGGAGCCTGGGGGGCCGCGGCGGCGGGGCGTGTTGTTGCGATAGCCGACGCGGCGGCTGGGGCGGTGGCGATCGCCGGACTGGGAGCCACCAGTTGGCTCACAAACGCCACCATCAGGCAGGCCAGGCAGACGGCTGAACTGATCAGGATGTCGCGCAAAGCGGAACCATGAGCACTCAGCGGATTCTGCCACCGGCGCCTCCGGAGCACCGCTCTGCCACCGGACGTGTCGATCGGGGCCACCCTCAGACGATCCGGTCGCCGTTGCCCTGGCGCTGCCGCAGGGCCTGTTCCAACCTGTCGATCCGGCCCCGCAATTCATCCACCTCCCGTTGGCGGGCCAGCCCGAGATCCTGGAGCAGCTGGTCGCGGTTGCGCTCGAGCTGCCGCTCCGCCTGCTGCTCCACTTCGGGTGTCTCGCCTCGAAGGGCCTTGAGCACATCATCCACAAGGGCCGAGGCCTGGATGGGATCCAGCCGGCCGCTCATCACCCAGTCCTGGCTGACGTTGCGGATACGGTCCGCGACCAGCGAGGTGGTGCCGAGGCCGCGCAGCAGCAGCATCTGCAGCAGATTGCCCTGATCCATGGTGGTGTTCGGTGGAGGGGCCGTTGATCGACCCGGAAATGGTGGCTGAAGCCTTCTTGAGGCTGAAGGTTTCTAAGCTTCATCGCCATGGGAGATGACCGTCACCCGTCCGCGGGCCGGACCTGCCTGCGCCAACGCCTTCTGGCCATCGGGGCGGGCGGCCTGGCCGGTCTAGCCCTGCCCCCCCTGGGCTTTCCACCCCTGATCTGGATCAGCCTGGCGGTGCTGTGGGCCTTGGCCGGTGATCCGCCAGCCGCCGCGGGAGCCCCCGAGGCACGCCGCTGGTGCGGGGTTCTCTGGGGGGGCATGGCGGTGCTGGTGAGCCACCGCTGGTTGCTCTGGCTCCATCCCCTCGACTGGATCGGGGTGCCGGGACCCCTGAGCCTGCCGGTCTGTCTGGCGCTATGGGGGGCCTGTGGTGTGGCGGGGGGCCTGTTGGTGGAGGCCTGGCTGGCCCTGGTGCGGCGGGGACAGGCCGGGCGACCCGCCACGGCGGTTGCAGCCGCCTGCCTCTGGGGTCTGACGGAGGTGCTGCTCGCCCGCGGCCCCCTTTTCTGGATCGGGCTGGGCAGTTCCGCCCTTCCCGGCGATCCGGCCCTGGCCGGGGTTGCCGCCCTGGGCGGCGCCGGTCTGGTGGCGGCGCTGCAGCTGCTGGTGGGCTGGTTCCTGTGGCGCCTGGTGAGCTGCAGCGGTTCCCGAAGAGGCTGGCTTGCCCTGGCGGGCCTGGTGGTGCTGGCCTCCCATCTGCTCGGCCTGGGGGCCCTCGCCGCCGTGACCGCGGAGCTCGATGGGAAGCTGCCCGCCACTTCGGCGGCGGCAGCGGCTACCCCCGCCGAGCGCCTGCTGGTGCTCCAGCCCGCCATCCCCACCCGCCGGAAGTTCGAGGCCGCCCAGCAGCGGCGCCTGCTGGAGCAGTTGGCCCTGGCCCTGCAGCGCAGTGCCAACGGATCCCCGGGGGGACCGGTGCAGAGTCTCCTGCTGCCCGAGGGTGCCCTGGCGCTGGGGCAGCCGCTGCCGGAGGACGCGGCGGTGGAGGTGCTCAGTGGCGGCTTCCGGCAGCAGGGTGTGGGGCTTCACAGCAGCCTGCTCCGGTTTGCCGTGGGGGGGCGCGATCCGGTGGGCTGGGTGGATAAACATCGCCTGGTGCCCCTCGGCGAGTGGGTTCCCCTGGCGGATCTCTGGCGCTGGAGCGGCCTTTCCGCCGTGGGAGGGCTGCAGCCGGGCCCGCCGGACCGCCTGCTGAGCAGGCCGGCGGGTCCGATCGGCGTTGCCATCTGCTACGAGATTGCCGATGGCACCGCCCTTACCCGGGCCAGCCGGGAGGGGGCGGGGTGGTTGCTTGCCAGTGCCAACCTTGATCCCTATCCGCCGTTGCTCCAGGCGCAGTTCCTGGCCCTGGCCCGATTGCGGGCGATCGAAACGGGCCGCTGGCTGGTGAGTGCCGCCAATACCGGACCCAGCGTTGTGGTGGATGCCGCCGGCCGGCTGCGCGATCGCCTGCCGCCGGGCAGGCATGGCAGCGCTGTGTTCACCCTGCGGCCCCGCAGCCAGCTCACCCCCTACGACCGCTGGGGAGAGGCGCCGTTGCTGATGGCCCTGGCGATCGCTCTGGTGCTGATCCTTCGCAGGCCTTCGGAAGGTGCGACGGCGAAGGTTTATTCCAGGACCTGTCGTGCCGGTGATTCAGCCCCTTGATCCGTGGAGACAGGGGGACTCCCGCGGTTTCCCGAATCTCAACATTTCAAAATAGATCGAGTTGATCATCTTGATGTCACAGCCTCGCCATTCATCGGCTGGCCGAAGGGGTGGAGAGCGCCCTTCAGCAGGCCGCATAGCTTCGCTGGGTCCGCTGCCTGAATCGTTTAAAACGACTGCAGCAAAAGCCTCCCACGCTCCGTCGGCCTGATGTGGGCTGCGATCACATCTCGGCCACGGGCCAACTGCTCTTCAAATTCAGCCAAAACATCCTGCAGAGCCAACTCTGGGTATTGCTCCACCAGGCGCCGGTGCACACGGCAGTTGCGCCACAACACAAAGGTGCCATGCAGCACCTGAAACAGTGGGCGTGGATCCGGCCGAATGGGTGCGTGATGGATCTCTTGAGGGTTGATCAGCAGTGGATCCAGGGCCAGCAGGGCGTTCAAGTGCAGATGCGAGCATTCATGGACCAGGTGCTCCAGAAACCAGGAGATCTCCTTACCCGGTTCAGGTAGGCGCAGCCAGATGGCCCCGAAGGCCTTGGGCGAACTGAACCCCTCAACACCCGCGCCGTTGAACAGCTTGATCAGGGAGACGTGGGCGGTGATTTCGGCATGCATCTCAGCATCAACCGCACCGATCAGCGCAAGCGCCTGCATCGCGCCGTCATGCAGCGATTGGAGATCGGTTTCCAGAAGGGGGAACAGCGAGGGCGGCGCCACCTTCTGAACGCGGGTACCACGCACCTCCACCAACAACTCCCGCTCCCAGGCATGGAGGGCAATCGATTCGGTGAGGATCTGCTGGGTGGCCCAGCTCTCCGGTGGGTCACCGCACCAGGCCTGCAGGATGTCGTAAACCGCACCACCATCACCCTTGCCCATCGCCTCCATCAGCGCTGCCGATCGGGCATAGATGCGAGGGGCAAGCTGCTGGTCGAGATCAATCCCCTGCACGGCGGCCAGGAGTCGAGGCAGGCGCGTCGCGAGTCCCGCCTCTGCGGCGCCAAGGGCATTCAAGGCGTTGAAGCGCCAGATTTCTCGCCAGAGGCGCGCCACGCTGGCCGCGGTTCGGGCCGAAGGGACAACAGAGAACCAGCTGTTATCGATCGCAGCGGCACCAGGAATGGCCTGAGCCTTGGCCGTTGCGGAAGCGGGACGGGCCCTCAACCTCCCCGCGGAAGCATGCCCGGGCAGCACGGCGAAATCCCTGCCGAGTTGATCCATCGCGATGGGCCATTCGCTGCCTGTATGCACCCTATCCACCGCCCGATCAGGCGGAGATTGGCAGCAAACGCCCCGATCAAGCTGAACCTGGCTGGCGGGTTTTGTTGATCAGATCGAGAAGAGCGGTAGCGCCACCAAGAAACTCTCTGCGCCCTTTAGGTCCCATCGGGATGACAGTTGCTCCCTAAGCCACAAAAAAACCCCTTGCGGCGCAAGGAGTCTAAAAGAATGGAGCCAAGCGGATTCGAACCGCTGACCCCCTGCATGCCATGCAGGTGCTCTACCAGCTGAGCTATGGCCCCATTGGAGCGAAGGCAACCAGAATGCTGGTGGAATTGCCCGCAGGCAACCCGCCATTCCGGCAGATCCGAAGATCTTGCCTGACGCACACTGAGCTTACAACGCGGCCGGTCTGGGCCACCTCGGCGATCGTGGTCGCTGTCAGACCTGGCGCCAGACTGCCACCAAGCGGCCCTGCACCATCACGTCTTGGGCTGGCAGCACGATCGGGGCATAGGCCGGGTTGGCGGCCTCCAGGCGCACTTCGTCACCGCTGCGGTGGAAGTGTTTGAGGGTGGTGCCACTGCCGCTCACCAGGGCGGAAACGATGGTGCCGTTGCGCAGGCGGGCGGGGTCGGCCACCGGTTCCATCAGCACCACGTCGCCATTGGCAATGTGGGCCTCCACCATGGAGTCGCCGTTCACGGTGAGGGCGAAGAGCCCGCGGGTGTCGAGCACCGGAGCAAGGTCCAGGTGCTCCTGCACGTCGTCGAAGGTTTCGATCAGGCCACCGGCGGCTACGGCCCCGAGCACCGGGATGCCGCTGGCTTTGCCCCCCAACAATTGGAGCGTGCGGGCCTGGCCTTCCTGCCAGGTGATCCAGCCTTTCTGCTGCAGGTGCCGCAGCCGGCTCTGGATCGGCGCCGGCGACCGCAGCCCCATGGCCTCCATCATCTGGCGGATCGAGGGGCTGTGGCGGTGTTGGTGGATGTAGAGGTTGAGCCAGTCGTAGAGCTCCTGCTGGGCGCTGGTGAGGGACTCGGGGCTGGCGCCGGACGACGGGGCAAACACAAGCAGTACGAATGAACCATTCCCTTTCTGCCAGGTTGGAGCGCTTTTGTCCAGGCCTGGTTGTGAGCCAAGGTCACCGATGAGCTGCCGGCATCGGCGAGCTGCGGTCATCGGCGCTCTATGGGCATGGGCTCTCCCTCCCAGCACGGGCATGGGCCCTAAGGCTGCAAGCTCCCCGGTGATGCCCCCCTTGAAGGGGCCGCCCCATCGTCCGTCTCAGAGGCCACCCAACAGGCAGGCCAGCAAGGCCTGCTGGGCATGCAGCCGGTTTTCCGCTTGGTCGAACACCCGGCTGGCTCCGCCTTCGATCACGCCAGCGCTGATTTCCTCGCCCCGGTGGGCCGGCAGGCAATGGAGCACGATCGCGCAGGGATCGGCTTCGCTGAGCAGCGCTTCATCCAGGCACCAGCCGCGGAAAGCCAGCTCCCTTTCGGACTGTTCTTCTTCCTGGCCCATGGAGGCCCACACATCGGTGTAAAGGGCCTGGGCGCCTCGCACCGCCTCCAGCGGATCGTGCACCACCGTGATCTGAGCACCCTTCACCGCCAGGGCCCCGGCCCGCTCCAGCACGAGCGGATCGGGGGCAAAACCCTCCGGGCAACCGATCCGTACGTTCACCCCCAGCAGGGCGCCGCAGAGCATCAGGGAGTGGGCCACATTGTTGCCATCGCCCACGTAGGCGAGGGTCAAGCCGGCCAGGCTGCTGCCGAAGGCTTCCTGCAGGGTGAGGAAATCGGCCAGAGCCTGGCAGGGGTGCTCCTGGTCGGTGAGGGCATTGATCACTGGGATCGTGGCCCAGTGCGCATAGGCCTCCAGATCGGCCTGGGCGAAGGTGCGGATCGCCAAGGCATCGCAGTAGCGGCTGAGCACCCGGGCCGTGTCGGCCACCGGTTCGCCCCGGCCCACCTGGGTCACGGTGGGCAGCAGGTCGATGGTCTGGCCGCCCAGCCGAGCCATGGCCACATTGAAACTCACCCGAGTGCGGGTGGAGGCCTTGCTGAAGATCAGGCCCAGCACCTTGCCGCCAAGGTCGATGCGGCGCCGCCCGGCCTTCAGATCGGCCGCGAGCTCCAGCAGGGCGCTGGTCTGCTGCGGGGTGAGGTCTGCGGAGGAGAGGAGATCGCCGCCGGTCAGGCCCGCCAGGGGTGCCTGGGCATCGGCTGCCTCAGCGTTGGAGGACGTGGCGGGCATGGGCCCCATCTCAAAGAACCCTTATCCGGGATCAGCGTGCCCCCCGTCAAGGGGGCACGCCAGATTCTTAGGCCCATCGGCGATTCCCAGGGGAGCAGGGCGCATTCTCAAGCCGTCACCGCCTGCAGGGCCGTCTCCGCGGGCAGGGTGCTGGAGGCCAGCAGGTCCTTGAGTTCATCCCCCTCGATCACCTCCTTCTCGAGGATTTTGTGGGAGATGGAATCGAGCAGCTCGCGGTTGTGGTGCAGGATCGCTAAGGCCCGGTCATGAGCACGGTCCACCAGGCCTCGCACCTCCCGGTCGATGGCCTGGGCGGTGGCGTCGCTCACCGAGCGGCGGGGGTTGTTGTTACCGCCAAGGAAGCGGCCACCCCCTTGCTTGTCGTAGGCGAGGGGGCCCAGGGTGTCGCTCATGCCGAAGGTGCCCACCATCTGCTCGGCGATGTCGGTGGCGCGCTGCAGGTCGTTGGCGGCGCCGGTGGTGACCTCGCCAAAGACGATTTCCTCGGCGCTGCGGCCGCCCAGAAGGGTAGCGATCTGGCCCTCGAGATCCTCCTTGGAGTTGAGGAAGCGCTCCTCGGTGGGGAGCTGCAGGGTGTACCCCAGGGCGCTCATGCCGCGGGGCACGATCGAGATCTTGGCCACCTTGCTGCCACCAGGCATCAGGTGCCCCACGATCGCGTGGCCTACTTCATGGAAGGCCACCACCTTCTTTTCATCGGCCTGCAGCACACGGCTCTTCTTCTCCAGGCCCGCCACCACCCGCTCAATGGCTTCATTGAGGTCGCCCTGCTCCACGGTGGTGCGTTTGGCCCGGGCGGCCAGCAGGGCGGCCTCGTTCACCAGGTTGGCCAGATCGGCACCAGCAAAGCCGCTGGTGGCCTGGGCGATCTTGTCGAGATCGACCGATTCGGACAGCTTCACTTTGTTGGCATAGATGCCCAGGATGGTGCGGCGCCCTGAGAGATCAGGCCGATCCACCAGCACCTGGCGATCGAAACGGCCGGGCCGCAGCAGGGCGGCATCGAGGACCTCGGGCTGGTTGGTGGCCGCCAACACGATCACCGGCTTGTCCTTGGAGGCGAAGCCATCCATCTCGGTGAGCAGCTGGTTGAGGGTCTGCTCCCGTTCGTCGTTGCCGCCCATCATGCCCATCGAACCGGCGCGGCTCTTGCCGATGGCGTCGAGTTCGTCGATGAAGATGATGCAGGGGGCCTTCTTCTTGGCTTCTTCAAAAAGATCGCGCACTCGGGCGGCACCCGCACCCACAAACAACTCCACGAACTCTGAGCCGCTGATGATGAAGAAGGGAACCCCGGCTTCGCCAGCCACAGCCTTGGAAAGCAGGGTTTTGCCGGTGCCTGGGGGACCCACCAGCAGCACTCCCTTGGGGATGCGAGCCCCGATGGCGGTGTAGCGCTCGGGGGTCTTGAGGAAGTCCACGATCTCGGTGAGTTCGGTTTTGGCCTCATCCACGCCGGCCACATCGGCAAAGGTGACCCGCGATTCCTCATCGGGCACATAAACCTTGGCCTTGCTCTTGGTGAAGCTCAGGGCCCCCTGGGCGCCGCCCATGCCGCTGCGGCGGGCGAAGAATTGCAGCACGCCGATGAAGATCAGCGGAGGCACCACCCAGCTCAGCAGGGTGGTGAAGAAGCTCGGCTTGCGGGGCGGGGCAGCGGCGAACTCGACGCCGTGCTGCTCGAGCCGCTGGGGCAGCTCCATGTCAAAGATCGGGGTGGTGGCCAGCACGGTGGGGGCGCCTTCGGCCGGGGGCTTGATCAGCTCGTAGCGGATCTGGTCCGAGGTGATGAAGGCTCGCTTCACGTTGTCGGCGTTCACCTGGTCGATGAATAGCGAATAGGGCACCCGCGGCACCTGCATGGCCGGATTGGGCAGGAAGTTACTGGCCAGCAGCAACACTCCAAATCCAATCAGCAGCAGATTGATCAGGCCGAAGCGCCTGTTGGGGCGGTTGTCGTCCTGGCGGATGGCCATGCGGCAAAGGAGCGGAAGTGGAGCCAGGCTAGGCGCGTGTGCCGCCCGCTGGATCGCCGGCTGGGTGGGAGAACCGATCTGACCAGCCATGTGCGGCCGCTTCGCCCTCACCACCGCCCTTGAGGCCCTGCTGCCACGCCTGCAGGGCCCACTACCGGCCGGCCTTGTGGAGCACTACGCCCCCCGGGCCCAGGTGCGGCCCGGGGAACCTCTGCTGCTGCAGCGGCAGGAGCATGGCCGCCTAGCGGTGGGCCTGGCCCTTTGGGGCCTGGTGCCGGAGTGGAGCAAGGACCCGCTGGCCCGCGGCCGGCCGATCAACGCCCGCTGCGAGACGGTGGCGGAGAAGCCCTTCTTCCGCGGACCCTGGCGCCACCGCCGCGCCCTGCTGCCGGCCGACGGTTTCTACGAGTGGCAGAACCGCACCGATCCGGCCACGGGCAAACCCTGGAAGCAACCCTGGCTGTTCCGCCGCCGCGATCGTGCCCCCTTCTGGCTCGGCGGCCTCTGGGACCGCTGGTGCGGCCCCGATGGCGGCGAACTGGAGAGCTGCGTGGTGCTCACCACCGCCCCCAACGACCTGCTGCGCCGGGTGCACGACCGCATGCCGGTGCTGATCCCCGATGGGTTGGAGGAGGCCTGGCTTGGGGCCACCGATGGGCCGGGCCTGCGGGCCCTGGAGCCGCTGATGGGGCCCTGGGATCCGGCGGCCTGGGAGGCAGTGAAACTAGAGCCGGCAACCCTGAGGCCCGCAGGATCGGCCTCAAACAGCCTCTCCACGATCAACGGCCCGCCGCCCTCCAAGGGGCTGCCGGCGGAATCGTCCCAACAGGGGAAACCGAAGGCGTCCTGGCCTGATGGTCAGATGAGTCTGCTCGATGGGCCCACGATCTGAGCGGAGACCAGGGCCTAGCTCCGCCGGGTCTGCAGCGACTTTTTCGGAGCCGCCCCAGCCTGGATCGGCGGAACCTGGCCAGAGGCCCGATCTTTGGCCCTCAGGGCATCCCGGAGGGCACCAGCCCCGCCCAGTGCAAAAAGGTGTCGCCGCTGAGGGCCTCGATCAGCAGCACCGCCGCGAAGCCGAGCATGGCAAAGCGGCCATTGACCCGCTCGGCGTAGCCGCTCCAGCCGAAGGCCGGCACATCGTCGGTGGTGGCGCTGGTGGCCTTGGCCGGTGTCGCGCCAGCGCCGCTGGATTCGGCGGGGGCGGGGGCGGCAGTGGCATCGCCGCCCGCCATGGGCTCAACCGAAGGAACGGGGTCGCTCATCGGATCAGGAAGGTCGGACAAAGCTATAGCCGGAGGCCGGCAGCAGGCGCCAGGCACCCGTGCCATCGAGCTCCAACACGGTGTCGTGGTAATCGACCAGGGTGGGACGGTGTCCCACGCTCACGAAGGCCACATCCCGCTGCACCAGCAGCTCATAGAGAACCTTCTCGGTGGTCACATCCAGGCGCTGGTGGCCTCATCGAGCCACCGCGAAGCGGGGGGCATTGAGCAGCAGGCGGGCGAAGCCCAGGCGCTGCTGCTCCCCCAACGAGAGCAGGCGGGGCCAGTCCTGCTTGATGTCGAGGTCGGGGTAGCGCTGCACCAGCTCCGGCAGCCGCACCTCCTCGAGCACATGGCGCAGCTGGTCGTCGCCGAAGCGATCGGGGGGCTGGGGGTAGCAGAGCTGCTCCCGGAGGCTGCCGAGCAGCATGTAGGGCTTCTGGGGGATGAACATCAGCTCGCCCACCGGGGGGCGCTCCACGGATCCAGCGGCCGGTTCCCACAGGCCGCTCACCAGCCGCAGGAACGACGTTTTCCCGCAACCGGAAGGACCCACCACCAGAAGGCGCTGCCGCGGAGCCACCGTGAGGCTGAGGTCGCGGATCAGGGTGCGATCGGTGCGGGGAGGCACCAGATCCACGTGGCTCACCAGGATCGACTCAGCGCCGACGGCGCGCTCTAGCTGGGATGGAACCTTCCCGTCGGAAACCTGCCCATCAGAAACCAATCGCTGGGCGGCGATGCCCTCCACTTTCTTTTGGAAGCCCTCCAAACGGCTGATCGAAGCCGAGAAGGCCGCCAGCCGTTCGATGTTGTTCACGATGTAGCTCACCGAGTACAGCACCTGCGAGAAGGCGATGCTGGCCTGGGTGAATACACCGAAATCCACCTGCTTAGCGAAAAAGATCGGTGCGATCACCAGCCAGGGCAGGAAGCGCGAGAAATAATCGTAGGAGCGCTGGATCACGTTGATCAGGGCCTCCCAGATAATCAGGCGGTTGTAATTGCGAATCGCGCCACCAAGGCGGCGTTCGCCTTCATGGGTTTCCTGCTGCTCACCGCGATAGAAGGCGATTGATTCGGCGTTGTCGCGAATATGAACAAGCCCGTAACGGAAATCCGCCTCCAACTTGAGCTGCTGGTAATTCAGATTCACAAGCTTGCGACTGGCAAACACCACCACCGCAGTGCCAGCCACAGAATAAATAAGTAGCCAAAGAGCCAGGGTGCGGTTGATGTTCAACAGCACGATGATGAAGCTAAAAAAGGTGAGCAGGGCCGAGATGATCTCCACCGTCACGCTCAGGCTGGTGGCCGTGAAGCTGGCCGTATCCTGAGAGATCCGCTGGTCTGGGTTATCGATTTCCTCCTGGCTTTCGTCGTTGGGGTTGAGAACGTAGTACGCCCGATTGCTCATGTAACGCTGAAGCAGGCGGCTGCTCAGCCACTCTCGCCACATCAAGCCGAGCTTGGGGATCAAATAGCTCTGGATGGCGCGGATCGGCAGAGCCATCACCAAGCAGAAGGCATAGATGCTTACCGTTTTCCAGAAGCCCTCCTTGTCGTAGGCCACCAGGGTGTTATCGACGTTGCGCGCGACAAAACTGATGCCCACATTGATGCCGTTGATCACCAGGATCAACAGAATGATTATCCCCAGCATCAGCCACGGCAGCCAGCGTCCCTGGCGCAGTCGGCCGCGGAACGACCAGAAGACCACGGCACCGGCCGCGGCCAGGGCCAGGATCACCGGCCCTACCGGCCCCTTCCAGAGCGCCGCCACCTGCTGGGGCACGCCGGGCAGGAAGCGGCTCTGGAGCTCGGGGATCAGGGCGCCGCTCAGGCCCACAGCCCCCGTGAGCAGCAACAGGGTGACCCCCACCACCACGGCCACCAGGGCAAGAATCAGCAGCAGGAACTGGGCGCCACTGGCCGCCTGGCCATTGGCATCAAGGGGCAGGAAGTAGGGCTGGGCCAGGCGCTGCAGCTTGCCCAGCTGCTCACGGAGGGCCTTCAGGGGATTCAAGGGGGGCGGGACCAGGCATGGATAGGGGCATTGTGGCCGCCGGAGGGGCGCTGACGGAGTCGGGCGGGATGCTTCCGGATCCGGAAACGGCATCGCCTCGGCTCATGGCATCGATGGGCTGCCACCGCTGGCCCCGGTGCCTCAGCCCGGCGGCCAAGCCAACGGCCGGCCACCGATCACATGCACATGCAGGTGGAACACGGTCTGGCCCGCCTCGGCGCCGCTGTTGATCACGGTGCGCCAGCCCTCCAGGCCCTCCTGCCGGGCCACCTTCGCCGCCACCAGCAGCAGATGGCCCAGGAGCTCACGGTGCTGCTGGCCGGCGTCGCCCAGGTTCACCAGGGTCTCGCGGGGAATCACCAGCACATGCACCGGCGCCTGGGGATTGACATCGCGGAAGGCCAGGCAGTGATCATCGGCATACACCGCGTCGCACGGAATCTCGCCCCGCAGGATGCGGCCGAAGATCGTGTCGTTGGCAGCAGCCCCGCTGGCGAGCAGGGCCGGATCATCGGAACCGGGGAGCGGGGGATCCGCCGGCAGCCCGGCGGCGCGGGTGGCGGCGGCATCCGGGGTCGGGGAAGGGTCGGGGGACATGGCCTCAAGGCTGCTCATCGGGGCCTGGGAGAAGGGGTGGGACAGGGGGTGGAACTGGAGGGGGGAGCTGAGAAACGGGTGTGATGGGCAACGGGTGGGAGCGGAAACGGGGGCTCGCCGCAGCCCGTGACGGGGCGTCAGCTGGCAGGTCAGTCACGGCGCGACCCCTGACGGCGCAACGCGTACTGGGGCGATGTGTACTGGGGCGACGGATAGCGGCCGAACGAGCTTGGACGGCACCGGCATCGCACCGACCGATCGGTGCGGAAGCAGAAGACCAAAGCCGAGGGACAACCCCAAGACCAGATCCGCACATCCGCCCCGAAGACCCGACGAGCGTGCCAGCGAAACCACGATCGGCTGCCATCGGCCGGACCACCGGAGCGGAGCGAATGAACCGGTCGGGACAGTCTGGCCTGATCCCTTCACCTCCTGTACGGAACCTCTGATCTGATGTTGGCACGATGTGGCAGTGCGGGCCTGCGGGGCCTGGAGGCCCTGCCGGTGACGGTGGAGGTGGACATCGGCCCAGGGCTGCCGGGCCTGCTGATGGTGGGGCTCGCCGATGCGGCGGTGCAGGAATCCCGCGAGCGCGTCCGGGGCGCCCTGCGTAACAGCGGCCTGAAGGTTCCGCTCACCCGGGTGATCGTGAGTCTGGCGCCGGCTGACCTGCGCAAGGAGGGGCCCGCCTTCGACCTGCCGATTGCCCTGGGGCTGCTCGGCGCCAGCGGCCAGCTGCCCCTTGAACAGCTGGAGGGGGTGTGGAGTGCCGCCGAACTGGGCCTCGACGGCCGCCTCAGGCCGGTGCGGGGGGTCCTGGCGCTCGCCCTGGCCGCCAGGCGCCAGGGAGTGCGAGCCCTGTTGGTGGCCAGCGCCAACGCCGCCGAGGCCCGCCTGGTAGAGGGCCTCACGGTATGGGCAGCCGCCAGCCTGAAGGACGCGCTGACAGTGCTGGCCGACCCCCGGCTGGCCGAACCTCCACCGGCCCACCCCGGCGGCGCTCCCCTGGCTGCCACCACGAGCAGCGAGCACCTCGATCTGGCCGATGTGCGGGGGCAGCTGCACGGCCGGCGAGCCCTCGAGATCGCCGCCGCCGGCGACCACCATCTGCTGCTGGTGGGCCCGCCGGGCACCGGCAAGACAATGCTGGCCCGAAGGCTGCTGGCGCTGCTGCCACCCCTGGAGCACCGGGAGGCCCTGGAACTCACCCAGCTCCACTCCGTGGCGGGGCTCCTGCCGGAGGGGGCGAGCCTGATCCGGCGGCGCCCCTTCCGCAGCCCCCACCACAGCTGCTCCGCCGCAGCCCTGATCGGTGGTGGCACCCTGCCGCGGCCGGGGGAGCTGAGCCTGGCCCACCACGGGGTGCTGTTCCTTGATGAGCTGGCCGAGTTCCGCCGCGCCGTTCTCGACCAGCTACGCCAGCCCCTTGAGGAAGGGGAGGTGTGGATCAGCCGCACCCGCCAGCGCTGCCGCTTCCCTTGCCGCATCACCCTGGTGGGCGCCACCAACCCCTGCCCCTGCGGCTGGTGGGGCGACCCCGAACGCCCCTGCCGCTGTGGCGAAGCGGAACGGCGGCGTTACTGGGGCCGCCTCTCGGGGCCCCTGCTGGATCGGATTGATCTGCAGGTGGTGATGCGCCGCTGCGACCCCCACGAGCTGGCGGGGGCCTACCGCCAGGACAGCAGGTCCGCCGAAGGGGCCAGCACGGACCCCGACACGCCGGAGGGAAGTCGCGCGGTGGCGGCGCGGGTTCTGGCGGCGCGGCAACGCTCCAGAGCACGCAACCCGGGCGGCTGCGGCAATGCGGAACTCCCTGCGGCCTCCCTGGCCCAGGCGCTGCAACTGGATACCGCAGCCCTGGCCCTTTGGGAACGGGCCATCCGCCAACGACATCTTTCGGCCCGATCGGGAGCCCGGCTGCTGCGGGTGGCCCGCACGATCAGTGATCTGGAGCAGCAGGAGCGGGTGGGGCCGGCGGCGGTGGCCGAGGCCCTCACCTATCGCAGCTTCGATGGCCTGGGGCTGGGCGTCGAAGCGGAGCTCAACAGGAGCAGAGCCACGATTGGGGCGCTCTAGGAGAGACCCCCCGCCTGGAGAGGGCGATCGGCCAACTCCCAAAGGGGGATTGCCGAAGGGGTGGAGAACAACTTTGGCCAGCCGCAGGCCGAACTAGGCGAAGGGGCAATTTGCGCACCATGTGTGCGCTGCGGATGCAGCGATGGCGGCGGGAATGAAGCACCCTCGGCACCACTGCCGCGCCACCGGTAGCGACTACCGCATCAAGCAGGGCACGATCTAGTGGAAAACCCGAAGAGGATGATCCGGCCTGGGAACCAGCGACCCAGGAACAGGCTGGACCACCCTTGATGAACCATGAGCCGATCAAAACCCTGGAATGAACTGGCGGGGCCAGGATTGCGCCCGTGGCTCAGCGGCGGCGGCGGCGCTGCTGGGCTTTGCGCTTGTACTTCTCGGTGGGGGTCTCGTGGTGCCGCAGGCGCTTGAGATCGGCGAAGATGCCGGCCTTGGACACCTGCCGCTTGAAGCGGCGCAGGGCAGATTCGATCCCTTCGTTTTCGCCGA
>Ga0209401_1000896_pt1 | contig 20137 bp, 30 predicted proteins | sample M_140807_MF_Meta_FD_187318 | JGI IMG/M metagenome (GOLD analysis project Ga0209401, IMG submission 187318) | Freshwater microbial communities from Lake Montjoie, Canada to study carbon cycling - M_140807_MF_MetaG (SPAdes) (version 2) | ecosystem: Environmental > Aquatic > Freshwater > Lake...
GAACAGACTGATATGTTTGACCCAAATGAAGAATCAATTGCTTGTTTTTGTGGAGATTAAATGAAACCAGAAGAAGCCGCCCAAGACATACGTAACAAAGCCCGAGCCTATGGCGATGCCAAAGCCCAGAGGGTGTATCTTGAGTTGGAAAAGTAAGATACAATAATTTATGAACAACGATTTGCAAATACCTGACTGGCCCGAATACACAATTAGTAAAAAAGGCGAAGTTTGCCGTGTGACGGGTGCTTGTGGTGCTGTTGTTGGCAAAACACTTAAATGGACAATTTTAAAAAATGGCTATGCAAAGGTGGCTTTATGCAGGGATTCATGCAGAAAAGAATATCTTGTGCATCGATTGGTGGCTGTAACTTACATTGGGAATGCGGAAGGTTTAGATGTTTGTCATTTTGATGGTGACAAATTAAACAACAACTTAGAAAATTTGCGTATTGATACCCGCAAAGGCAACATGGCAGACCAAATAAGAATGGGCAAAACACCAAGGGGTGAAAAATGCGGATCAAACAAATATTCAACTGAATTTATCAAATCTATAAAAAACAAATTGACAAATGGTGTTTCGGTAACTTTTTTGCACAATGAAACAGGTATTCCGAGACCAACACTTTATGGGATTAAAAGTGGCGCTACTTGGGCGTGGCTTTAAAAATGAACTTACTTGACAAAGCCGTAGATTATTTGCGTGACCATGCGGGAGACTATGCCGTAGCTGAAGCACAGTTGGTTTATATGACTGAACTACGAAAAACTGTTAAAGCACAGTTGATGAAAGATTTTGAACTTCAAGGACACAAAACAACAGCCGCACAAGAAAGAGAAGCCTATGCCGACCCCAAATATGTGCAGCATTTGTTAGCTTTACAACAAGCGGTAGAACAGAGAGAAAAAGCTAAATGGCTAATGGTTGCGGCACAAGCAAGAATTGAAGCTGAAAAAGCCAACATTTATGCCAACAATCGAACTGATCGGGCAATGAGATGAAATGTCCAGAATGCGGAACATGGACAATTGTGAAAGAATCCAGAATATCCACAGGCAATACAAGAAGAAGGCGCTTGGAATGCGCTAATTTCCACAGGTTTTCCACATTGGAGACAATAGTTGATCGAAAAACATTCATACGTCAGGTCAAAAAAGCTGCTGAAACTGGTGGCAAGCCTTGACTGCCAAGCCTGTGGGTCGGGCAATATGGTGCAAGCGGCGCACACAAACTGGGGCGGCGGCAAGGGCCGAGGGGTCAAAGCTGATGACAATCTGGTAGCTGCGCTGTGCCTGGGATGCCATTACGAGATTGACCAAGGCAAGGATTTAAGCCGCCAGGAACGTCAGGAAATGTGGCTAAAGGCCCATCACAGGACAATTGATGCACTGCGGGACTGCTGGCCTATTGACATTCCGCTACCTGATGCGAAAATCTAAACACACGCATGGGGATTGACTGGTTCATGCGGTTGCCGACTTAGGTCTTGCGCCGCCTCTGGTAATTCCTCACCAGTCCCCAGCCGTGTTGGTAGCAGTTGCCAGCATTTTGGGGGTTCGCCCCCTTTTTTTTGATATAGTGAGCGCATGAAAAACGAAGAAGTTGCCGAATTTGTCGCCACGCTGTTTCATGCGGGAACAATCACGCACTTCCAACATTTGCAAACGACTGAGTACAGCACGCATAAAGCATTGGGCAAGTTTTACCCCAAGATCGTAGACCTTGCCGACAGTCTGGCAGAGAGTTACCAGGGGCGCTACGACACCAGGATGAAAAAGTTTCCTGATGAACTGCACCAGCCCAAAGAAACGCCGCATGAGTATCTGACCCAGCTAAAAGGGTTTGTGCAAGAAGCGCGAGAAGAAATCCCCCAAGACTCAGAATTGCAAAACATCGTTGATGAAATTGCTGATCTGATCAATTCAACCCTGTATCTTTTAACCTTGAAATGAGGAAATCATGGCAAATATGATGAAAAACGAACCCAAAGGCTACGGCGCACAAGTCTCCATGAAGGGCAACCCTGCGCCTGACATGAAGTCAAACGGCAGCGTAAAAAACAACATTCCCAATGCCATGACCAACAAAATGTCTGGCGGCAATGAATGCACTGGTGGCAAATCAAATGGTGTTTGCTACACTCACAATCGCAAGTCTTGCCAATAAAGCGTAAGCCCCACCGTGAATAAGACGGCAGGGCTTACTGACCAGACAAAAAAGGAGGTTTTGAATGGCTGAAATAGATTCTAATTGCGGGAACTGCAAGTATTTCCGCGCCCAGCAAATCATGGGTATCTGTCGGTTCAATCCGCAACAGGTGAACAAGCACGAAAAAGATTGGTGTGGGCAACATCTGATTGTTGAAACGCAGGATGTGAAGGTCGATTTAGTCGCCTTGCCTGTGTACGACATAACCACCGATCAAATCACGCCCCCAAAGCGCAAATACGAGAGGAAAGCAAATGCTAAAGCCTCTGCGTGATCGGGTGGTGGTACGCCCCCAGGTGCGGCATATCTCCGACATCATTTATATTGACAACAAAGAACCCTTTAACGAGGGAACGGTTGTGGCGGTTGGCCCAGATGTGGAGGGCGTTCAAGCTGGCGACTTCATCAAGTATGGGAACGGCGACTATCTGAAGTGGCCTACCCACAAGATTGATGGGCAGGATTATCAAATCATTCAAGAAGCGGACATTTGCGCCGTTGTGGAGGCTTAAAAATGGCAACTAAACCTGGGCTTTACGCCAACATTCACGCTAAACAGGAACGCATAGAACGCCAAAAGGCGGCGGGTAAGACCCCCGAGCGCATGAGGTCGCCTGGGGCCAAGGGTGCACCAACTGCCCAGGCATTCAAAGAATCTGCCAAAACCGCCAAAAAGAAGTAATCATGGCAAAGCACAACAAGCCCATCCCCCACAAGACCACGGGCAAGGGGAAAACCTACAACCCCACCGAAAAAGGTGCGGGAATGACCGCTAAAGGCCGTGCAGAGTACAACGCTAAGAATAACTCAAACTTGAAGCCACCAGCCCCAAACCCCAAGACCAAGGCAGATGCTGGACGAAAAGCCAGTTTTTGCGCTAGGATGGAGGGGGTGGTAAAACACTCTAAAGGCCCAGCAGAACGGGCAAAGGCCAGCTTAAAAAACTGGAATTGTTAACCCTTTTGGAAGAAATAAAGGAAATATCATGTCAAATTCAATCGCAACAGGCGTAGCTTACGCTGACCCAGAGTTCGTTTCAGTTCAAGTTGGTAATTCAACTGTTCCAGTAGCTGTAACGACCAGCGGCATCATCAACGGGGCATATGCCACGACCAGCGCCGCAAGTGGCGACACCCGTTTGACTTACCAAAAGCTGACTTTTAGTAGCACTGGTAGCGGTGAAACCATTCGAGCATTTAGTGTGGTGACGGGCACAAATGCCGCCACAGGTGGAACGATCAACGGCGCACACATTTCCACCGAAATCAATGGCACTTTGGCAAGCATTTCGGGCGCTGCAAACGCTGTTCGTGCAACCATTGGCGGCAATGACCCAACCCCAGGCGGCACATTGGCAGCAATTCAGTTGGATACCAACTTTGCCGCTGGTGTAACTTTGCCAGCAAGCGCGGCATATGCCCGTGTGACCAACAGCAACACAACCAAGCTGACCAATTTGCTGAATATGCCAGCCCCAACCGTGGGCGGTGTATTGGCTGCAAAGGTTGGTTCACCCACTCAATCACACGCTATCAAGTTTGTGGATGATGCTGGCGGTGTGTACTACATCATGGTCACCCAAACAGCCTAACTATGCTAAAACATTCCAACCCTGAGATTCAGCTTTTGGTTGAAATGCTAGAAAGCCAGCGGGACAATGCGATGGCGCAAGCCGCTGGGCTTTTTCGGGAAAACACCGAGTTGAAGCAAGCCTTACAAGAAAAACTGGCCCAAGAATCCAAGGAGAAGGCAAATGCCGCTGATAGCATCAATGACCCCCAAGGCGCTCAAGGCCAACATTAAGGCAGAGATCGCCGCTGGCAAGCCACCCAAACAAGCGGTGGCTATTGCCTATTCAGTTAAACGTGAAGCTGAGAAAAAAGCCAAAGCAAAGCCAAAAAAGTGAGCGAAATTGCCGATAAACCCCAAGAAGTTAAACGCCCTGTTGGGCGACCTTCTATGTACGACCCTGCATATTGTGAGCAGGTAATTGAACTAGGGAAGATTGGCAAGTCAACCGAAGCAATTGGCGCTATTCTTGGCGTTGGGACTAAAACTTTATACAACTGGCGTGATCAATTTCCAGAATTTTTACACGCCTTGGAGTTGGCTAAGGAATTTGAGTTGCAATGGTGGGAGGATATAGCCCAAACCCATATGATTGAGAACAAGGAAAGCGACAAAATAAACGCTACGATTTGGTCACGGTCAATGGCGGCAAGATTTCCTAAGAAGTACCGTGACAGCGTCAAGCAAGAAATTTCAGGCGTTGATGGCGCACCTTTGCTGTCTGGCATCCAGGTCACCTTTGTCAAGCCCGAATGAGTGATGTATCAAATGCCATTGCCAAAGCGGAATTTCCCGTAAAGCTGCAAGGCTTGTTCCAAAAATCCCGTTATAAAGTATTGGTAGGCGGTAGGGGTGGGTCAAAGTCTTGGGGAATATGCCGAGCATTGTTAATTCTTGGCGCTAAAAGCCAATTGCGTATTCTGTGCGCCCGAGAGTTCCAGACCAGCATCAGGGATTCGGTGCATAAACTGCTTTGCGACCAGATCGAAAGCCTTGGATTGTCTGGGTTTTATGAAATTACTCAAGCTAGCATCAAAGGCAAAAACGGGACAGAATTTTTTTTTGTTGGTCTAAAAAACAATGTTGCTAACGTAAAAAGTATGGAAGGAATTGATATTTGTTGGGTCGAGGAGGCGCAAACGGTCAGCCGAATTAGCTGGAATACGCTAATACCCACAATCCGCAAAGAAGGTTCAGAGATATGGATTTCGTTCAATCCTGAGTTGGAAACAGACGAGACTTACCAGCGGTTTGTGGCAAACCCCCCAGAGGATTGCATCACCATGCGGGTCAACTGGTCAGATAACCCTTGGTTTCCTGAAACCCTGCGCTTGGAAAAAGACTCGCTAAAGCAAAGGGATGAAGAAGCCTACAACCAAGTCTGGGAAGGGCTATGCCGCCAGACTGTGGACGGGGCAATATTTGCCAAAGAAATGCAACAAGCCGAAAAGGATGGGCGCATCACCAAAGTGCCCTATGACGCAACCAAACCCGTCCATGCGGTGTTTGACCTGGGCTGGTCGGATAGCACCGCCATATGGTTTCTCCAGTTTGTGGGCATGGAGACAAGGCTAATTCGATACATTGAGGATGCCCAGAAAACCATCAGCTATTACTTGGCGACTATGCAAACCTATGGTTATGTATACGATACCATTTGGTTGCCCCATGATGCTGAAAACAAGACCTTGGCAGCGGCTGGGCGGTCAATTGATGACATTGTGAGGGCGGCAGGGTACAAGACCACGATTTTGCCTAGAGTGCCAATTCTGGACTCCATTAACGCCGCCAGGACGATATTCCCGAACTGTTACTTTGACCGTGAACACACCGCCGATGGGCTGGCTTGCCTGAGACATTACAGGTATGAGGTTGACCCAGACACGGGGCAATTCAGCCGCAACCCATTGCACGACCATTATTCCCACGGGGCAGATGCCTTTCGGTATATTGGACTTATGATCAAAGAACCCACTAAACGCAAGAAGCAAATGGTTGCCACAGCGGGTTCATGGATGGGATAATTGCCCAAAGGGGTTCATATGGCTTACCAAGATTCAGATGGCGCAAACGCCAAGATTAACGAAGCGATCAAGTTCTGGCGCTTGGTCAATGATTCGGACTCTACAAACCGAGCCGAGGCGCTAAACGACATTAAATTTGCCGCTGGTGACCAATGGCCCGTGGAAATCCAAAACTCACGCAATCTGGAAAGCCGCCCATGTCTTACGATCAACAAGATCGATGCCTATATCCGACAGGTGACCAACCAGCAAAGGATGCAGCGCCCACGCATCAAGGTTCACCCCGTCAACAACCTTGCCGACTACAAAATTGCCCAGGTTATTGAGGGCATCACCCGTCACATTGAGGTCAATTCCAGCGCCGACACTGCCTATGACACCGCATTTGACTATGCCGTGCGGATGGGATGGGGTTACTGGCGCATTAATTACAAGTATGTGCGGGAAGATTCATTCGACCAAGAAATCTACATCGATGCCGTTGAAAACCCATTCACTGTCTACTTTGACCCCAACAGCGTCAGGCCAGATGGGTCGGATGCCGAGCGATGCCTAATCACCACTGTGCTGGACAAGAAGATATTTCGGGAAATGTATCCAGGTGCAAACGATGGGGCTAATTTCCAGCAACGCAGCACAGGGGATGACACCTCTGCCTGGGTGACTAAAGAGGATATTCGCATTGCCGAGTATTTTTACATTGAGCGTGAACGTGCCAAGCTGTATTTGCTGAGTGATGGCACAACGTCATTTGCTGATAGCGATGCAAATGATAGATTCTTTAAACGGGTTGAGGCCGCAGGGTTGACTGTGGTTGATGAACGGGACTCATTTCGCAAGGCCGTTAAATGGGTCAAGATGACCGCAATGGAAGTGCTAGAGGAAAAGACCTGGGCGGGGAAATATATCCCTGTTGTGCCTGTTTACGGGGCACAAGTCATTGTGGATGACAAGCGCAAGAAATACGGTCTGGTGCGGTTTGCAAAAGACCCCCAGCGGATGTACAACTTCTGGCGCACCAGCATGACCGAAAGTGTGGCGCTTGCACCCAAGGCCAAATGGTTGCTGGCAGAGGGCCAAGACGAGGGCCATGAAAACGAATGGGCAATGGCTAACATTAAGTCCATGCCTGTGCTGAGATACAAGCAAAAAGACATTGAAGGCGTACCAGCGCCAGCACCCCAGCGACTGCAACCCGAGCCGCCACCCGCAGGGATTATGGAAGCGGCAGGGGCAATTTCTGCTGATTTGCAGATGGTGCTGGGCATCATGGATCCCAACCAATTACCAAGCGGGAATATCTCAGGCAAGGCATTGCAGGGCCAACAAAATCAGGTTGATCTGTCTAACTTTCACTTTTACGACAATTTGACCCGTTCCATTGCTCAAACTGGGCGCATCATTCTTGATCTGATACCCAAGATTTACGACACCCAGCGGGTGATGCGGATTATTGGGTCTGATGGTCAGCCCGACATGACCACCATCAACGAAGCCAACGAGATTGGCGAGGTTTTGAACGATGTGACTGTGGGCGAATACGATGTGGTGATGGATACAGGCCCAGGATTCCAGACCAAACGCCAGCAAGCGGTGGAATCCATGATGCCTTTACTGACGGGCAACGCTGAATTGTTCAATATCGCTGGGGATTTGGTATTCAGAAACATGGACTTCCCAGGTGCAGATGTAATCGCTGACCGCCTTGCCGCCATGAACCCAATGGCAAACATTGACGAGAAATCCGACATACCGCCCGAGGCCCAGATGCGCTTGGCGCAGTCTGAGCAAATGATTCAACAGTTGCAACAGCAATTGCAAGCGGCTGGGTTGGAGATCAACAACAGGGCGCAAGTAGCCCAGATTAAAGAGGAAGGCGCAACCAAGCGCAAGCTGATGGATGTGACCGCACGGGCGCACAACACCGAAACGATGGCAGAGGTTCGGGTTAATGATCAAAACACCCGCAGCATCACCAGCCAAAATAAGACCGAAATTGATGCCTTGGTCAAAATTCTATTGGCGAGAATGTCACCTAACCAATTGATGGGCGAAATTGAGCGATTGAACGCTGAACAAGGCCAATATGCCCAGTTTGCCGCCCAGGATATTAGCCAAGGTGCAAGCCCGTTTGTTCAACCAATGCAATAAGGTCAATATGCCCACCGTAACCTCTGACAATTTGCAAGATTTCATCAACGATAATCTTATGCAAAAACAAATTGCAGCTAATTCGCAAAAAATCAGAGATTTGGATAAATATAAAACACTAACATCTGACAATAAAAAACTTGAGGTTAATTATCAACCTTTGAATTTTGATTTGTTGCATCAAAAAGGTGCTTTTCGTGTCACTCATAAAGGCATGGATGAGACTTATGACCCAGACCCTAAAGCTGGGTTTTCATTAGTTTCTGCATATAACGATGCCGTTGGAACACAAACAAGAGGCTGGAAAAACAATCCAGTTGCTTATGATGTTGTAAAAAATATGTTTGAAAACAATCCGCAAAATATTGGGCCGCATAAATATATGCAAATTGTTGAATCTGCCAAAGATTTAGGAATTTCTCCCGAACAGATTTTTATGTTGCCAACCAAATAAATTGGTGGTATAAACGCCACAACCTTACCCGTCAGGTTGACGGGGTAAATTCTTGGAGTAATCCATGTCTGAAGTGCAAGAAGCACCAAAAGTTGCCGCTAACGTGGTGACAAGTGAAAATTTAGCTGAGTTCAACGCCAAGAAGATGGGTTTAGCTGACAAAGCGCCTGTTGAGGCTGTGGTTGAGAAAACTCCCACAGAGCCGACAGAAACGCAAAGCCAGAGTGAGCCGCTTGGAGAAGATGAAGCGACAGCAACAGAGGAAAGAAAACGCAATCCAAAGCTGGAATTAAGGTTTGAAAAGATAACCAAGCAACGCGAAGAAGCAAGGCAAGAAGCCAAGCGGGAACGGGAAGCAAGGGAATCTTTAGAGGCCAAAGTTAGGGAATTAGAAGGTCGGGCAAAGCCGCAAGCAGAAACCCAACCAACTGGTGAACCCAAGCCAGAGAATTTCTCCGATATGTATGAATACGCCAAGGCGTTGACAGACTATCGGGTTGAACAGAGGATGGGCGAGGAAAAGCAGAAGGAAGCACAGGCTAAACAGCAAGCCGAACGGGAAAAGGTCATTAGTGCCTGGACTGATCGGGTTAAAGCTGCCAAGTCTGAAATGCCTGATTTTGACGATATGGTTGGTTCTGCTGACGTTGTTGTGAGCAACGAAGTGCGGGACGCAATCTTTGAATCAGATGTAGGGCCGCGAATTCTGTATCACCTTGCCGAGAATCCCGAGTTCGCAGAAAAACTCTCAGGCATGACGGTGGCATCGGCTTTGAGAAGCATTGGAAAGCTAGAGGCCCAGTTTGAAAAGACTGAGCCAACATCTAAAACTGTTGTTGGGAAAAGTAAAGCGCCAGCGCCGATTAACCCAATCAGATCGGCGGCAAACGGCAGAGATGTGCCCCTTACCAGCGATGGTAAATTTGAAGGGTCATATCAAGCCTACAAAGCCGCACGAATGGCAGGGCGAATCCGCTAAATCAATCTTTTTTTAAGGAAATGAAATGAGCAACAATCTGCTTACCATCTCCATGATCACCAACGAAGCGTTGATGGTCTTGGAAAACGAGTTGACCTTCTCCAGCGAAGTTGACCGCAACTATGATGATCAGTTCGCGGTCAGTGGGGCGAAGATAGGGAATACCCTCAATGTTCGCCGTCCTGGTCGTTTTATCGGAACTACTGGCCCAGCATTGAACGTTGAGGACTTCAACGAGACTTCTGTGCCTGTCACTTTGACCACGCAGTTTCACGTTGATACCCAGTTCACCACGCAAGATTTGGCCTTGTCATTGGATATGTTCTCTGACCGAGTGCTGAAACCCGCTGTGGCTGCTGTTGCCAACAAGATCGACTTTGACGGTCTGACGATGGCAAAGAACAACACCGCCAACATCGTTGGTACGGCTGGCACTCCCCCCACCAGTTTGCTCACCTACTTGACCGCAGGTGCGTATTTGGACAGCGAGGGCGCACCCCGTGACGGTCGCCGTTCTTGCATTGTTGAGCCTTTTACGGGCGCAACCATTGTTGACAGCTTGAAGGGTTTGTTTGTTCCATCCGATGTGATTGGCAAGCAATACCAAAAAGGCATGATGGGCCGTGACTCTGCTGGTATGAACTGGAAGATGGACCAAAACGTTGTGAACCAAACCTTTGGTTCTTACAGCGGTTACACCCTCGCCACCAACACCACCAGCATTGGCATCAGCACGGGTTGGGCACAAACCAGTAGCGTCACCTTGGTGGCATCTACTGGCTTGACCTTGAACCAGGGCGACACCATCCAGATCGCTGGCGTGTTTGCTGTCAACCCCCAAAACCGTAGCGCATATGGTTCGGGCAAGTTGCGTAGCTTTGTCGTGACCGCAACGACCGCTGTGGCTACTGGCGGCGGTACTGCCGTGACCGTTTCTCCTGCCATCATCACTGGTGGTCAGTTCCAGAACGTCACCATTACCACAACCAGCAGTTCCGCAGTTGTGACCCCCTTCAACAACACAGGTACTGTGTCGCCCCAAAACATCGTGATGCACAAAAACGCATTCACCTTGGCTACGGCTGACTTGGAACTGCCTGATGGCGTTGTGTTTGCTGGTCGTGCAAGCGACAAGGAACTGGGCTTGTCAATGCGTGTGGTTCGTCAATACACCATCAATAACGACTCTATCCCCACCCGTGTGGATGTGTTGTATGGTTGGGCGCCCCTGTATCCCGAACTCGCTTGCCGAGTTGCAGCTTAATCAACATTGAAAGGACTAAATCATGTCTAATCCAGGCGCAGCAAGCACCACCACCAACCATCCCAGTAACTTGGCAACCAATCAGGCATTGCGCTTGATTGCCTCTGCCCAGGGCGTGAACATGAACGCTGTTGCTGACACTATCGCCCCCATTTTGGTGGCAGGTAACGTCAGCGTTCAGAGCATCATTGTTGCCAACGCAAGCACCAGCTTGACCACGGCACAACTTGCCGTGTACACAGGCCCAAGCGCTACTGGTACAGCAGTCAAATCAGCATATGCGTTGTCGGGTAATAACTCGACCACCGCTGTTGTTGTGACCGCCGCAACCTCAACCGCATCGATTACGGGCACACCCCTGTATATTCGTTGCACCACCGCCCAAGGCGCTGCCGCAACCGCAGATGTATTCATCTATGGTTACGACCTGACCTTCCTGCCTTAAAACGGCATGAAATAAGTGCGAAAGCCGCCCTCAAAAGGGGTGGCTTTTTCTCTTTTGAAGCATATAATTTGAAAAGAAAGGCCAAACCATGTCTAATTTTGCACAGATTTCTGCAACCACAACGGTCAAAAACCAAGCTGGGAAAGTGAAAGGCATTTTTGTTAGCGCCGCATCATCTACCCCCACACTTACGATTTACGACACCCAGACAACCAGCACCACTTACAAAGTAATCGACACGTTTACACCTGTGAGCGCCACAAATTACAATTTTTATGATGGCATCAACACCGAGGATGGGATTTATGTCGTGATTAGCGGTACTGTGAGTTGCACCGTCTATTACGAGTAAGCCATGACCACAGCGGTCACCCAGACCACTAATTTTGTCCCTGTGCAGGGCGTTTTTGCGCCCGAGCCTACTTTTGCCCTTCAGTATTTTGTTGGCCCTGCTGGAACGCCTTTTTATGGTCCAGAAAACGCCTCATTCACGAACATCAGCACGGTAACTGGCACGATCACCACAACCCCAACTAGCGCCACAGACATTGCCAACAAGGGTTATGTGGATTCGGTGGCGCAGGGCTTGGATGTAAAAGCATCCTGTGTGTATTCAACCACGGCAAACATCACGCTGTCGGGTTTGGCGGTACAGGCGGGGGGCGATTGGGTTGCCACGCTGACCGCTGGGGATAGGATTCTGGTCAAAGATCAGACTTTGAGCCAGTTCAATGGTATATATGTGGCGGCATCTGGTGCTTGGGCACGATCTGCCGACATGAATACATGGGCAGAAGTTCCATCGGCGTTCACCTTTATTGAATCTGGCACAACCTTGGCTGATACGGGCTGGGTGTGTACCTCAAACCAAGGCGGCACGATTGATGTGACCCCAATCACTTGGTCGCAGTTTTCTGGCGCTGGGTCATACTTGGCGGGTACTGGATTAACCCTGACGGGCAACACGTTCAGCATCACCAGCACTGGGGTGACTGCGGCGGCGTATGGTTCGGCATCATCTGTCGGGACTTTTACGGTCAATGCTCAAGGTCAATTGACTTTAGCGGGAAGCACCAGCATCGCCATTTCGGGCACTCAGATTACCAGCGGCACAATTGACAGCGCCAGATTGTCTGGCAGTTATTCGGGCATCACTGGTTTGGGGACGCTAGGCAACTTGACGGTGACCAACACCATCACAGGGTCGGTATCGGGCAACGCTGGCACGGCTACAACGGCAACCAAGGCCACAAACATAGCGGGTGGTGCGGCTGGTTCATTGCCTTACCAAACAGCGGCAGATGTAACGGCATTTTTGGCGGCTGGCGCAAATGGTCAAGTATTGACTTTGGCGGGAGGCTTGCCATCTTGGGCAACGCCCACCACGGGAACGGTCACATCGGTTGGCGGTACAGGCACGGTCTCAGGTATTTCCCTTAGTGGCACAGTAACCACCACGGGCAATTTGACTTTGGGCGGCACATTAGATTTGTCTGCGCCCCCTGCGATTGGCGGGACAACTGCCAACACGGTCAGAGGCACAACAATCACGGCAACCACTAAGTTTGTTGGCCCTTATTTTGACGCTGCAAACAGTGCTGGCGGGGCTTTGCGTAATGCAAGCGGGACAGCGCAATTGCAATGGGGTGCTGGTGGTGGTAGCAATTTGACATTGGATGTTTCCACGAATATCAATGGTGCAAATGCACAGATTGACATAAGCCCAACGGGTACGGGTCATGTTCACATGAAACCCACAGGCACAGGTGCAATTGAAATTGCCCCAACAAGCCTTGGCACGATTAACAATATGTCGATTGGTGCAACCACCGCATCAACGGGCAAATTCACCACTATTGATTTCAGCAGCACATTGGCGGTTTCGGGTGCAACGGGGTCGGCGGGGCAAGTTTTAACTTCTAATGGTGCGAGTGCGCCCACTTGGACAACCCCCACCGCTTATGCCACGGTCACAGATGACACAACCACCAATGCGGTGCGTTATCCCTTGTTTGCAGACCAAACCACGGGTAATTTAGCCACCACTTTGGTTAGTTCCACAAAGTACAACTTTAACCCTAGTTCTGGATTGTTGACCGCCACAGCGTTTAGCGGGTCGGGGGCAAGCCTGACAAGTCTCCCAGCGGGTCAGTTATCTGGCACGATTCCAAGTGGTGTATTGGGCAATTCAAGCCTCTACATTGGCACAACCGCAATTGCACTCAATCGCTCGAGCAGCGCCCAATCCCTGACAGGCGTAAACATTGACGGTTCGGCAGGGTCAGCAACGACAGCGGGAACCGCAACAAACGCAACGAATGTGGCAATAACTGATGACACCACCACAGCGGCAGAAATGTATCTCTCCTGGGTGACTACAACCACAGGAAATTTGCCAATCAAGGTATCATCCACTAAACTCAAATTTAATCCATCCACGGGCGTTCTAACCGCCACGGGCGGGGTCACAGGGGGCACATTCTGATGTGGAAAATCTTGGAAATCCAAGCCGATGGCGATCTGATCACAGGCGCACGGTATTTCTGCGCTAAAAACGGGGTGGAAACCGAAGGCTGGTGGAAGTTTGCCGAGCCAAAGCTGACCGTGCCATTTGCTGATGTGACCGAAGATATTGTGATCGGTTGGGTGACCGCCGACATTGGCGCACAGGTCGAGGCCCGATTAGACGCGCAAGCTGCGGCAACCCAACGGGTTGTTGTCGCCCCCTGGTTGCCCCAGGTCTTTACACCGAGCATTTGAGGAATCAATATGGCAGTATTTTTATCACCAATTGGCGGGGCAGGGTGGCAGTTTTTCAATAACGATGGCACGGTGTTATCGGGCGGGAAACTCTATACCTATGCGGCAGGGACAACAACCCCAAAAGTAACATACACCACATCCGCTGGAAATATTGCCCATTCCAATCCGATTATTTTGAATTCCGCTGGCAGAGTGCCAACGGGCGAAATCTGGCTGACAGTTGCACAATATAAGTTTGTTTTAAATACATCTGATGATGTTTTGATTGCAACTTATGACAATATTTCTGGCATTGGTGCAGCAGAATTTCAAGTTCAAAACTTTACTGGTACAGGTTCACAAACCATATTCACTTTGAGTTCTGCATCATTGGGTGAAAACTTCACGTTTGTGTATATCAATGGCGTATACCAGCAGAAAAACACTTACACAGTGTCTGGCACAACCCTGACGTTTTCACAAGCGCCGCCTATTACTTCATCCATTGAAGTCATGTTTAACTAAGGCAAAACATGGCACAAGCAGGTTTCACCCCCATCCAACTGTATTTCAGCAGTACAGCAACCAATGTGCCGCTGGCGGCTGATCTTGCCAATGGCGAACTGGCAATCAACATTACTGATGGCAAACTGTTCTATAAAGACAATGCGGCGGCGGTGCAAGTCATTGGATGGAAAGTTGTCCCAGCTACGGCTGGCGGTACGGGTCAAACATCGTATGCGGTGGGTGATTTGCTTTATGCAAACACCACCACAACCCTTGCAAAACTTGCTGATGTAGCCACGGGTAATGCGCTTATTTCTGGCGGTGTATCAACTGCGCCAAGCTGGGGCAAGATTGGTCTTACCACTCATGTTTCTGGTGTTTTGCCAGTTGCCAACGGCGGTACAAACGCATCTACGGCAAGCATTACGTCATTCAACAACATCACGGGTTATTCGGCATCTGGTGCAACAGGCACAACTTCAACAAATCTTGTGTTTAGCACTAGCCCAACGCTTGTAACGCCAACATTGGGCGCTGCGCTTGCTACCAGCATAAAATTTGGTTCTGGTTCTGTTTTATCTGTGTATGAAGAAGGCACTTGGACACCTACCATTACCAATGTGATTGGCACTTATACATTAACCACAGTAAATTACGCGCAATACACAAAGATTGGTCAAATGGTGTATGGGTTTTTATCTGTCACGGTGGTAACCTCTGGCACAGCTTCTGACAGCATGAATTTCACTTTGCCTTTTGTTCCTGCAAGATCGGGATTTGGTTCTGGCAGAGAAAACGTGACAACTGGTGATATGTTAATTCCACGAATAATTACTGGTGGTAGCGGCGAAGGCCGACTGTATAAAACTTCTGGTGCGGCTGCTGGGGCGGGTCTTGGAACCTATGTTGTAAGTTTTATGTATCCAGTATAAGGAAAAAATAATGTCTTTAACCAAAGTTTCTTTTTCAATGATTGAAGATGCGCCAGCAAATGTGCAAGATTTTGGCGCTGTGGGTGACGGTACAACAAACGATGCGGCGGCTATTCAAGCCGCTATTGATTCTTTTGGGGCCAACGCGGGGACTGTTATTTTCCACAGGGAAGCTATTTGGTTGGAACTGCAATCAATTTAAACGATAAAAGAGGTATTCGTTTAGTTGGTACGGGTGCATTACTTATATCAAATAATCCTGGTACAAGAATTTTATGGGCTGGCGCTGCTGGTTCTGGTTCAATGTTGACTGCTCAAGGTGCGGTATCAATTGAAATTGAACATATCACTTTCCAATATACAAATGCGGCATACAACGGAAATTTAATAAGTTTAGAGAAAAATGGTCATGCTTCTGACACCGCAGGAATTCATATTCATCATTGCAGTTTTACTGGAAGCGCAGGGGTAACTAGTGCAGCCAGGTTAATTGCATTGGCCTATACACTTGATTTCACTATTGAACATTCTTTTTTAAATTATGCTGCGGTTGGAATTGGATGTACTGATACAAGCAACAACGCAATTACCATTGGTAATGGCACTTGGTTTGATAAAAACTTTACTGATTGCGCTGTAAAGCCAAGGGGTTCAAACTGGAGTTTTGGAAATTTTGTGTCGGAATCAACCCCAGGCGCAAATCCATTGACAACATTTTTAAAAATAGATACTGAATGCGTTGGACTATCTTTTACAAATGGAATTTGTCTAGATGGTGGAACTGGCGGCGGCACTTTAATAGATTTTTCAACTGGTACGGCAAAAGGAATCGTTTTTAATGGAACGACTCTTAGCGCAACATCAGGCGGTACTGCCGTTAAGTTAAGTGCTACGCTAAATCAAAATTCTGGTTTTGCGGCACATGGTTGTAATATTTCTGGCATTGACAAAGGATTTGATCTTGGCAGTTGCGTAGGCGTTGATATTTCTGGCAACAATATAAATGCCAGTTCATCCGCTTGGTTGGCTACAAATCAAATTGATTTTTCAATCAAAAACAATAACACCTATGGGCTTTTTTGCGGTTCAACCATAGCGGTTGATGGGTTTATTTATGTGACCTCCACGGGTACTGGTGGCAATGAAAACGGGCGAAAATTAGTTTCAGTTACGGTTAAAAGCGCAACTTATAACGAAACTGCTATTTTTGCTTTTAATGGCAGCGCTGGAACAACTAGCGTAGTTTCTGCAAGTGGCAATTTTAGTGTAACGCTTGGCAATGCCGGAACCATTAACGTTGGCTACGATGCTGGCCCTGCCGCATGGAAAGTGCAGAACAAAAAAGCTGAAAGCATAACGGTCTCTGTTTCCACTTTGGGCGCAATGTAAGATTGGAGTATAAAAATGACATTAGAAAAAATTGAAATAGTTGATAGCGTTGAAGTGGTTGAAAACAATTGCATTCAAGTTCGCACTTGCATCCGCATCATGGAAGATGGCAAGCAACTTAGCAACGCATTCCACCGCCATGTAATTGCACCAGGGGATGATTACAGCGCCGAGGATGCCAAGGTTCAAGCTATTTGCGCGGCGGTGCATACCGCTGATGTGATAACGGCATATCAGGAGGCCCAAAATGCTGCTGCAACTGCTGAAATCTAAGACTGTCCTATTTGCTTTGTTGCTGGCAGTTTTGTCGGTTGTGCAAGGTTTTCTATTTGCATTGCCTTTGACCCCACTCCAACAGATGTATGTGGGCATTGGGATTTCGATTGTGGTGACTTTGCTCAGAATTGTGACCACACAACCCATTTCGGAAAAATAGCCATGACCCAGCCGATTGACATCATCACCCGAGCCATGAAGGACATTGGCGCTGTCGCCGCTGGTGAAGTGCCAACGGCAGACGAGGCGCAAGATGGTCTGGATATGCTTAACGACATGATCGCCCAATGGTCGAATGAAAACATGATGGTTTTCTATCGGTCAGAGATCATTTTCCAGACTACGCAAAATCAAGTTCAGTACACCATTGGCCCAAGCGGTCAAATGGGGGCAACATTCACGGGATCAATTGCTGGAACAACCTTAGCCGTTCCTGCCAATGCGGTGACCGCTGGCGGCATTAACATTGGTCAGACGCTATCAGGCACAGGCATCACAGCGGGAACAAGGATTGTTGGCTTTACAACGGGCGCTGGGGGCAACGTGAACGAGGGTGGGACATACACCTTGTCCAGCAGTAATACCACACTTGCGCCAGCTTTCACGGGGTCTATCAGCGGCACAACTTTAACTGTTAGCGCCATTTCTGCTGGTTATTTGGGCATTGGTTCTGTCATTTCTGGAACTGGTGTTACCGTTGGAACTACGATCACAGCGTTTGTAAGTGCTTCTGGCGGGGTTGGAACATACACCGTTTCGGTTTCACAAACTGTTGGCAGCGTTGCCATGACGGGAACGATTACGCCTTTTCCAATTTCTGCCTATTACGAGCGTCCTCTAACGATTGAATCTGGCTTTGTGCGGGTTGCCACAATGCAGGGCGGGTCAAACATTGCGGGTGGTTATCTTGACTACCCCCTGTCAATTCTCAGCCTTGAGGAATACGAATCTATCGGTATCAAGCAATTGAACGGCCCTTGGGCAAAAGCAATTTACTATCAGCCTTCTGAGTTGCTGGGGACAATTTATGTCTATCCCAACCCGTCCCAGGGCGAATTGCATTTATTCACACAAACGATCTTTAGAGAATTTGCCACGCTAAACGACACCATCCAACTGCCCCAAGGCTACAACATGGCATTGCGGTGGTGCTTGGCTGAACGTTTGTTGCCCATGTTTGGCAAGGTCAACACCACACAGATTGCCATGATTAACGCCTATTCTGGGCAAGCCAAAGCCACGGTCAAGCGTACCAATATGCGCCCACCCCAGATTGCCCGATACCCTGACAGCTTGATGGTTGGCAGGGCCAAGGATGCTGGCTTTATCATGGATGGAGGCTTCCGATAATGCCTGATTTTGGATTTGTCGGCACATCTTACGTTGCGCCATCTATCTACCAGGGCGATCAAGAATGTATCAATTTTTTTGCTGAGATTGACACATCTAAGCAACCTGGGGATAGGGGCATTGTGGCGCTTTACCCCACGCCTGGATTGGTTGAAGAAGTCCAACTATTGGCGGCAGAGGTGCGGGGCTTGCACACCATGTCAGGCGAAACCATCCTGATTGCGGTGTCAGGGAATCGAGTCTATCAGGTCAGCACGGCATTTGTTGCCACCCAGATCGGGACGCTAACCACCAGCACGGGACAAGTATCCATATCTGACAACATTGACACTGCAAATGGTTTGACCGCCTACATTGTGGATGGGCCTAATCGTTATACCTGGGTTGTTGCCACTAACACATTCACCCAATTGCCATCTTCAGATGGCCCTTGGCAGGGTGCATCTGTGGTTGATGTGGTTGACAACTACAACATCTACAACGAGCCAGGAACGCAGAACTGGGCGTGTACTGACTTGGGGTCTAGCCTATCCACTCAAGCCCTGTATGGCACGGCTGACGGTTCATCTGACCTGCTGGTGACCCTAATTGTGAACCAGCGACAGGTGTATTTGATTGGGGAAGTAACCACCGAGGTCTGGACAGATGTGGGCAACGTAATCGCAGGGATTACGACTTTTCCATTTCAGCGAGTGCCTGGAACATCAAGCCAATCAGGTATTGATGCCAAGTTCTCTTTGTCCCGATTGGGCGAAACATTTGCTTGTGTGGCAAAAGATAACAGGGGTTCAGCAACCATTGAAATGATGCAGGGTTACACCTGGGTCAGAATCAGCACCCACGCTGTTGAACAGTCATTGGTGGATTCAATTACCTCTGATGCTATTGCCTACACATACCAGATTGAAGGCCATGAAATGTATGTGGTCACATTCCCCAGCGTTGGGGAATATGGTCTTACTTGGGTTTATGACCTGTCAACCAAAAGCTGGCACAAATGGTTATCTTGGGACACTGATTTAGCGGTTTATAAACGCCATCGGTCAAACTGTGCGGCATTCTTTGCCAATAAAAACCTTGTTGGTGACTTTGAAAACGGCAAGATTTACAGTTTGGATAATTCTGTATATACAGACAATGGGAACCCAATCCGCAGACTGCGCCGAGCCATTCACCTGACCCAAGACTTACAACGCCAGTATTTTGATTCTTTCCAGATTCAATTTCAGCCAGGGGTTGGGCTAAATATTGGACAAGGACAAGACCCCCAGGCCATGTTGCGTTGGTCAAACGATGGCGGTTCTACTTTTTCAAATGAGCATTGGGTCAGCATCGGCAAGATTGGTAACTATGTCAATCGTGCTTTGTGGCGGCGTTTAGGTTGGTCACGGGATAGGATTTTTGAAGTGGCGATTAGCGACCCTGTGAAGGTGGTCATTGTGTCTGCCGAACTCAAAATGTCTGCTGGGGATAACTGATGGCAACCGCAGTTCCAAACAGCAACATCAACATTCCCTATTCGGCATTCCTTGATGAAACCACGGGACGGCCCAGCATTCCTTGGTTGCAGTGGTTGATGAATCCCAACATCATCACCTTGAATGTGGCAAACACCAATATCACGGGTGGGTCAATCAAAAATGTGACCATCGACAACAGCATCATCAACAGTTCCACAATTGGCCTCACAACCCCTGCGGCGGGTAAATTTACCACCATGACAGCGGCAACTGTGGCGATCAGCGGCGGTGCGATTAACAATACAACCATTGGCCTAACCACTCCAGCGGCGGGTAAATTTACCGATTTCACGGCCCTAAACGGGGTTCAAGGGGGTACGTTT
>Ga0209401_1000898_pt1 | contig 20120 bp, 17 predicted proteins | sample M_140807_MF_Meta_FD_187318 | JGI IMG/M metagenome (GOLD analysis project Ga0209401, IMG submission 187318) | Freshwater microbial communities from Lake Montjoie, Canada to study carbon cycling - M_140807_MF_MetaG (SPAdes) (version 2) | ecosystem: Environmental > Aquatic > Freshwater > Lake...
CAGCCGCTGCACGGCCTGCTGGCGGCGACGACTGGCATGCAGCCGTTCCAGCCCTTCGCCATCGAGCACCGCCGCCAGCCGGGCCAGGGGCAGGGCCCGCTCCGTTTCGGCCGGGCTCAGGCCCCGGGCCGCGGCCTGCTCGGGGCTGAGCCTGCTCAGGCTGGCCAAGGGGCCCCCATTCCCCGGGGGGCTGGCCGTTTTCTGCGGGGCCTTGCCGCCGCGCCAGCCCTCCAGCAGTCGGGTCTCCACCGCCAGGGCTAGGCCCGCGGCGCCATCTGGCGCTGCCGCCAACCGCTCGAGCTCGGCCAGGATCCGCTCGCCGGCCACCGTTTGGAGCCGGGGGTGGTGTTGGCGGATCCAGGCTTCGGTGGTGGCTTCGAGACGGAAGCCCAGTTCGCAGGCGAGCCGCACCCCCCGCAGCAGCCGCAGCGGATCATCGAGCAGGTTGGCTTCGCTGATGGCCCGCAGCTGGCCCGCCGCCAGATCCGCCAGTCCGCCGCTGGGATCGAGCAGATCGCCGTTGAGAGCGGGCTTGCCGCTGGATCGGTTTCGCGGCGCCGGCAGCGGCAGGGCAATCGCATTGGCGCTGTAGTCCCGGCGGAGTAGGTCGTGGGGCAGGTCCGCTCCCATGCGCCGGGCCAGGTCGATCGTCCAGCCCTGCAGCACGAGGCGGGCCATGGAGCGTTCCTGGTCGAGCACCACCACCGCCCCCCCCAGCCGCCGGGCCAGCTTGCGGGCCAGGTCTACGGCGTCCTCGGGCACCACCAGATCCAGGTCGGGCCGCGCCGCCAGCCGACCCAGCAGGGCGTCCCGCACCGCGCCGCCCACCAGCACGCTTCCCTTCGGAAGGGCCTCCAGGGGCACGGGCCAGGATTCCGGCGCCAGAATCCGCCACAGCTCCCCGGCCAAGGCTCCGGGTTGACAGGCCACAATGGGCGCCTGGCTTGGCCCGGGCGACATGTGCATCTGCGTGGATTGCCGCTGGGTGGATCGTTGTCAGGCCTACCACGCGGTGGAACGCCAGCACGGTGTGGATCACCTCTGCGTTCAGCCGGATTTCAGGCCGCTCCAACCTCGCATCCACGTTCAGGTGAGGGATCTGTCCGCTGGGGCGATGGGGGTGGAATGGGATGTGAGGGCCTGCACCGACTTTCGCTCCGACCCTGGCCGCTGGTTGCGACTGCGCCCCGGCGAGGCGGAGCCGGTATGAGCCTGGGGCTTCCATCTGGGGGCGGTGACCTCGTTCTGGAGCGATTTCTGGAGGCGGCCAGCGATCCGGGGCAGGGCCCCTGGGTCCTCGCCCTGCACAGCTCCAGCGACACCCTCGGGGTGGCCCTGCAGCGGCTCGGGGAGGGAGCCCCGCCACGGCTGGCGGCTTTCCCCCTCGGCCGGGCTCTCTCCAATCACCTCTTCGACTGTGTGGAGGCGGTGCTGCCGGCTTCCCGCTGGCCGCAACTGGCGCGGCTGGCGGTAGCCACCGGGCCCGGCGGTTTCACCGGCACCCGACTCACGGTGACCCTGGCCCGCACCCTGGCCCAGCAGCTGGGCCTTCCGCTCGATGGGGTCGGCAGCTTTCTGCTGATGGCGCGGCGGCGGCTGGCCCAGGCGGACTGCCCGCCGACTCCCTTCTGGCTGGTGCAGGAACTCCCTCGCCGCGGTCTGGTGGCCGGGCTGTATGCCCCGGATCCGGAGCAGTGCGGGGCGGCCCTGGAACTCGCCGCTCCCCGCCTGTACCGTGAGCCCGCCGCCCTGGCCGAGGTCGAGTCGAGCCTCGTCATTGGCTCCGATCACGAGGGGCTGTCCCGAACGCCCGCCGTCCGATGCCCCGCCCAGGTCCACCAGCCCCAGGACGTGGCCGAACTGCTGCGCTGCAGCCAGGAAGCCGCCGCATGCGGCCGGCCGGCCCCCTGGTCGGTGGTGCTGCCCCTCTACCCCACCAGCCCGGTGGATCCCGTCGGGCCGTGAGATCAAGGCCTCGCCGGCGTGGCCGGGGAGCCTGGCGGCTCTGGTGGCTGGCCCTTGCCGGCGGCACGCTGCTGTGGCTCTCCCGGGGGTGGTGGTGGCCCCAACCCCCTCCCCCCCAAATGATCCTGGTGCTCGGGGGTGACAAGGACCGGGAGCTGGTGGCTGCCGACCTCGCCCGCCGGGAGGGACTTCCGGTGGTGGTGAGCGGCGGCAGTAATCCCGAGTACGCCCACTGGATCTTCGAGGAGCGGGAGGGGCTTCCCTCCCAGCAGGTGCAGCTCGATTACCGCGCCCGCGACACCCTCACGAACTTCACCTCCCTGGTGGACGAGCTGCGCCGTGCCCGCATCCGTCATGCGTTGCTCGTCACCAGCAGTGATCACATGGCCCGGGCCCTGCTGGTGGGCCGGATCGTGGCGGGTAGCCGCGGCATCCAGCTCACCCCGGTGCCGGTCCCCTGCGGCCAGCTCTGCGTGAGCGAGAGGCGCTCCAAGATCTGGGGCGACGGTCTGCGGGCGGCGCTCTGGGTGATCAGCGGCCGCGACCTCAGGGTCTGGGCGGTAGAGCGGCTTGCCCCCTGGCTGCAGCGAGGCGGCCCCGGGTGGCAATCAGTCCTTCGTCGATCAGGCGGTTGATCGCCTCCTGGCAGGCCCGGGTGGTGCTCTCCAGATCCTCCCGGCGCCGGGACGCCGGCGGAGGGATGGGTTCGCCGATGCGGATGTGCACCGGCACCGGGCGCAGCCGGCTCTGCTCCGGGCCGAGGGCCCGGTGGCTGTTGAGGATCGCCACCGGCAGAAGGGGGACGCCGCAGCGTGCCGCCAGCAGGGCGGCCCCGTGTAGGGGGGCATTCACCCGGCCGTTCCGCTGGCGGGTGCCGTCCAGGAACACCCCGGTGGCCCAGCCCTGCGCCAGGCGCTGGCAGGCCACCCGGATCGCCTCCCGATCACCGGCACCCCGGGCCACGGGGTAGGCGCCGCAGGCCCGGATGATCGGCCCGAGAAGGGGCACTCGGAAGAGTTCCTCCTTGGCCATGAAGGCCACGGGGCGTCCCAGGGCATGGCCCAGCAGGGGTGGATCCAGGTGGGAGCCGTGGTTGGCCACCACCACCAGGGCCCCCTGGGGGGGCACATTGGCGTTGCCGGCGGTACGGCCCCGCAGCAACCAGCGGAAGATCGGAAACACCAAGAGGTAGCTGATCGCCAGGTAGCTGAGGCTGGGCCGGGGCGAGCCGATCAAAGCGGGGGGGGCGACGATCGCCCGACCGCCGTTGGGCGCTGCGGCCTCGGCTTCGGGCCGCCCCGCAGGGGCAGCGGGCTTGCCCCTGGTCGGGCCATCGGCCGGGGAGTGCGGGTTCAACCCAGGTCCGCGGCGCCGCCGATCTGGGCGGTGCCGACCCCCGCGCAGCTGCGCTTGATCAGGCCGCTGAGCACGTTGCCCGGCCCGATCTCCACGGCGGTGCCAATCCCATCGGCAGCGAAGCGCTCCATGGTCTCCCGCCAGCGCACGCCGGTGGTCATCTGCCGCTTCAGACGATCCTTCAGGAGCGCTCCCGAGGTTGCCGGGGTGGGGTCGGTGTTGCTCAGCACCGGGATGGTCGCATCGGCGAACACCACGCCATCCAGGTCCGCCGCGAAGGCGGCGGCCGCCTCCGCCATGAAGGGGGAATGGAAGGCACCGCTCACGGCCAGGGGCATGGCGCGCTTGCAGCGCAGCGCTGCTGATACGGCCGCCACGGCCGCGGGGGTTCCCGAGAGCACCACCTGGCCTTCGCTGTTGTCATTGGCGATCACCACGCCCTCATGGGCCTCCACCAGGGCTTCGAGTTCGGCCCGCTCGAAACCCAGCACCGCGGTCATGGCGCCGCCGCCGGCGGCGGCCATGCGCTCGCTGCGGCTGCGGATCAGGCGCAGTCCGGTGTCCGCGTCGAACACCCCGGCGGCGTAGAGGGCCACCAGTTCACCGAGGCTGTGGCCCGCCACCAGCGAAGGGCTGCGGCCCTGGGCCTGCAGCCCGTCCACCAAGAGCGATTCGATCACGAACAGGGCGGGCTGGGTGTTGCGGGTGTCGTTCAGGTCGGTGGGTCCGTTCCTGGTTTCGGGGGCTTCGCCGGCGCAGATGGCCAGCAGATCGCGGCCGATCAGCTCGGAGGCAGCGTTGAACCGCTCCCGGGCTCCGGGAAGCTCGAGCACCGCGGCCGCCATGCCGATTTTCTGCGATCCCTGTCCGGGAAACACCCAGGCAATGCCCATGCCCAACCGCTCGTTGTCTGGCGTGCAGATTACGCAGCGGCAGATGGAGATCGGTTCTGCCAACGCGAACGGTCGACCTTGGCCCCTGGGGGCCGATCAGGCGGCCGGTCCCCGCCAGCGCAGCAGGGCTCCGCCCCAGCTCAGGCCCGCCCCGAAGCCGCTGCTGGCGATCAGGTGGCCGCTGCGGACACGGCCATCCCGCACCGCCTCATCGAGCATCAGGGGAATCGTGGCGGCGGAGGTGTTGCCGTAGGAGGCCAGGTTGCTCAGCACCCGTTCGTGCGGCATGGCGAAGCGGTTGGCCACGGCATCAAGGATGCGCTGGTTGGCCTGGTGCAGCAGCAGCCAGTCGAGCTGGTCGGCGCCCAGACCACTGCTCTGCAGCAGCTCGGCCAACACCGCCGGCACCTCCCGAACGGCAAATTTATACACCTCCTGGCCGTTCATCTGGATCGGGCTGAAGCCCCCCACCTGGGCGCTGAGGCTCCCCAGCAGCGGCTGGTGCCGCTCGACCTGGGCCAGGGTGAGGCAGCCATTGCGGCTGCCATCGGAGCGCATCCGGAAGGCCACCAGGCCATCCTCTTCAGCCGGGCAGGCCTCCAGGGCTACCGCCCCCGCCCCATCGCCGAACAGCACGCAGGTGCGCCGGTCGTCCCAGTCGAGCCAGCGGCTGAGTTGGTCGGCGCCGATCACCAGCACCCGCTCCATGGCGCCGCTGCGCAGGTATTGGGCGGCGGTGATCAGGGCGAAGAGAAAGCCACTGCAGGCCGCGGTGAGATCGAAGGCCACGGCGTTGGTGGCGCCGAGGGCCGCCTGCACCCGGGGGGCTGTTCCGAACAGGTCATCCGGGCTGGAGGTGGCCAGCAGGATCAGGTCGAGGTCGGCCGGCCGCCAACCCGCCTGCTCCAGGGCCGCCAGGCCCGCCGCTGCGGCCAGGCTGGTCACGGTTTCGCCGGGGCCCGCCACCCTCCGGGCGCCGATGCCGGTGCGGCTGCGGATCCAGGTGTCGTTCGTGGCGACCCGCTGGCTCAGGTCGTCATTGCTGATGCTGGCGGCGGGGAGGGCGCGGCCGCTGCCCACCAAGGCCATGCCCCTGACGGCGCCTGGTTTAGATGCGCTGGGCGCCAGGGGAAGCGGCATGGGAGGTGTCGTGGAGGGGGGAGCGGCCGACGCCCGGTCAGAACGCAGCGACACTGGGATCCACCCTCACTCGGCCTCAGTCAACCACAGGTGGACGCCGCCCCCTCGCCGGCCTCCCGGGGGACGGCGCTCCGATCTCCTGCCTGGGCCGCGACCTCGGCACCCAGGGCGTGGAGGTCGTCCATCACGGCGTGGCTGGCGGCCGAATGGGCGAGCCGTAGGGCACTCACCACCGAGAGGGCCTTGCTGCTGCCGTGGCCGATCACGCAGATGCCATCCACCCCCAGCAGCAGGGCGCCGCCATGCTCGGCGTGGTCGAGGCGCTTCTTGATGCGGATCAGATTGCTGCGAAGGAAAGCCGATCCCACCTTGCCCCGCCGGCCGCGGGGGAGTTCGGCCCGCAGCACATCGAGCAGCACCCCACCCACCGACTCCAGAAACTTCAGCAGCACGTTGCCGGTGAAGCCGTCGCACACCACCACGTCGAAGTCGCCGGAAAGCACATCGCGCCCCTCACAGTTGCCGGCGAACTTGAAGCGCCGTTCTTCGGCCAGCAGGGGGAAGGCCTTGAGGGCGAGATCGTTGCCCTTGCACTCTTCCTCGCCGATGTTGAGCAGGCCGATGCGGGGGCGCCGCACCTGCAGCACGTCGCGGCTGTAGATGTTGCCGAGCAGGGCGAATTGATGCAACCAGGCGGGTTTGCAGTCCATGTTGGCGCCCACATCAAGCACCAGCACCTGCTGGTTCGGGTCCTTGGTGGGGAAGAGGGCGCCGATGGCGGGCCGCTCGATGCCCGCCAGACGGCCGAGCCGAAAGATCGCCGCTGCCATCACGGCACCGGAGTTGCCGGCTGAATACACCGCCGTGGCTTCGCCGCGCTTCACCAGATCCATGGCCATGTTGATGCTGGCGTCACGCTTGCGCCGCACCACGGTGGCCTCCTCGTTCATGCCCACCGAAGGACCACTGGCCACCAGGTCGATCAGTCCCCTGTTGATGGCGGTCTGAAGCTCCTCCTGGAGCCCCATGGCCGCCACGGCCTTCCGCAGGGGCCCGCTTTCGGCCACAAAGCGCACCCTCACCGGCAGGAGGCTCACCGCCCGCAGACAGCCCTCCAGGATTGGGCCCGGGGCATGGTCGCCCCCCATGCCATCCACCGCCACCCAGAGGCGCTGCCGGTCGTCGATCGGGCCGTCGTTGCTCCCACCCAGGAGTGGGCCCCCACCCTGGGGGGTACCGCCGCCGTGCTGCAGCCGGCGCAGGGGATCGAAGACCAGCGGCTGCAGCATCGACCCGGCCACGGAGCTGGCGGCTCCAGCCACATTGCCCGCCATGCTGCCGGCCGCTCCGGCCACGCTGCCGGCCACCGAGGCGGTGGCGCTGGCGGTATCCACCAGGGCGGAAGCGGTGTCCACGAGCGTGGTCACCGCGGCATTGCGGCGATACCAGATCACCAATCGGCGGATCGCCCGGCTCTGCTTGCCGCGGGATCCCTTGCCCCGATCGGGGACAAGCAGGCCGGATTCAGGCTCCTTCGGAGGCAGGGGAGTCAACGATGCGCTGGAACAGGTAGCCGGTACCCCGGGCCGTGAGGATCAGCTCGGGGTTGGCTGGATCATCTTCCAGTTTGGAACGCAGCCGGGAGATGTGGACATCCACCACCCGGGTGTCCACGTGACGCTCCGGCGTGTAGCCCCACACCTCCTTGAGGATCTCGCCGCGGCTGAAGGGTTCCCCGGAGCGGCTCACCAACAGTTCCAGCAGGCTGAATTCCATGCCGGTGAGCCGAATCCGCTCGTCTTTGCAGTACACCTGGCGTTTGTTGGTGTCGATGCGAAGCTCTCCCACCTGGATCACGCCGGAGTTGGGGATGCCGGCCACCTGCTCTTTATCGACGCGACGCAGCACGCAGCGGATGCGGGCCTCCAATTCCTTGGGGCTGAACGGTTTCACCACGTAGTCGTCGGCCCCGAGCTCCAGGCCGGTGATGCGGTCGGCCACATCGCCGAGGGCCGTAAGCATCACGATCGGCACGTCGGATTCCTTGCGCAGCTCCTGGCAGACGCCATAGCCATCGAGCTTGGGCATCATCACGTCGAGCACCACCAGGTCGGGATGGATCCGCTGGAAGATCTCCAGGGCCTCCTCACCGTCGGAGGCGGTGACCACCTGGTAGCCAATCATCGAGAGGCGGGTTTCCAGGATCCTGCGGATGCTGGCCTCGTCATCCACGACGAGGATGGTTTCTTTGGCGGGGGTGGAGGCCGTCATCGTGCCTGGAGGTGTGCCTGGAATCGGGCCTGGGGTGGGTGCATCACGCCTGGGATCAGGGGGGGATCCCTGCGGGGACCTTGGGGATGGGGGGTTGATCGCTGCGGTCGAGCCGCAGGCCGGGTGCCGAAGCACTACTCCCAACCGCTCTACTGAAGAGGCCAGAGTGCCGCCACGTTTACCGAACGGCACCTTTCTTCATAATTCGTGGCCTCCAGGGCCGTTCTCCTTCTCCCTGAGCAGCCCGGCGCTGCAGCCGCCGCGTCGCCAGCCGCATCACCAGCCGCATCACCAGCCGCATCATCCCCCGCCTCCCCGTTCGCCTTCCCCAGCCTTGGCCCGCCCCCTTTCGAGCTATGTGTGCCAGAGCTGTGGCGCTCGCACGCGCCAGTACTTCGGCCGCTGTGCGGGCTGCGGTGGCTGGAACACCCTGGTGGAGCAGGCCGCCGTTCCCACCGACAACCGCCGCCGCCGACCGGTGGCCGCCTCCGAGGCCTCCGATGGCGCCGTCGGGCCGGGGAGCCCGCGGCGCTCCGAGCCGATCGCCGCGGTCGGGGATCGGCCCCTGCAGCGCCTGGCCAGCGGCTACGGCGAACTCGACCGAGTGCTGGGCGGGGGCCTCGTGCCCGGCTCCCTGGTGCTGCTCGGCGGCGATCCCGGCATCGGCAAATCCACCCTCCTGCTCCAGTGCGCCCGCACCATGGCGTTGGACCATTCGGTGCTCTATGTGAGCGCCGAGGAGTCGGCCCAACAGGTGAAGCTGCGCTGGCGGCGGCTCACGGAGGAGGGGGAAGGTTTCCCTGCCGAAGCCAAGGGGCTCTCCGGGGTCGGGGAGGTCTCGGGCCAGGCTTCCGTGCTCCCGGGATCGACGCGGCGCTCCCCAGGGCCTGGCCAGGGTCCCCAGGGCGCATCCGTCCAGGGGGACGGGGACCCCTCTGCGGCGCAGGCCGGCCTGCAACTCCTGGCCGAAACCGACCTGGAGCTGGTGCTGCAGGAGCTGGAGGCCCTGCGCCCCGCCGTGGCGATCATCGACAGCATCCAGGCCCTCCACGACGGCGAGCTGGGCAGTGCGCCGGGCTCGGTGGCTCAGGTGCGTGAGTGCGCCGCCGCCCTGCAGCGCATCGCCAAGCGCCAGCACACGGCCCTGCTTCTGGTGGGCCATGTCACCAAGGAGGGGATGCTGGCCGGCCCGAAGGTGCTGGAGCACCTGGTGGACGCGGTGCTCACCTTCGAGGGCGACCGCTTCGCCAGCCACCGCCTGCTGCGGGCCGTGAAGAACCGTTTCGGCGCCACCCATGAGCTGGGGGTGTTCGAGATGCGGGGCAGCGGCCTGGTGGAGGTCACCAACCCCAGCGAGCTGTTTCTGGGCGGCGAGGGTCCCGGCACCGGCACGATCGTGGCCTGTGAGGGCACCCGGCCGCTGGTGGTGGAGCTGCAGGCCCTGGTGAGTCCCACCAGTTACGCCAGTCCGCGCCGCAGCGCCACCGGTATCGCCGCCAACCGGCTCCACCAGATCCTGGCGGTGCTGGAGAAGCACCTGGGCCTGCCGCTGTCGCGCTTCGACTGCTACCTGGCGGTGGCGGGAGGCCTGGAGGTGGAGGAGCCGGCGGCGGATCTGGGGGTGGCCGCGGCGGTGGTGGCCAGCTACCGCGATCTCACGCTCCCTGCCGGCACCGTGCTGATCGGCGAGCTGGGGCTCGGTGGCCAGCTTCGGCCGGTCGGCCAGCTGGAACTGCGGCTGCAGGAGGCGGCACGGCTCGGCTTCCGGCGGGCGGTGGTGCCCCGCGGCGGCTTGCCGCCCAGCCAGGCGGCCTCCCTCGACCTGCAGATTCTGGAGGCCGGCTCCGTGGCGGAAGCGCTGGTGGCGGCCCTGGGGGTGGATCCTGCCGCCGACGCTTAGAAATACACATCCACGTTGCTGCGGCCTGACGACTTGAGCCAGTTCTCGATGTCGAGGTAGCCGCCGGGGTAGAGCTTCACCGCCTTGGTCCAGAACTCGGCCGCTTCGTCGAACCAGCGGTCGGCGGTGTCCTGGTCGCCGTTTTCGGCGGCGATGCGGCCCCATTTCTCGTAGATCAGGCCCATGTTCTTCAGGCAGGACGGCGAGTTGGCATTGGCATCGAGCGACTGGCGGTAGTAGTTGAGGGCCTTCTCCTCATCGCCGCTGCTCATAAAAATGATCGCCATGTTCTTGAGGATCTCGCCGCGGTCAATGGCGTTCTCCTCCAGCCGCAGGGCTTCCTCGTAGTTGTCGAGGGCCTCGGCGTAGTCCCCGTCGTTCTGGGCGGAGAGGCCATCGCGGTAGTACACGTAGGCCTCCTTGGCCTTGGGATCGATCGGCAACAGCTTCACGATCAGATCAGCCATCACCGTGAAGCTCTTGTCGATGAAGTTGTCGTTGCGCTGGGAGCGGGGCACGGCGGCAGGTCTTGTTATGCCCACCATCCTGCCCGCGGCGGCGGCGGATCTGATGGTGCGATCTCCCTAGCCTGAAGCTCCCGACCAAGCTCGCCTGCCCTCCACCTCCCCGGCCACTGCTGCGGACGTTCCCGTGACGGATCCGCCCAGCGATTCCGATTCCACGACGACCGAGACCCTGCTTCTGGAGGTGGAGGGGATGAAGTGCGGTGGTTGCGTGCAGGCGGTGGAGCAGCGCCTCCGCAAGCAGGACGGTGTGCGCCAGGCCAGCGTGAATCTGCTCACCCGCACCGCCTGGGTGGAGCTCGATCGAGCTCAGGAGAGGCTACCGGTCCTGTTGGGGAGCCTGGAGGCCTTGGGGTTCGCGGCCCTGCCCCGCGGCGAGGACGACCAGCCCCCCAGCCGCCGTGAGCGGATCCAGGAGCGCCATTGGTGGCAGCGCTGGCGCCAGCTGGTGGTGGCCCTGGCCCTGATGCTGGTGTCGGGCCTGGGCCATCTGGCCGATGCCGGTGCCCTGGGTCTGGCGACCACCCCCCTGGCCCAACCCTGGCTCCATGCTCTGGTGGCCAGCGCCGCCATGGCCGGACCGGGACGAACCATCCTGGTGGGGGGGGTGCGTTCTGCCCTGGCGGGGGCCCCAGGTATGGACACCCTGGTGGGGCTCGGTGTGGGCAGTTCCTACCTGGCCAGCCTGGTGGGCTGGCTCTGGCCGGCGGGCGGCTGGCCCTGCTTCTTCAACGAGGCCGTGATGCTGCTGGGCTTCGTGCTGGCCGGTCGCTTCCTTGAGGAGCGGGCCCGCTATCGCACCGGCCGCGCGATCGAGGCTTTAGCCCTGCTCCAGCCCGAGGAGGCCCTGCTGGTGGTGGATGGCGGGCCGCCCCGACCGGTGCGGGTGGGGGGCCTGCGGCCCGGCGATCGAATCCGCATCCTCCCGGGCGACCGCATTCCGGTCGATGGGGTGGTGGTGGAAGGCAGCTCCACGGTGGACACCTCCTCCCTAACCGGCGAACCCCTGCCCCGGGCGGTGGAGCCCGGCAGCGAACTGGCGGCCGGGTGCCTCAACCTTTCGGCTCCGATGGAATTGGAGGCGCTGCGGCGGGGCGGCGAGAGCGCCATTGCCCGGATCGTGCAGCTCGTGGAGAAGGCCCAGTTGCGCAAGGCCCCGATCCAGGGCCTTGCCGACCGCGCTGCCGGCCGCTTCACCTTGGCCGTGCTGATCCTGGCCGCATCCACCTTCCTGTTCTGGTGGCTGTGGGGAGCCCACCACTGGCCCGCCGTCCTGATGGCAGGGGGCTCCCATGGCCACGGCGTCCATGGCCACGGCGTCTACGGCCACGGCGCCCCCGGTCCGGCGGGTACCCCCCTGGCCCTGGCGCTGCAGCTGGCCATCGCCGTGCTGGTGGTGGCCTGTCCCTGCGCCCTCGGTCTGGCCACCCCGGCGGCGATCACTGTCGGCAGCGGTACGGCAGCCCGCGCCGGCCTGCTGTTTCGGGGCGGTGACGCGATCGAGACCGCCTCCCGGCTGCGGGCAGTGCTGTTCGACAAGACAGGCACCCTCACGGTGGGCCGTCCCCTGGTGATGGCGGTCGACTGTGTTTCGGTCGAGCTTGAAGCGGATCGGCTGCTGCAGCTGGCGGCCAGCCTGGAGCAAGACAGCCGCCATCCCCTGGCCCATGCGGTGCTCCAGGAGGTCCAGCGGCGCGATCTGCCGATCTTGCCGGTGCGGGATCCCCGGGTCCTTGCCGGTGATGGTTTGGAGGCTCGTCTCGAGGAGCCGGCGGCCCGGATGGTGGGCTTGAGTCCCGTCGCCGGTGCGCCTTGGCTGCTGCGGGTCGGGCGGCTCGCCTGGCTCGAGAGCGTTGGGGTTGTGGTCGAGGCCGGCAGCCGGGCCCGCCAGGAGGCCCTGGAGGCTGGCGGTGCATCCGTGCTGGCGGTGGCCCTTGATAGCACCCTGCTGGGGTTGATCGCGGTGGAGGACAGCCCCCGGCCGGATGCGGCCACCACCCTGCTCGCTCTGCGGCAGAGGCGTCTGGCCTTGGGTCTGCTCAGTGGCGACCGGGAGGGGCCGGTGCGGAGGCTGGCGTCCAGGGTGGGTCTCCAGCCCGATGAGCTCTCCTGGGACCTGAGGCCCGAGCAGAAGCTGGAGCGCATCCTGGCCGCCCGGATTCTCGGGCCGGTGGCGATGGTGGGGGATGGCATCAATGATGCGCCCGCCATGGCGGCGGCCGACCTGGGCATCGCCGTGGGCACCGGCACCCAGATCGCCCAGGAGGCTGCCGACCTCGTGGTCATGGGTGACCGCCTCGTTGGTCTGCCCCAGGCTCTCGAGATCGCTAGCCGCACCATGGCCAAAGTGCGGCAGAACCTGATCTTGGCCTTCGGCTACAACTTGATTGTGCTGCCGATCGCCGCCGGCGCTTTATTGCCTGGCTTCGGCATTCGTCTCTCCCCTCCCTTGGCGGCGCTGTTGATGGCCCTCAGCTCGATCACCGTGGTGGTCAATGCCCTCCTGCTGCAGGATGGCCCCGCCAGCGGGGTGGAGCGGCAGGGGTGAATCAGGCGGAGCGGCCACAGGCTCAGGAGTCCCGAGGGGCGCCGCTCAACGTTCCGGCGGCCCTGGAACCTTCGGGGCGGGCCGGCACCCGGGCCGCCCTCACGCTCCCGGGCTGCTTCGTGGTGCTGGAGGGAATCGATGGCTGCGGTAAGAGCACCCAGGTCGAGCGGCTGCGCCAGTGGTTGCCCACCAGCGGCCTGATGCCTGCTGGCACCCGCCTCCTCACCAGCCGGGAACCGGGAGGAACACCGCTCGGCCAGGCCCTGAGGGAGCTGCTGCTCCATCCCCCCGCAGGCGCCTCCCCCTGCAGCGATGCCGAACTGCTGCTCTACGCCGCCGACCGGGCCCAGCATGTGGCCCAGGTGATCCGGCCCGCCCTGGAGGCTGGTGATTGGGTGCTCTGCGATCGGTTCACCGGCTCTACCGTGGCTTACCAGGGCTATGGCCGGGGTCTGCCCTTGGAGCGGATCGCGGCTCTGGAGGGCTTCGCCACCGGTGGCCTGAAGCCCGATCTCACCCTCTGGCTCGACCTGCCCCTGGAGGAATCCCTGCGGCGGCGGGGCGGTAGGGCTGCCGACCGGATCGAGGCCTCGGGCCACGCATTTCTGGAACGGGTGGCGGTGGGATTCGCCACCCTGGCCCGCCAGCGGGGCTGGCAGCGGGTCGATGCCCTCCAGAGCAGCGAGGCGGTGGCCGGGGCGTGCCAGGACACGCTGCGGCGCCATGCCGCCGCAGGAGCGCCGCTGGGGCGGGCCAATGGCTGAGCTGTTTGCCGGATTGCTGGGCCAGGAGGCCGCCGTGCGTCTGCTCGAGGCTTCCCTGGCGCGGCGACGTCTGGCGCCCGCCTATCTGTTTGTGGGGGCCGACGGGGTGGGGCGACGTTTGGCGGCCCTGCGGTTTCTGGAGGGCGTGCTCAGCTCCCCCGAACGCTGCCTGGAGGGCGATCCGCTTCTGAGGCGGCGCCTCGCGCAGGGCAACCACCCCGACCTGCTCTGGGTCGAGCCCACCTATTCCCACCAGGGCCAGCTGGTGCCGGCCTCCAGGGCCGAGGCCGAAGGCGTGAACCGTCGCAGCGCCCCCCAGCTGCGGCTGGAGCAGGTGCGGGAGGTGTCGCGGTTCCTGGCCCGCCGCCCGCTGGAGTCCGAGCGCTGCCTGGTGGTGCTCGAAGGGGTGGAGGCCATGGCCGAGGCCGCCGCCAATGCCCTGCTCAAAACCCTTGAAGAACCGGCTGGAGGTCTGCTGGTGCTGATCACCGCCGCCCCCGACCAGCTGCTCAGCACAATCCGCTCTCGCTGTCAGGCCATTCCCTTCGCCCGTCTCTCCCCGCAGCTGGTGCAGCGGGTGCTGGATGGCCTCCCCCCCGACCAGGGCAAGGCCACCGGCCAGGCCGATCCCAAGGACCAGGCCGAGGCCACCGGGCAGGCCGCCGAATCCTCCGTCGCGGCCGTCCCACCGGATCCTCCCGAATTGGTTGATCTGGCGGCGGGCTCCCCGGGCGCCCTGCTGGCCCACCGGCTCCAGTGGCGTTCCCTGCCGGCGGGGCTGGCCGATCGGCTGCGGGCCTTGGGTCCTGATCCGGTGGAGGCCCTTCACCTGGCCCGTGACCTCACCGAGTGCCTCGATGGCGAACAGCAGCTGTGGTTGCTGGGTTGGTGGCAATGGGCGCTGTGGCGGACCCGGGGACAGGTGGGCCCCCAGCGGCGGCTGGAGAAGTTACGCGGCCACCTGCGCAGCTTCGTGCAGCCTCGCCTGGCCTGGGAGGTTGCCCTTCTGGAACTGGCGGAAGGTTCCTCCCACTGAAGGAGGGCGGCGGCGGCTCAGGCCGCTTCGCTGCCGTCTCCTTCGGATCTGATCGCCGTGGCGGTGGACCGGGGTTCCTGTAGGCGCTCGCTCCGGGCCGCTTCGATGATGGGCTGCAGGCTGGCGAGCTGGTCGCCGGTCGGCACCTCCAGGCAGTATCCGGCGCCGTACACCGTCTTGATGAAGCGCGGTTTGCGCGGATCGGGTTCCAGCTTGGTGCGCAGATGGCGCACGTGCACCCGGATCGTCTCGATGTCGTCGTTCGGTTCGTAGCCCCACACCTCCATCAGGATCAGGGAGGGGGCCACGGTCTGGCCGTGCCGCTGCAACAGACAGTGCAGCAGTTCGAATTCCAAATGGGTGAGCCGCACCGGTTGATCGAACCAGATCGCTTCAAACCGTTCGGGCACCAGGGTGAGACACCCGTAGCTGAGGATCTCGTTGTGTTTGGCGGAGAGGGGGGATCGCTCGCTGCGTCGCAGCAGAGCCTTCACGCGCACCATCAGCTCTTCGAGGTCGAAGGGCTTGGTGAGGTAATCGTCGGCTCCGGAGTTGAAGCCGCTCACCTTGTCCTTGGTGCCTCCCAGCGCTGTGATCATCAGGATTGGAATCTTGGCGGTGCGTTCATCGCGGCGTAAGCGTTGGCAGAGGGTGAGCCCATCCACCTTCGGCAGCATCAGATCGAGCAGGATCACATCGGGGCTGTACTGCAGGGCAAGGGCCTGGCCCTTGATGCCGTCCTCGGCGCGCTGCACGTCGAAGCCGCCATGCTCGAGATGGCCAGCCACCAGGGCTCGCATGTCGCTGTCGTCCTCGATGAGCAGGATGCAGGGCTTCATGGCTGTCGGGATCTCGGATGCAGGACCGGGGCAACGGCAGCGTCGGAACTGCGAGGCACTGGATTGGGGGCCATTTTCTCTCGCCGGCGCCCTCTGTGCATCACCTGGGGCGGAATCTGCGGTGTCCGATCGCACGTTTCCGCTGGGGCGACTCCTGCGCTAGTTGGCAGGCGTTCCCAAGAATCCAGGCGGGGAGAGGATTGGGCTGATCCGCAGGCATCCGAGGTTTGACTGGGACCGGCTGTGATCTTCAGGAAGTCTTCCGGTTTCGATGGATGCCGGAAACCCTATGCGGCGCTAACTGCACGGACACGCTTCGGGTGCCTCGCTTGAAAGAAAACTCCCCGGGCGGGATTCGAACCTGCGACCAATCGGTTAACAGCCGACCGCTCTACCACTGAGCTACCGAGGAATGGCCGCCGTTGCGGACAGCAGGAGCCTACCTTTTCGCCCCGCCGGCAAGCAAGGGGAGCAGACTGGCCGCGTCCCGCCAGGGTCCCACCCGGCCGGCCTCCATGCGGGCGGCTCCGTCGCAGTAGGGCAGCTCTTCGAGGCGATGGGTGATCCAGAGGGCCGTGATCGGCCGCTCGGTCCGGCTGCAGAGCGAGCGGATCAGGGTCAGAACCTCCCGCTGGCTGTCGGGATCGAGCAGGGCGGTGGGCTCATCGAGCAGCAGCAGATCGGCATCGCTGGCCAGGGCGCCGGCGATCGCCAGGCGCTGCTTCTGGCCGCCGCTGAGGGTGTGGATCGGGCGTTGTTCCATGCCGCTCAGGCCGACCTGCTGCAGGGCCCGCTCAGTGCGGGCTGTGCGCTCGGCCGCCGATAGTCCGGCCGGGAGCCCCAGCTGCAGATCGCTGCCGCAGCTCGGAAGAAGCAGTTGATGGTCTGGGTTCTGGAATACCAGGGCGGGTTTCAGGAGCGTGTCGACCGTGCCGCCATCGGCCTGGAGCAAGCCGCTGATCAGGCGCAGCAGCGTGCTCTTGCCACTGCCGTTGCTCCCCACCAGCATCCACAGACCTGGCCTGGCGATCTCGAGATCGCAGTGCTCCAGGGCCGGCTGGCCGTTGCTCCAGCGGAACAGCAGCCCGCTCACCCGCAGCAGTGGTGGTGGGCCTGAGCCATGGCAATCAGCCATCGAGGCTGAAGCCGGGCCGCTTGCTGCCGCTGGCTGCTGCCGATTTCTCGTAGGTGAGCACGGCCACCACCTCGCTGCTGAGCAGGCTGATGTGCTTGTGCTCATCCTTCTCGCAGTGGAGCTCGAGAATCTTCGGGTGGCCGCTCTCGATGGCTTGGCGCACCTCCTGGTAGAGGGCTAGGGCTGCCTCCTGTTCCTTGCGCTGCACGGCGATCGGCATGGGGGTAAGCCGCAGGGAAAGCTCGACGACGAACATGGGCGGGGGCGGCGGCAAGGCCTCAGTTTGACCAATCGGGGGCCGAGCCGCAGGGGGTTCTCCTCAGCGGACCGGGGCCGATGGCACCGGGATACTGGCCTGAAGCTCGGCTTGGGGAGCGGATTGGGAGGCGGCCAACAGATCGGGATGGCGCTCCAGCTCGTGCCGGTAGGCGGCGAGCTGGTGCTCAATCTGTTGGCGCACGATGTCGCGGTACTCGAGGAAGTGCTCGTTGTGGGCGCAGACGGCGAGGTATTGCTCGGCCACGCCCGGATTGGCCATCAGCATGTGGATCAGATGGTGCCAAAAGGCCCAACGGGTCGATCGCTTCATCCCCTGGCGCCAGCACACGATCAGCAAGGCCCGCACGACCACCCACTCCGGCAGCTGGGCGGCCGGCTTCACCCGGGGGGCACCGAGCTTGAGGAAGTACCGGTAGACCCGATCCAGATAGCGGTGGGGTTCGTAGAGGGCTTGAAAGGCTTCCACATACTCCTTGGCGATGTCCTCCACCGGCCGGGTGGGCACAAAGTTCATCAGGGTGGTCTGGTTGATGTTGCCGTCCTTCTCGATCAAGCGGCCCTCCTTATCGAGGCGGTGCCAGAGGGCGGTATGGGGCAGCGCCTGCAACATCGAGAACGTGGTTGTGGGGATGCCCGTCTCTTCCGAAAAGGCCACGATCCGCTGACCCGCACCAGCTTTCTCGCCATCGAAGCCGATGATGAAGCCGGCGATCACGCGCAGGCCAGAGCGGGTCACCTTGTCCACCGAATCCAGCAGTGGTGATCGGGTGTTTTGGAATTTTTTGGTGACGGCCAAGCTCTCGGTGTCGGGCGTTTCGATGCCCATGAACACAGCGGCAAAATTGCAGCTCAGCATGAGATCGATCATCTCCTGATCGTCGGCCAGGTCGAGGGAGGCCTCGGTGTCGAAGCGGAAGGGGTAGCCCCGTTCGCGCTGCCACACCTCCAGCGCCTGCAGCATCAATTTAACATTGCGTTTATTGCCAATGAAGTTGTCATCCACCATGAACACGCCGCCCTTCCAGCCGAGGTCGTAAAGACACTGCAATTCGGCGATCAGTTGGGCCGGTTCCTTGGTGCGGGGCTTGCGACCGTACAACACGATGATGTCGCAAAATTCACACTGGAATGGGCAACCCCGGGAGAACTGCACGCTCATCGAGTCGTAGGCCCCTCGCTCAAGCAGGTCGTAGCGGGGGATCGGGGTGGTCGTTACATCCGGTTTGACTCCGCCTGAGCGAAACTGGCCGCTTTTCTCACCACGCTGTATCGCTTCAACAAACATGGGTAGGGTGATTTCTCCCTCGTCGAGGATCAGGAAGTCCGCTCCGGCGGCAACCAATTCCTCTGGTGTTGAGGTGGGATAGGGACCCCCTACAGCGACCGGTTTGCCGTGGAACCGGGCGAAACCGATCTGGCGGATGATGTCTTCCTTTTGCACGATCATCGCCGAGATGATCACCAGATCGGCCCATTGCCATTCCGATTCATCAACGGGACGGATGTTCACATCCACCAATTTGTAGTCCCATTCCTGGGGGAGGATGGCCGCCACTGTGACCAGGCCGAGGGGCGGCAGCAGCACCTTGCGTTGCACGAGCTCCAGGATTTTTTCGTAGCTCCAGAAAGTCTTCGGAAACTCGGGATAGACCAGCAACACCTTCAAGATTCTCTATCCGCAGCAGTTTTTTTCTCGACTTGCTCACCGTAGTCGGGTACGGAATTCGCACTCGCTGGAGCCTCCTTCCCCATCCCGTTTCGAGCAGCAGCCCCTCTGCGTAGGTGAAATTGCTCATTCCGGACCCGATCGCAGGCCAGCGGTCGCCCAACCGGCGCTGCAGCCCGTATGGTGAGTGTGTAAAGCTTCGTGAAGCACCACCATGACGATCGCTGCAGGGCGCTTGCCCCAGCGGGGATGGTTCGACGTCCTCGACGACTGGCTCAAGCGCGACCGCTTCGTTTTCGTTGGTTGGTCCGGGCTGCTGCTGTTCCCCACCGCCTATTTGGCGCTGGGCGGCTGGCTCACCGGCACCACCTTCGCCACCTCCTGGTACACCCACGGCATTGCCAGCTCCTACCTGGAGGGCTGCAATTTCCTCACCGCCGCTGTCAGCACCCCCGCTGACGCGATGGGTCACAGCCTCTTGCTGCTCTGGGGCCCGGAAGCCCAGGGTGATTTTGTGCGCTGGGTCCAACTCGGCGGCCTCTGGCCCTTCGTGGCCCTGCACGGCGCCTTCGCCCTGATCGGCTTCATGCTGCGTCAGTTTGAAATCGCCCGCTTGGTGGGCATCCGCCCTTACAACGCCATCGCCTTCTCCGGGCCGATCGCGGTGTTCGTGAGCGTGTTCCTGATGTATCCCCTGGGCCAGAGCAGCTGGTTCTTCGCTCCCTCCTTCGGGGTGGCGGCGATCTTCCGCTTCTTGCTCTTCCTGCAGGGCTTCCACAACTGGACCCTCAACCCCTTCCACATGATGGGAGTGGCCGGCATCCTCGGCGGTGCTCTGCTGTGCGCCATCCACGGCGCCACGGTGGAAAACACCTTGTTTGAGGATTCCGAGCAGGCCAACACCTTCAAGGCGTTTGAGCCCACCCAAGAAGAGGAGACCTATTCGATGGTCACCGCCAACCGCTTCTGGAGCCAGATCTTCGGGATCGCCTTCTCCAACAAGCGCTGGCTGCACTTCTTCATGCTGTTCGTGCCGGTGATGGGTCTGTGGACCAGCAGCATCGGCATCATCGGCCTGGCCCTCAACCTGCGTGCCTACGACTTCGTGTCGCAGGAGATCCGCGCCGCTGAGGATCCTGAATTCGAGACCTTCTACACCAAGAACATTCTGTTGAATGAAGGTCTGCGCGCCTGGATGGCCCCCGCCGACCAGCCTCACGAAAACTTCGTCTTCCCTGAAGAGGTTCTGCCCCGGGGCAACGCTCTCTGATTCGGAACTGAATTTTCTTAGCTCAAAGCGCCCTTTACCGGGCGCTTTTTTTATGGCGTGGCACCGTTCCTGTTGTTGTTAACTGCCGTGCCTCCTTGGCTCTTGTGCGCCGATCCGGCGCGGACCCCTCAGCCCTTGTGACGGCGGCATAACTGCAGACCCCGCGGCCAGATCCGGCAGCTCCAGCCCCGGTGACGGGCCTGCTCCAGCAGGCTGCGTTGCAGCGCGCCATCGGAGGCCCAGCCTGGTTCCTGGGGGTTGAGCAGCAGCAGGTTGATACCCCGCCGCCGCTCCAGCGCCTCCAGGTCGCCGTCCGACGCAGCCGGGAAGAGCACCACGCGCCGCCCGCTCAGGTGGGGTGCCAGGTAGCTGGTGGTGGCCACCGCATCGCCGGGCTTCACCAGCGCGAGGGCGCTGCGGCTTTCGGGCACAAGGGCCAGCCGGTTCAGATAGGGCCCGCTGAAGAACCAGGGTTTGGCCAGCGCCGCCCAGCAGGCCGCCGACCAGGCGATCCGGCGCCATGGCACCCGCCGC
>Ga0209401_1000900_pt1 | contig 20086 bp, 9 predicted proteins | sample M_140807_MF_Meta_FD_187318 | JGI IMG/M metagenome (GOLD analysis project Ga0209401, IMG submission 187318) | Freshwater microbial communities from Lake Montjoie, Canada to study carbon cycling - M_140807_MF_MetaG (SPAdes) (version 2) | ecosystem: Environmental > Aquatic > Freshwater > Lake...
TTATTTCTTTTTGTAAACATCCACAAGATTTAGTCCATCCATTTCTTAATTTACTTGACTGAACAATTGTATTTCCCCCACAATCACATTTACATAAATATCTGATAGTACCATTTATATTTTTGTCATGGATATCTATAACTAATAATTTATTAAATTTCTGACCTTTTAAATTTATAAAGTTTGACATATTATCTTCTATCTTGAGCTATTAAATCAACAAATGGTTTACTTTCTTCTGGTTTTTTATCAGACTTTAATATCCCTGACATTTGACCTAGTTGTGTTAGGGAAAGGGCGATTTCTGATGCCCCCATCCAGATAACTTTCATTCTATCAAATGACTTACTTTTAGGGTCATCAATATCTAAATCCTTTAAAGAAACATTGTTCATTAACTCAGCCATTTCATTTGCTTTTCTATTTAAGCTATAATATAGCTGAGCTATACCGTTGTCTTCGTACTTAGATAGTTTTTCTTCTAGCTTGGCTATCTTGGATTTAAGATATTCTGGAGAAGATTTGTCTACTATTTCCTCTTGTTGGGGAACATATTCCTCTCCGCTTTTCTTAGCTACATCCTTTTTTCTTTTTTCTATTAGCTCGTTTAATTGTTCTTCTGTCATATGATTGGGAATTGGTGATTATAAAATGACCTGCAAGCAGTTCTTATGGTATGCTTGCAAGTACTGTTACTTATTTTTAAACGCTCTTTTTTCAAACTCGTATACCCAGTTTTTGTCGTTTTTGTCTATGGTATCCAACTGATTTAAAAAAGTTGAATACTCGGCTACTGCCAATCTTTGAATTGTTCTGTATTGCTGCAAAAAATCAAAAGTACATAAATCATTCTTTTTAAAAATATCCATACTTATTTTCTCGTATGCTTCATACAAATCGTATTCCATCTTGTAAGCCTTTTCAATTGCGTCTACAAGACCGATTGTTTTTTGTGGAGGTTCTACTGGCATCAATGTTGGCTGCACATTCCAATCAGTTAGATACTTTTGCACTCCCTCTGCATGAGTAAGTTCATCCGCCGCCTCGCCTTTAAAATATTCAGCAGCCTTTAAGTATCCTACATTTTCGCAATAGTTAGCTACTTGTCTATAATAATAATGTGCTGCATATTCATCATTAATTCTTTCATTTAAAAGATTAGCAATATCCTGCGATAATTTTACTGGTGTCATAATTTTTATTTTTTATTGTTGTTTTTATTCTATTTCTCTTTTGGCTTCTTTTATTGCTTTATTATGCATTGCTTGTATTTTATCTTGTAGATTATCTTTTAATTCATTCATGTCTGCCTTATCTGATTCCGACATATTTTTTTTGTCTAGTAAACTTTTCAATTCATTTAGTTCATCACTATAACTATCAATAAATGATTCGTACTCTTCTTTTTCATATTCTTTTACTTTATTTACAAATACATCATATTCTTTTTCTGTCATAACCCCCTCTGGATGAGACTCGTCTATGTTTATTTTATAAGATGTTCTTTTATTAAGTTCGGGAATTTTTAATCCGCCTTCTGTGATGTTAGAAAACTTTTCATATTCCTTTTTTGTAAACTTAGTTTTGTCTTCTGACTGTGGAGCGTATCCTAAATAGTCAACAAAGCCTCCTTTTAAATAACCTTCCATAAAAGTAGTAGGCTTACTAGGATTTACAGCATAAGGCTCGCCGCCTGTAGCTCCTACCCATAGTTGCTGCCCGTCTCTTACTAATCTCCAAGGGATAGGGTTGCCTATTGATGCACCCACTAATTGACCTGCTTGACCTGCCGCCTTCTCTTTTTCCCCAGCAGTTAAATAACTAGCAGCCTTTATAGCCATCTTCCCTTTGTCAAACGCTTCATTTTTATTAAATGAGGATTCTAAATATTTAGTATAAGCCCCTTTTTCTCTTGCAGCCAACATAGCTAACATTATTTCTGGAGTAAGTATAGTTAAATATTTTTTAGCCCACTGGTTCTTTTTTATCCACTTTTCATATTCATCATCTGCGCCCGTAGCTTTGATTAACATGAATGCTAAAGCAGTAACAGCTCCACCGACAGCACCTCTAATAAACTTGTCTTTAGTTTTCATGCTGTTAAACATAACATCTTCTAACTCTTTCATTCCTGTGTCTGTCATCAAGTCCATCTTAGAGCCTCTATCTTTATACATTGAAATAAGTCCACTCAATAAACCTAAGCCTGTCTTTTCAGCCTTTAAAACTATCCAGTTAGTACCACCGCCAATAAATGGGTTAGCTATATTTCTATAAAATATAGAATATAAATTCAAGTATGTAGCCTTGGCAAATTTCTTTTGCTTTATTGCATCAGCTATTCTACTTTCTAATTTACCAGAACCCGTATTTATTTGTTCTGATATTGGGTTGTTGGCAACATGACCTAACCCCCTGCCTGCTGCTCTATATGCTGCATTATAAGCCGCTGTAACCATTTCCTCTGTTATCTTCTCCCCGTTTATTAAAGCTGCGTTTACGATGTCTGTAGCAAGTCTATTTACAAACTCTGGGCTGTCGTTAAATATTTTCTTCCCAGCCTGTGTGTTTATTTTTTCAATTATATTTTTAGCTGTTTTCTTAGCGTCTTCAAAAGATTGACCAGAAATTTTCTCTGCTACATATCTCTTAGCTTCTTCCTTAGTCATTCCCTTCTCTAACTTCCCGTTTACCATCCTGTCTTGGGTAAGTATCTTAATAAGGTTGTATGTAAACTTCTGTTGAGTTATTTTAGCTTTGTAGGCACTATCTACTGCGTCCAATATTGTCTTACCCATGGCAATAGACATGATACCCTGCACTAGTTCACTGTCAGACATATTGTGGATGTGAGCGTCAAGACTTCCCTTACTAATAAAGGCATTGCCTACGTTTCCATATCCCATACCCTTTTGTAACACCATCTCCTTGTATATGTCCCTAGCCATCTTTCTTTGCTGGGCATTTAGTTGTTCGGGAAGTGTTCCCGCATATCCTATAGAAGAGTAGAACCTTTCAAGCAGACCAGATATAGGGTTTTCAATACCTTGCTTCACTGTGTTAAGCATCATCCTTTGAGATGCGTCCATGTATTCCTTTACTATTTCACTTAATTTAAAAGCAGTTCCGCCTTGTTTCATAGCCTCTGAGTTAAGAATAACCCTCATCTTTTCTTCAATAACCTGAATAGCACTTCTTAGTTGGGTTTCATTTAAAGGCTTGCCTTCAAAGTTGCTGTTAAATAGATTAGACATTACATCGCCTAATTCTTTTACTTTAGTAAAGTTTTCTAAACTTAATCCTTTTAATCCTACAGTTTTTGCTAAGGCAAATTCATACGCATTAGGGTCTTTGTCAAATAAGCCATAGTTATACATCTCTACTAACTTTCTTACTGCGCTTTTTTGTTCGGGAGTTGTTGCTTCTTTATTTCTTGCATTAATTTCATTGAGAGATTTTTCTACAATTGATTGTCTGAGGTCGTTATATTCATCAATAAATTCCTGCTGCATTTGACTTATTTCGGTATCTGTGTACCCCCTGTCTTTTAATACCGATTCTACTTTTTCTTTTATCTTATCTACACTACCTTCTTCCCCAGCAAGTTTTTTCCAATCTAGTATGGTTCTTTTTTCTATGCCATTTTTTGTTTTAACATTAATTTCTTTGCCGTAACCTTTTTCTATTAAGGCATTTTTTGTAAATAGTTTGGGAATAGGAGTCAGTAAACCTGCTGCGTTTAGTTCTTGCGTTATATTTCTTCTAAATGTATCTTCATCAGCCCATTTTTGAGAATATTCTTTTTCATGTTCTTTTTTCATGGATTCAATGCCCATCTCAACAGCATCTTCTATTTTTATACCAGCCCGTAACGCATTTTTTATTTTCTTCGTACCGTTTTCTAAAATACTATTTAAATCACTTCTTGATTTATATCTAGAACTCATTTTCACAGAAAACCTACCCATCATCCTGTCTATAGCTGATATTGCCTTTTTTATTACTGTTTTTCTTTTCTCAGGCAATTGCTCAAAAATCTTAGCTATTTCTTCTTCATTATTATTTTCTATTTTTTCTTTATTATCAATCTCGTCTTGCAACTGTTGAGCAGCCTCTTTGTTTATATCATCTGCGGTAGCCTGTAATGCGTCTTCTATTTTCTTCTTGTCTTCTAGCTGTCTTGAAGAAAAAAACCTGTCAGTAAGCCTATTTACATCGTATCCTACCTCTGCAAACTTTCTAAGTCTGCCCATGTTTATTGCTAGGGAATTGCTTCTCAAGAAAGCCTGTGACTTCGCTCTCACCAAGTCTTGCATTTTTTCTATTTTAGCCGCCTCATCTGGATTCTCTAACTTTTGTTTAGCAACTTCGTTCTCTAAACTTACATAAATCAATGCCTTATTTGCTGGAGGCAAGTTCTCTGTTTCTACATATTGAAGTAAACTTTCTATATACTTATCGCCAAATAATTCTTTTGCCTTCTCAATTATGTCAACACCTCTTTCTAGGGCAGGTCTCAATTGTTGAGCAACAACCTCTTGTTCGTTTCTCGGCTTTTCCCCCTCATACTTTTCAATAGTTTCTCCACTTAAATACTTAGTAACTTCTCCACTATTGGGCATAGTGCTTGTAAGTTTATCAAACTCTTTCTTGTTGTCTTTACCCTCTTGACCTTCGCCAAAGTTTACTTTAGTTTTTTGAGACTTAGATATTATTGTTGTGGGAACTTCTGTCTTTAATTCTGATGCATTATCATTTAAATATGCTACTGCATCTCTATGCAAATTAAATTTATCTGTTGCATAATTTATTATTTCATCAATATCATTTGTTTTTAAATCTTTATTGGCTTCATTAATAATTTCCTGGGCTTTATCCATTAAATCTTTTTCGGTAGCACCTCTTTCTATTACAACAGGAATTAATTTTTCACCTCTTTCTTTAGCTATTGTCGCCCTATGTCTTCCTTCTTGTGTATCAAAATTACCTTTATTATCATAAGATAAACTTGGCATATCTATTTTATCTCCTTTTTCTATGCCAACTTTTATTCTATCTTTTTGTGCTTGGGAAATCACTCTTTTTTGACCTTCTACTGTATCATTTTGTCCTACTCTTACCCTTCTTAAATATTCTTCTGGGGACATCATTTCTATTGATGCCAATCTTCTTTTATAGAAAAGTTGATATCCTCTTTTTCCATTAACTTCATCATTTAAAAGGTCTGTTATATAAGGAGAAGATGCATTCTTTTTAGAAAACATTCCATCATAATCTTGAAAATCTTTATTATCAATTCCTTTATTACTATCTAATGGGTTTAATTGAGCTTTTGATTTTATGCTAATTCCTTCTGTCTTAACTTCCCCTACACCTTTTTGGTCTTGTTTGGGAAGTTGTGACTTAGTTAAATCTTTATATAAATTTTCTAATTCTTTTATTGATGGACTTCTAAAAGCATTTGTTTCTTTGAGAGTTAATTCAATATCCTTATCAAATATTTTTTTCCAAGCATCAAAAACTCCTTTATAATCTGGATTGTTTTCAACAAATCTTTCAAATCCTCGCAAACTTATACGCTTTTCTTTATTGAGTATTTCGCCAGTTTCTATTTTTCTCATATTCAAAGACCCGTCCTCATCAATTATATTCTTTGCTTGTCTAAATCCTTCCTCCATTTGTTCAAGCGTAAGTTCAGGGTCTAATAATATATCTTCTTCAAATTTAGATAGTATGGGAACTAATGCCTCATTGCCTAACGAAGGAATTATTAAATCTTCAAAATCTCTTAACTTAGCATCTGATAATTCTTTTTCTTTTAATAATTCTATATCTTCTTTTACTTCTTTTATTACTTTTGGAAGATTTTTATTAAATTGTTTCTCCTCAAAATCACTAAGCCATTCTCTAAAATTTTCTCTTTTTGATTCCTCATTCCAATCAAAATCATTAAACCCAAAACTATCTTGGTAGTTATATTTAATAGTATCTTTTGCTTCTTCCCCTACATCCTCAAGTGCTTTAGCTGTAGCTTCTACTTGTTCGGGAAGTTGTGCCTTAGACTTTATGTTTTCTTCTTGTATTTTTACAGCATCATCATATTCTGCATATGGGACATCTTTTTTCAAATCTTTCCAGCTACCAAATTCACCTGCTCTTTCTGATATTGTAGCCCTATCCCCACCTTTGTAAACATAGTATATAACATCAGGTTCGCCATTGTTCCATTGTTTAAATACTTCTTTATCCCATTTTTCAGGCTTAAATTCTTCGTTCCATTTATCTTGTGCTACGGGAAGTAGTCCGAAATCTATATAGTATTGTGGCAATACTGTATCAAAAGAATCTGCCTTTGTAGCCCCCTCTTTTATAGCTAAACCTAATAATTGAGCTATTCTGCGAGGCTTGTCTGCTTCTTTATTAGAAAACCCACTAACTAAATCTCCGTCTGGCTTTAAGGCTACCCCAGCCTTCCCATCTGGAGTTATAAACAATCTCATTTTAGCATACTCTTTAGGTTCATATACATGAACAGACGCTGCATATTCATTTACTTTTTTAGATTGATTTATTAACTTATGGAATAATTTAGGGTCATCTAATTCTATTAAATACTTATCAGTGTAAGCGTTTCTATAATTATTTATTGATGACTTAAGCTGCTCAGATTGAGTATATACAGCCTTTGCTTTAGTATTATTACCGTTTACGGTTATATCCAGTCTCTTTCCGCCATCTCTATCGCCTCTTTTAACGGCATATTGTGGAGTTCCATCTGGGTTGCTATATGATTCAGCGTTATATGGTCTTTCTTTTCCAACTCCTTCTTCTCCTGTTGTGATAGATTTTGAAACACCTTTTCCTCCTGTAGTATCTTCTGTACTTTTTGATTTTTGTCCATAGTCTTTAGTTTCGTTACCCAAAGGTAATGCTTTTTTTTCTTCTAATTGAGATTTTGTTTTTATATTTACTTTAGACTTAGCATTAGCCCCAACTGTAATATTCTCAGTAACAGATGTTGACATAGCTGTCCTTGCCCCAATATATTGTAAATATCTTGTTTTAGCTGAGTCCCCATATTTATCAACATATTGTTTATAGGTAATTTTCTGTCCTTGCTTATTTGTAATTTCTGGGAATACATTAACTGCGTTGTACGAATTTTTAAATATTAAAGTTTCAACATCAGCAATACTTCCATCTGGATTAACTGCACGAATTACCCAAGGATAAGATTCATGATAATCAGAATCTCCTTCTTTAGGTTGCACTGCAATTAAATCTCCCTTAGTTCTTATAACAAGTAAAATGTCTCCAAAATCATGACCATTAGTTATTGGCTCAGCTAATCCATTTGCTAATACTCCGTACGAAGGAAGTCCGCCAAATCTCTTATTTAAATCTATATCTGCCTTACCAAGTAAAGATTCTAAAAAAGCATTTCTTTCTTCAAAGTTGCTATTAGATTTTATAATTGCATTATCAATTGCGGATATAACAAGTTGAGAAGTTAAATTATTATTGCCTATTGTATCAGAGTATATTTTAGATAAACCTTCTAATCCTTTTCTATTTAATGCTTTTCTTATTCTTGAATCAGCATCAATTGGTGATATGTTATTTTTAGAAATAGCATCCTCTACTAATTTAATAGCAGTATTAGACATATTTTTATTAGACATATGCGCACCCTCTGTTAATAAGGCTGGCATTAAATATCTATACCCATCCTCATTTTTAGGCATCCCTTTTATTATTTGACTTACTTTTGTCTTAGTGAATGATGCCCATACTCTGTTTGTAGCAGCCGCAAATAATATACCACCTAAATAATTTTTACCACCAACTTTCCCTGTAACTAACCTATCTGAAAATGTTAAGTGCGATTTTACATCTCCCAAATCCTTAATGGTTACACCTTCAGTAATCCTCTTATTCATCCCAACAATTCTTTTCAAACCCAAGTCTTGTATTAAAGATGATTTACTTGTTAGAGATGATGTGTCAACTTCTGTTTTATTAGGTTCTGCATTTGTATTAATTTTTTCAGTCAATCCTTCAATTACATCTCCTTTCTCAATAGCTTGAGCCATTTGGTTTAAGAAATCAACAAAGTTTTTGAAGTCTACTTCTCCCTTGAATGGCTGGAACTTCCCTTTAGTTATATTAGCCACAAACTCATTTATTACTGCCGCAATTTTTCTTAATGTACTTGGCTTATATTCTACTGTTTCAGCTCCCTTTGAAAGCAAAGCAGAAAGCTGTGTAAGGTACTCCTCTGGGGCTACTGCCTTACCCTTGTACATATCCTCAAACTCTAAAAGGTCTTTGTTAAGGTCAGCTCTTAATATTGGAGATATTCTATCCCTAAACTTCTTAAATGTCGCTGGGCTGTCTCCAAATGCTTTTAATAGTACGGCATGGGTCACCTCATGTGCAACCGTTGTTTCCGATGCGTTGCTTAGGTTTATGTCTATCCTTCCCTTACCTGTTGGTACATCATTTTCATCTCTTTCAAATGCAAAGTTACCCCTTGAGTTTTCATTTCCTCCTATTGGTACTACTGTTTGGTTGTATGCATCTCCATCTTCGTGTATGAATATGTCCATGTCTGGGAAGACCGACTTCAATGTTGCTATTGCTTTTTTAGCTGACTCTAAAACTGCACTCTTATTTTTATCAGACTGCGTCCTCTCTTGCAAGCCAGTTAACTCTGTTTTATTACTAACATTTATAGGAGCTAAGATTTTCTGCCCAGCTCCTTGGACTTGTCCGCCAAGCCCTTGTGCTTGAAGTACTCCACCTGCGCTAGTCGTTTCTGTGCCTGTTCCTTGCTGAGGTTCGGTTGTGACAAGTTCTTGCCCTTCTCCGACTTGACTTGGTAGCCCTGGGATGTTTTCTGTATCATCTTCTCTTAAATTTATGCCCGCTTCACGCAGGGCTTGTTTAGCTTGTTCGGTTTGCTCTTCAGTTCCCAAGCCCACTACTTCAACACCCATTCCTTTGAGGTTGTCTTTTATCTCTACATTGAAGTTGGTTTCTATTTCCTTTCTTACTGCCTGCTCATTTTCCTTTGCAACTCTTTGCTCTTCTTTTTGTGCGGCAGCTACAGATGTTTTTGTTTCTTCTATTTTAGCATTTAAGCTCTCTGAGTTCCCAAACACGCTAACCTTTATGTCCCCATTAGAAAGAGCATTAGCAAAGGCAGGGTTCTTTAATGCGTTTTCTAGTTCAGACGGCATGAACACCATTTGCGTGTTGTCTGGGTATACTACAACACTATAGTCGGGTTCTCTTTTTAATGCTATGTTAGCAAGTGCGGCTTCATACTCAGCCATCCTTACGCCTGCAACTGTTTTTAATATTGGGTCTTCTTCTTCATCAAATCTATTTTTTTCATTTTGATGATATGTTGAAAATGCGTTGTATAGCTTCGCCTGTACGGGAGTTAGTCCCAGCTCTTCGGTCTTCTTTAACATCTCAACCTGCTTCGCATAGGTCTCTTGCATACCCTCAAATGTAGCCTTGTCCATTTGCCCAGAGCCATAAGCTGAGGTCAAATATGCTGCTGCAAATGGTGCGCCTTGTCTTTGCATGACATCAAATAAAAACTGCTCCTTTTGACCTGGAGCTAATTCTGAGAATTTTGTCTTTAATGCAAAAGCCTTAGCAGACTCTTGAACTAATCTTTCTTTTCTGCTTTCCTCGGATTCGCCCGCAGCTTCCCCCGCAGCACCAAAAAGAAATGTCTGGGGTACTATGTTTAATAAGGTATTTTGAAATTTTTCTTTGGTATGGTAGTCAAACATATTGGCATAACTGCCCTCCTTACGAATAGCCTCATCTGCTAAATTTTGAGGATATTCTTGCATTGTTTCTTCAACACTTTCAGCAGTACCAGCAATTAATGGTGCTACCCATTTGTTTTCAGCTACCTTAGCTATTTTAGCTATTGTTGGGGAAGTGGCTCTTACTGCTGATGGAGCAGCCTTCCCAATAATTTTAGAAACTCCTTTGCCTATAAACGGTAGACCAGAAAATGCATATAAGGGAAGGATATCAACTTGGAACGCTATCGTTTGTCTTTCAGCATTATTAGCCGCCGCTATGTCTCCAGTCTCCGCATACACATCTGCTTTCATGTTCCCAGCACTAGCCATTGTCTCAGCACCCCATGATGCTAAACCACTAGATACTAATTGCACCCCAATAGGTGCAGCAGAGCCACCAGTTGCCGCTGTTGCTATAAAACCAGCAGTCATGGATGGCAACATACCGCCCAAAAACTGTCCAGTAGACTTTGATAATTTTTGCAGGTCTAAATAATCACCAACAGACTTAAATTCTGGTACATCTTGAGCATAATAATTTTGTATCGCCTGCCCAAATGTAGACATATTAGCAAAACCCATACTTTCCCCATACCCCCTAATTTGACCGCCTAACGCTGACAACATATTAGACTTTAAGTTTTCAAGAAATGAGTTTTTAGATGACATTTGTCTTCTTAATTCTTGATTCTTATTTAGAACTTCGTTATATGCCTCGCCATATATATTTTCAATATTTTTTTGTAGTTGTGGATTTGCTTTTGGTTTGAATTTTTCATATTCAGCCTTTTTAATTCTTACAACCTCTTCCATTTCCCTTCTAAATCTTGCATTAGCCTTGCTATATATTAGATTTTGCTGGTCTAAAAATTCCTTATTTAATGCACCAAATGCTTGTTTATTAGTTTCGTCCTTTTTTTGTAATTCATTGTACTCTAATTGATATTGGTCAAACTGCTCTTGAGTACCGATAAATTTATTATCCTTAATTAATGAGCCATATTTATTATTTAGGTTTTCTAAACCTAGCTTAATTTCATCGTTCAATAAGTTTACCTTGCCGCTTATATCATTTGATATAGCCTCCACATTAGTTCTAGCTTCTCCAAATATTTGTGTTTGTAATTTCTTTTGCGTTAAAGTTGTGGCATTTTTAATTTCTTCTAACTTTATCGCAGCTTGATTACTTTCAGAGTTAAGGTCTACATCTAAATCGCGTCCATACTTTTTTTTATAATTTACTCTTAAAGTCTTTTCTACCTCTGGCTGTATCAGCTTCTGCGTAACTAATGAAGTAGCCTCTTTCTTTAACAGGCTATAAAACATTCCAGTCTCGTTAACATTGTTATCCTTTGCAATTTTTTTAGCATATTCAGATATTTTCATATCGTCAACGATTGGAACATTGTCTTTAGTGGATGTTATATATGACTGCCAATTATCAGACAAGGGTGTTAATAGCTTTGGTAGTTCTTTTTTAACAGCCTCTTGGGCTGCCATAGCCTGCTTCCTAGAATTAACGAAGCCTACTTCAGCATCATATACAATTTGATTTTTTTCTTTTTTTTGTCTTTCTTCCCTGCCAGGTATTACTGTGTTCATTAAAGCGTTACCAATATCCTCAACAATTGGAATGGGAGACAACATGGAGTGCTTGTCTTTATTTAAGACAGATGCTCTGTTTTTATCAGCCAAGCTATATATCTGTTGGGCTGATTCATAGTTTGCGATTGCTTCTGTATTTACAGGCTCTGTTTTAGAGAACTGATAAGGCTTTTGTTGTTGCTGTTGTACGACATTTTTTACAACAGAAAGGGGGTTAAATGCGCTTCCTGCTTCTCCTGTTTTTTTTACTTCTGGTAACTGTGATTTTGATGGTGATTGTGTAGGGGGAACTCCACCTTTCTTTTGTTCTTGACCACCAATCTGACCATCTTTTTTTTTTACAAGACCTTCAAAATCATTGAAATTACCTAATGTTTCTTCGCCAATAGAACTATGAAAGTCTTTTCTATATTGGGCATCATTCTGCATCAAGTTTTTAAAATCATTAAATGAGCCGAATTTATTTTTGCCACCTAATTGACTATATAGGTCGTCTATGTATTTTTCATCCATTATTTATGAATTTTTACTTTTTTCTTTGTGTTGCATTTAGATTAGGTCTTTTTGCATCTTTAATTATCGGCTGTCTTTCCTTTGTCTTAGCTTCGCCTAAGTCTAGTTGCTCTTTAGATAAGGTAAGAAGTACATTCCCTGTCGGCATACCATTTTTTGATTTAAATATACCTAGTTCGCCCGTAGGTAATTTGTTTACTGCAAATTCAGATGTCTTTACCTCTTCTGGTTTTTTCCCTATAGAACTAGCATATGCTTTTTTTACCCCTTCTGCAACATCACCTGGAAGTAAGTTTATTGGTACAAATTTAAAAATTTTACCTTCATACCCTTCAAAAGTGCCTTCAAACATTTGATTAGCTTTTTCAACTAATTTATCGTATATAGGGTTATATGCTATATCTTTATCTGAGCCAGTTCTTACATTTACTGTTGTTCTGGGAGCTTGTGGTTCTGCTACTTTTTTTACTTCTGAAAACTTTGTCTTTGCTCTAGAACTAGCGTTAACCATTTGGAATGCAATTGCTCTTCCTAAATTATCCCCCTCTGGAGTGTTAGGGTCTTTCCCTTGTAGTCTAACCTGTTGTTCTATCAATTTTCTGGTAGGGAAGTCGCTCTTGACAGTTGCCCAATCATCTGATTCAAGCATTTTTATAGGAATAAGTATATCATTTCCATTTGTATCTTTTTTAGGTTGACCAGTAGTCTCATCTATCAACGGCATTGTTTTCACTACCCCCTTTTCAGTATATAATACATGAGGCATTTCAAAATCCCCTGAGAAAATACCTTCATCGTCTAACACTGGCTGCATATTTAATGGGGCTTGTACTTCTATCTCAGTTGCTCTTGCTGCTTTATTTGCCCCTTTTACAGATACTCCCTTTTTATATGTCCCAGTCCCAGCCTTTGTAATTAAATTATCTATAGCCCCAGTATTCCATATAGAACCATTTTCCAATACATCTGTTCCATAATCCTTTGTTATATCTATTCCAGACAAATCATCTGGAATAGTTCCGTCTGGATTTAATAACGCTCTTCTTTTAAATTCTTCATTAAATTTTATAGGGTCTGCGCCTGGTATTGTTTTCACATATGATTCCCCTCTTACTCGTTGCCTTTCTAATTCCTTTAATTTATCTGAATCTACAGCTATACTTCTAATATATGGGTTAGCAAATAGTTCTATGTCAGATACTGTAGATTCTGGATGCTCTTGTATAAATTGATTTACTTTATTTTTAACATCAAATAATCGTTCTGTTATGTGAGGGTCATGTACTGTGCCTGTTAAATAATCTTTTGTATCAAATTTGCCTTCAAATACTTTTTGTAGTGCAGCTTTTTTTGCTGATTTAAGCTCATCAGCCTTTACTTTAGCGGCTTGTTTAGTGGCATAGGTGTCCGCTATCGTTTTTAAACCCTCAAATTTTTGTTCTGGTGTTACAAAACCTGCTATATCTAATGCCATACTATTTTAATTATTATTTTTTAAACCATGGGTATGGGTTCTGTTGACCAAAGCCCATACTTAACCAATTATTAGGCATTCCAGTATGTTGCGGCTGCCCATACCCCCCGCTAAACATATTGCTAGGGAATTTCGTGTTGCCTATTTTGCCCGTAGAATTGAAGTTTCCAAAGCTGCCTGTAGTACCAACATTAGGCGTTTTGCCAAATGCCCCATTCATTCCCATACTTGCCACCCCAAGACCAGCATTTGTTATATCACCCCAAGTATTTTGTCTATTTTCATTTATACCCGCTTCTATTTGCACCCTATTTTGATATTCTCTTAATTGGTCATTGTATACTTTATCTTGCTCTCCTATAAGCCCTTGGTTAGCTGCTGCTACATTTCCATATGCGCTTTGCTTATATGCTGCTTGCTGACCAGCCAGTGCTTGCCCTGCTTCGTTTGCTTGACCCCCTGCTGCTGCCGCTGCTAATAATGTATTATCTCCACCTCTTTCTGCTGCTGCTATCTGAGACGCTCTACTTCTCTCAATGCCACTCATGTATTGTTGAGTGCCTGGCATTTGAGCGTTAAACATATTTTGCGCAAGTGCATACTGTTGACCAGCAAGTGGGTTTTCTTTGTACTTTGGCTGCTCGGCTAATAGCTTTCTCATTTGCTTATTAGCTTGCGACCTACCTATTGCCTTGCCAACACTACCAATGCCTGCTGCGACTAATCCTATTGTTACTGGCATAATCTTATTTTTTTAAGTAAACTAATTCTGTTATTTCGTTTTTGTTTTCTACTATTTCAAAGTTGTTTTTTAAAAGCCATTTGATTGCTCTTATATTTTTGCTCCACAATCTGCACATAAACTTTTTACCTAGGTCTCGTCTTATTAAAGAAAAAAAATCTCTAAGAAATCCTCTTGTTCTGTACTGGGAAGAGATGCTAAAAGAAAGCAGAAGTAAATCTGTGTATACATAATACCCAATTAGCTTTTCCTTTTCAAAAACTCCCTTACAAATACAATGTTCTTTTATTTCAAATATCTTTCTATAAATATCATCAACAACATCATTTGCATTTTCAATTTTTATATTTGGGTCGTACAGCTCTACGATATTTTTATCTTCTACTAAAGCTATTTTTATTGCTTTATATAACTCATCGTATTTTATTTCTTTTGATATCAAACTGTGTGACCTTTACTTATAGACATTCCTAGTTCTAAGATACGAAGTTGTAATACTTCTGTTGTCGGGGAATACTCAACTAACACATACATATTTGTATTCCTCATAACCTCCGCCGTTAGTAGCCCTGTATAAACATCTCCAGTTGTAGTCGGCACAACCTTATTCCTTAATATACTAGCGTACCAAATTCCCTCAACATCCCTAAAATCAACCGTTTCTAAATCTGATGTCTGTAAATACGGATAGCTATTATAAAAATACACAAAATTTGGAACTAAATTGGATTCTGATAAAAAATTATCATAAACCTTTGGAACTTGCGGTAAAATGTTTGATGTAAACATTATTTTTGAAGGGGAATACACCCCGTACCATGTATTTTGATTCGGTTGATTATGCTCATAAATCATACCGCTTTTAAATGAAAACAATTTATTTTGAAGCGTCCCAAAGTACTCCGTGTTGAACGTATAAGCTCCTTGCCAGTGTGGTACAACTACTGCACCAGTTCCTAGCTTGTATACTATTGTCTTCCCCTGCAAGTCTAATATATCAAACGGATATATTTCTTGTGGGTAGTCTGGTAGAAAACCTTTTGGTGGTGTTTGTGAAAGTTTGGGAATTGATATTAATAATTCATCGTGAGCAGAATCCACCGTAGCAAATACATAAGGTCTATCCCCCATATCCTCAATATCCTCCTTTGTCATACTCAAGTATTGGTATGCCCAATTCTTCCAAAACCTAACCATCTTTATTGACGATATAGCATCCAATCCATTTTCAGAATATTGCACCCATCTGCCATAGTTAGCATCAAAATAATAAACACGACCCCTATACTGTACAACAGATTCTGGACTTATACAGCCATAATTTCCCTTCAATACATTTATAGTACCAACAACGCTTGTGCCAGAACTAAAGAACTGTGTTTTCCCTGTACTATCTAAGATTTGCGTCTCACCTAAATACATTGATGTAGTTTCTACGGCGCACAACCCAAGCATTACAGTACCCTCGTTTTGAACCTTAGATGTTAATTGTAATTTGGTTATAGTGCCACAATCTGACGGCACAGAGGTATTACTTCCCAGACGGAATGTACTTGTCCCATTTATTTGAGAACCCTCTATAATAGCATCAGACCAATACACATAGTTGCCCCATATTGACCTCCCAAATTTAGTTATAACATTTACTTTGCCGCCATCATTGTCCCATCTTTGGAAGTACAAGTCATTTGCACACATACCTAACACCTTAAAGGTACTTGCAGGTAATACAGGAGGATTTCTTTCTACCAATGCACAGTCTCCCCTAAAGTTCCCCTGCAATGCAGAGTACGCTCTTGTAGGTTCTGTTGGATTGGTTACTGCATATATTTCTCCCACTTCGTAATATGCCTCTTGCTCTGTTGTTTTATACGGAGTAAATATCTCATAATAACCCGTTAGCCCAGCTATTCCTCCAGGAGGAACTGGTGCTGTAGGGGAATTTCCCAAGTCAACAAATTTTATAAGTATATTCCCCCCGTCTTGCCCAATAACTGGCAAGTTTATTCCAGGATTAACGCCACCAACACCACTTGTTTGAAGTATACATACATCTTCATTCGCCTTATCAAAAACATATCCTAAGCCATTACGAATAAGCCCTATAGTTGGCAAGGCAATTGCTTCAACTCCAGACACAACTGTAGTATGTGTACAATCCCAAACTCCTAGTGAATTTCTTGTGCAATAACGAAAACTATCAACCCCTTGTCCAGAAACATAATTCTGAATAAAATATCTTGTTCTTAAGTTAAGTGTTCTAACTACTGTATAATAATAAGCCCAATCTGGTATTTCATCTGTAGGGGAATCGTTGCTTAATGACCACTTTATAGTATTTATTGCATTTAACGGGCTGCTAGTTGGTGTTGTAACACTAGCAGATAATTGCCTGTATACATTTATTGTTATACCAGATTCTGTTAATGTTGTGGGAATTGTTTGCTGTGTTACTGTTATTGTATTAGTCCTTGTTGATACTGTTGCAACATCATAAGTGCCATCAAAAGAAGAACCAATTACTTCAATTCTGTCCCCTGGAATAAAACTAAAGAACCCAACCAAGCCTGTTGTAATTGTATCTGGAAGAGTTCCTTCTATATTTGTTGTCAAAGAGCCAGAAGGGAAATAGCTAAAAACTTCGGTATATTGACCATTGTCCCTTGGTGTTACAACTCCACATTTTCTCATTGCGTAGTCATAAAAAACAACTCCGAATTTATATGGCGATTGTTGCGCCCATACATTATATCTAACTGAAGGAAAGCCAGTAATTTGTACCCATGCATTAGGAACTAATGTCACTGTATTTATTTCTGTATAATTAGCACCATCGCAGCTTGTATTCCCAGCGGGTCTGGGAATTGATATTATTGGAACTACATTAATTCTTCTTCTAGACTCAGTCAACCCAATATTATAAAATGTGCTTCCCGAATATGGTATTGGTGTTAATGGATACATTGTGGGAACTGGTATAACCGTATCGTTAAGGATATATTGTTGTGTAGATGTTATCACTAAATATTGTTGTCCATCAAATACAGCATATGCACTATAAGCCCATTGTTTAGGAGGTAATGTTGGTTGATATCCAGCAGTTGCGCCAGGGGTCTTCATTTCTATCCTATATACTTGCAGTGTTACTGTTGCAGATGTAGTTGTACCATTACTTCCCAAGACAACATTCAAAGATGTTTCTGTAGGAGTATCATATCCAACAACATTGTTCCCAAAAAAATATCTACTCTTTGCTACTTCGTGTGTTTGGGAATAGATGGGTACATCATCAAATGGTCTTAACACATCATCTGGAGCTAAATATTGTCCTGCTATATTATTATAAAAATTAAAAGATAGGACTTGAACTCCGTTATTTTGTGCATTTATTTCACTTAAATCTACTGACGATTCTTTGTCCCATGTCTTTATAACAAAGGCATCATTCCCGCCGCCTGGCGTACCATCTGTCTGCCTTGCTATTAAGTTTATTCTTCTTACTGTATTAGGTATAAATTCATTGCCATCCATCAAAACTTGGATTAAATTGGCTGATGAATCTTGGGAAGTCAACCTTGATGCTACACTGTATGAACTTGGCACTGTTACTTCATTATCATAGTATTGATATTGAAATGCAAATTCAAATGAATTAGTGCCAATAAAGTTGTTTATAAAGTTACTGTCTGCAATAAGGCTTATATCTGGGCAGTAGATTGGCGGTGGTTTAATTACCGTTATTTCCCAAAAATTCAAAGGAAAACTATACGGGTTTGCGTCCGTTACAAATGATGGGTGATTTGTTACAATACCAGAGTTTATATTTATTTTTCTAGGCTGATTGTTAGTACCATCAGACCAAGACAATAAATTCCCTGTAATTTTAGCACTATGTATCAAAGAGTATTTATCAAAGTTTAACCCTCCCTCAACTTGTGATGACAATAACACATCGTATATCGTATTTGTTTTGGCGTATATGCACACAATCTTGTCTTCCCTAGCAACCGACTTATCATAATTAAAATAAACCAATCTTTCGTTTTCTGTGTCTTCTACTGCGCCAATAGTTATATATCTGTCAGTGTCTTTTAATAACCTAACCGAAAAACCAAAGTTAAAATTATTCGTTGCAAATGCAGTTGCTGCGCTATTATTTCTTAAAAAGACATTATAGGCATCTGTACCTGGCGTGTCTTCAGTTGCAGTCCAAAAAAACGCACCTGTCCCTAATTCTTGAGAAGCACCAGTGTCATCAATCTGTCCACCTCCCCATGCAGTAAATTGGCTAGAGTTTGTTGCGCCTGTGTTGGGGGAATTCCAATGGGTCGTTCCTGTTTCTTTCAAAGCACCTCCAGAAACCGACAAGCCACCTAGTGTTGCAATTAATGTGTCGTATTCTGCCTTTGTAGGTATATGATAACCATCTGGGGCTAGCCCTCTTGGGTCGCTTATTGCATACCAATTATACAATTTACCATATTGTTGATATCCAGCTTGATTAAATTGATAGTAACAATATGCTCCGTATGTAGCTGCCGCCCATGTTACGCTGTCTGTTATTTCGGTTATTGGGTCTCCATTTTCATATGTTGTAACATTTAGATTAGATGTACACCATTCTTGTTCTCCTATTGTAACTGTGGGAAGTGTTGGATTTAATAACACATTGCCCCCTATACTTTCAACGATTCCAGTCTCACCCTTGTCAGTAGTTCCCGTACGCACATTCTCAGCATTTACCCACTCATTTGTAGTTATTGCAAAAGGAGAATCGTCTGAATTTAATCTTCCAGATTGTATTTCTCCAAAATATTTTAAATCTTTTTGCCTCATTATGGTGCTATAAGTGGTTCTGTTAAATATATTTTATCTTCTGTTGTCAACCAGTATGATACCAATCCTATTCCTGTTTCATCAAATGTAAAGTTAATAGCATCGGCAGTATTAAATATAACATAGTCCCCAACAATATACATATCAGACAAGGCACTTACCTTTTCTACATATGCGTATGAAAGGGAAGAGCTAGTTAATTGCATACCAGATGCACTTGTTGTGTCTATTGTTATTACAATTTGACCCTTCTTTAATATAAACCCATCTAACGCCATACTACTCTATTGATATGTAATAATTAATTGGATTGACCGAATTTATCATAATTTTATACCCAGGCAACATTATAAATGGAACAGAACTAAACTCTGTTGTGCCAGCAATAATCTTTTTGAACCATATAGCAATCTCTTCTGTTGTATCTGGATTATACATAACTAAATATGTTTCAGAATCAGCTCCTGTACAAACAAAATACCAAGAAATAATTTTACATGGAATGTCATACGCTTCTGGCTGTATAAATTCTGTTCCGCTTCCTTGAAAAACAGGCATAATATTAATTTTTTACTGATGCTGTATATCCGTTTCTTAATGCATTTTTAATGTCAACAATAGTAAGACCGCTAAGTCTAGCTCTCAATGTTTTCTTTCTATTCCAAAACGACATCGCCTCTGCTGAGTATTCATTATTTGCGTTAGGCGAACGCTTCCACTCTTGCCAAGCCCTAATACATTGAATAGCTTGCGGGTCTATCTGTGTTGCGTTGTCTATGCTCTGACCGTCTGATATATATTGAAGTACAATGCTTTCGCCGCTATAGTCAAAGCTCATTTGTATTTGTCTTCTTTCTTTTATAACCTTATATCCTCTTTGAGTACCTCCCGTAGCACCAAAAAATCTACCAGTTGGTTCACCAAAGTCATTAACATTCCAATACCACAACCATCCTGCTGAACCCCAGAAGAAACTATCGTCTACGCCTGCTGCTGCCGCATAATTTGTGCGTGGGGGAACTTGAAATTGTCCAGTTGTTGCGTTATGTATTCTTATTGGGTTGATGCTATTTTGACGGGGAAGTG
>Ga0209401_1000901_pt1 | contig 20074 bp, 12 predicted proteins | sample M_140807_MF_Meta_FD_187318 | JGI IMG/M metagenome (GOLD analysis project Ga0209401, IMG submission 187318) | Freshwater microbial communities from Lake Montjoie, Canada to study carbon cycling - M_140807_MF_MetaG (SPAdes) (version 2) | ecosystem: Environmental > Aquatic > Freshwater > Lake...
TGGGTTATAGAGGTAACAACTTCTTAGAGACTGGTGCTGTTTACGCTCCATATGTTCCATTGATTATGACTCCATTAGTGTATGACCCTCAAAACTTTACGCCAAGACGCGGAGTTATGACTAGATACGCTAAGAAAATGGTGCGCCCAGAATATTACGGGAAGATTTATGTTAAAGATTTAGCTTCTATCTAAGGATAAAAGTTGAGTTAATAACTAGATTTTTTAAGTAATATCTTAGATATACTCTATAAAATTGGGAAGAAGAAATTCTTCCCTTTTTTATGCTCTTTTTTATCGTTTGGGTAGAATTCACTATATTTATATATAAAGAGGAATTATATGGTTATTTACAAAATTACATCACCAAAGGGTAAAGTCTACATTGGTAGAGCAAATGATTTCAATCGTAGAATGATTGAACATAAAAGTACATCAACAAAAAAATATAGCTCAAAATATCAATACGCTCTTTATAGAGCTATTAGAAAGTATGGATGGGATAATTTTACAAAAGAAATATTGATTGAAACGGAAGATGAACAATTATTAAAAAAATTAGAAGAAGAATTTATATTAGCTTATGATGCGGTAAAGAGGGGATATAATAACACATATGGTTCGGATGGTGGGAACGTATATGTTAATTTTCCAGAAAGATTGGAGAAGATGAGAGAAATAAACAGAGAGAAGTTTTCAGGTGAGAAAAATCCAATGTTTGGTAAATCACATAAAGATTCTACAATGGATGCTATGAAAGCAAAAGCTAAAGGCCGTTTCACATTAGATTGGTATAAAGAAAGAAATGGTGATGTAGAAGGTGATAGATTATATGAGGAAAGGAGAGTATGGTTAAAGAGTAGAAATTTGAAGAAAGATGAGAATGGTAGATTTTTAAAAGCAAAGTAGAGGTTTCCTAAACATTCTTATATTTATAAGTGTATTGGTTATATTCAAATAAAACAAAATAATAATAAACAAAATGGGACAAGCAAAAGTAGCAAGAGTAGCTGGTTTAACTAATAGAGATTTAGGTACAACATATCTATCTGGAGCAACAACCGCATCAACTTTAAGATTCGCAAGAACTGCAGCAATAACACAACCAAATGCAATTGCAGCAAAATATACAAACAATACAACTAAAGCTGGTTGGGCTAATGGTGTATCTCCAAAACAAAAGTAATTTAAAATGGGACAACGAAAAAGCGTTTTTGCTGGTGATTTAAATATATACACAAAGTATGTAGCAGCTGGTTCATCATCCAATCAAATTTATCAAGATTGTTTAATGGCCGGGTCTTCATCACAAAATGCAACTGAAACTGCATATCCAACAAATCAAAATAGAAGTGCTGGAACTAATTATTGGATTACTGGTAGTACAATTATACCAGCATCAGCATTAAACACTGGGTCTTTCTTTGTAACTTCATCAACAGGATTAGGACCGGTAAACACATCCGCAAAAGTATCAATAACATCTTCATATTTTACTCCATTATTTAATTCAAATATAAATGATTCAAACGATGTAAAGAAGTTTAGTATATTATCTTATAATGGAGTTATTTCAACAATAGCAGGATATAATAATTTTAGTAGTAGTACTTTCAATAATTTTACCGAATCATTTGTTGTAATGCATGTATCGGCATCTAAAGCTAATATGGGTAGTGTTGTTACAAATAATTTAATAGTTAGTTTAGGAACAACTCAAAATAAAAGTTAATAAATTATCTTTTATAAAAGCTTTGATATTTATTCATATATCGTTATATTATAAAAAACTAAATAAAAAATAAAATGGGACAAAGAAAAGGAAATCCAACGCCAACCGTTCAACAGCAAGCGTATATGGATAAATACGGAGAATCTGCAGCAAGAACAAATAGTGGTACAACTCCAGCTATGATTAACAGTACTACAACATTAACTGCAGTAATTGATTCGACATTTGCAACTGATTCGGATGAAACTACGACTAATAGTAGAATAACAGCAGTAAGTAGTTCAATCAATACAACAATTGGAGCAGTAAGTAGTTCAATCAATACAACAATATTAGCAGTAAGTGGTTCAATTAATACAACAATATTAGCAGTAAGTAGTTCAATAGATACAAGATTAAATGCAGTATCTCAATCACTATCATCATCAATTAATATTCCTGGTACATACGCAAACGATACAGCAGCTGGAACGGCTGGTGTTAGAATTGGTGGATTATATCATACAACTGGAACTGTTAAGGTTAGATTAACATAATAGCTTTCACAAAATATATACTAAAAGGAGATACTAACACTATCTCCTTTTTTATTTTTACCCCTTTCCAACATTTTAATATTTATAAGAGTATTAAACCGAATTACTTATGGCAGCAGGAAAATACTCTTTTATAATAGAGCAAGGAGCAACAACAAATTTTCAAATCAATTGGAACGATGAATCAGGTTCAGCCATTGATTTGAGTGGTTATCAAGCAAGAATGCAAATCAGACCGGGTGTTGAATCATCTGAGGTCTTTCTTTCATTATCATCATCACTAAAGTCCGATAATACGGGAATCAATTTAAGTGGTTCTAATTTTATAACTCCATTGGCAAGTGGTTCAATCGGAATATATATTTCTGCAGCATCTTCATCCGCATTAAATTTTGGTGAAGCATTTTACGATTTAGAATTAGTAAAAGGTAATGAGGTTACCCGTTTATTAGAAGGTAAAGTTAAGTTATCTAAAAACGTAACACGATAGGATGTCAATACAAATAGAAAAAAATATTACAACTGTCCAAGTTGAAATACCAAAAACCAATGTTGCAATTGAAACTGCAATAACGGAAATAACTGTCCAAACTTCACAACCGGAAATAATAATAGCAACGGCAGGAGTTCAAGGACCGGTAGGACCAAGAGGTTTTGATACTGGTACATCGGGAACTTCAGGAACAAGTGGAGTAAATGGCACATCGGGAACATCTGGGATAAATGGAACAAGTGGTACATCAGGAACTTCTGGCACAAGCGGCACATCGGGAACAAGAGGTACAAGTGGTACATCAGGAACTTCTGGAGTAAATGGCACATCGGGAACTTCTGGGGTAAATGGTACATCAGGAACTTCTGGAGTAAGTGGAAGTAGTGGTACAAACGGCACATCAGGAACTTCTGGTACATCAGGAATAAGTGGTAGTGCTGGTACAAGCGGCACCTCTGGAACTACTGGACTTACGGCATTCATACCATTGAAATTATTTGCAGGTGGTGATGCTGGTAGTTATACTGTAGATTATGGTTATTTTAATTATAATGCGTATGGTAATAGTTTAGCAATTGCAAAAACTCCATTGTTTAATTCATATTTAGATTTTGTTGGAACTGGTTCTCAAAATTGGACCTTAAAATCATTAAATCCAACATATCCAAGTTTCACAATAGATTTAGGTACACCACAAAATAATAATGAAAATACACCACCTAATAAAGATATTTGGGTTTTACCATTCACCGGTGTAAACATACCACAACTAGTAGGAGTACCAAACGGAAATGAATACGCTTTTTATTTAACAAAAACAGGAGCATTAGGTACATCAGGAACTTCAGGTACATCTGGAACATCTGCAATAGGGAGTAGTGGTACAAGCGGCACCTCTGGTATAAGTGGTAGTAGTGGTTCATCGGGAACGTCTGGAGTAAGTGGTTCATCGGGAACGTCTGGAGTGAGTGGAGAAAATGGAACTTTCTTTGGAAGTAGTGGAACAAGCGGAGTAAGTGGTACATCAGGAACTTCTGGAATAGGAAGTAGTGGTACATCTGGTACTTCTGGATTAAGAGGTGATTCTATATTCGCACTAACTGGTTCGGTTTGGGCAACAACGAATACATTAGAGATTACTGGTTCATTAACTATATCATCTTCAGCTACTTTCACAAATATTGGATTAGCTAATTTTATAGGAAAGCAAACAACAACTGGTTCATTAAATGTAACTGATTCGGTAAATATTAACTCTCCAGAACCAAAACCATTATCAATAGGAGATAGTTTTGGGGGTGGGAAGTTGGCATATATACTAACACCTACCGATGCTGGGTACGATTCAACTTTAATTAAAGGTATTGTAGCAGCAACCGCTGATGAAGCAACAACTCAAACTTGGACTAACGCTATAACAGCATCTAACAATAAAGTTGCAAATGGATATGATGATTGGTATCTTCCTAGTAAAGATGAATTAAATAAATTATATCTAAATAAAGATGCAATTGGTGGTTTTGTAGGCGCCTCATATTGGAGTTCTACTCAGTCCACTTCCACAAATGCATGGTTTCAGCTTTTTGCAGCTGGTGGTACTCAACTCGCATCTTCTAAAACATTATCTAATAGTGTTCGTGCAATCAGGGCTTTTTCAATACCAAAGAATGCATTAAACGTAATTGGTAATACAACAATAACTGGTTCATTAAATGTAAGTGGTTCGACAACTATAACTGGTTCATTAAACGTAAGTGGTACTTTAAGTTTTGCAGATTTAACGGTACAGACAACGGCATTCGTTCCAACAACATTTGTAACAACATCATCTTTCAATTCACTTACGGCATCTCTAAACGATTACACATCATCAAACGATAGTGTTATAAATAGAATACTACAAACAACCGCATCCCTAAACTCAAAGACAGGTTCATTCGCAACAACTGGTTCAAATGTATTTATTGGTAATCAAACTATAAGTGGTTCGTTAATAGTAACGGATACGATACAAGGAACGGGAAGTATATTTTTACAACCTGATGTTAATGATTCAAGAAAACTTCAAATTTATAATACTGGAGCAACCGATGTTCATATCAAAGGAACAACTGGATTAACTTTCTTAGGTAATGATATTAACAATGTAAAAATAGATGATTATTACAAAAAAGTATCAATTGATAGTACAAATGGTGTATATGTTAGTTCTTCATTAAATATTAATTGGAATCCATCATCTCTTAAAATAGGAGATAGTTTTCAGGGTGGTAAGATAGCTTATTTATATACGCCGGGTGATGGTGGATATGACCCAAATCTAGTTCAAGGTGTTATAGCAGCAGAAGCTGATGAACCAACACCTTTATCGTGGTATGATGCATATACAGCATGTTATAATAAAACTACAAATGAATATGATGATTGGTATTTACCTAATCAGACTACATTGTATAATACTTTATATCTAAATAGAGCTGCTATTGGTGGTTTTACTTCTAACGTCTATTGGAGTTCTACACAGGTTGATTTTATGAATTATCAGGGTTATGGATTTGGTGATAATAGTTCATACAGTTCCCCAAATATATCCACTTACTATGTTCGTGCAGTAAGAAATTTTTCAATTCCAATAAATGCATTAAATATAACTGGTAACACTGTTTTAAGCGGCTCATTAAATGTAAGTTCATCATTAACCGCATCTTTAAGAGAAGGGTATGTTTGGGTTGGTGGTAATACTGGAAAAAATACATTACAAATAGCAACATCTTCATTTGGTGTAGGTGGAGGAGCTGATATAACTTTATTAAATAATTACACTGGTTCTTCTATTGGAATTGATGGTGGATTGATGGCATATACAGCATCACTAAAAGCAGCAGCAATAATAAGTTCATCCGCACAAATTACCGCATTAGGATTTGGTGCAGGGGGTAGTGATATAACTTTATTAAATCAATTTAGTGGTTCAATAAATACCTATACCGCTTCAAACGATAGTGTAAGAAATAGAATCTTACAAACAACAGCATCTCTAAATACTTACACGAGTTCAAATGATAATATTGTACAAAGATTAATGCAAGCAACTGCTTCTATTAATATTACAACTGGTTCTTTGTTAAGAATATATCAAACAACGGCATCATTGAATACTTACACTGGTTCTAATGATAGTGTGATAGCAAGAATATTACAAGCAACGGCGTCTTTAAACTCAAAGACAGGCTCATTCGCAACAACTGGGTCTAATCAATTTAATGGTAATCAAACAATTACAGGTTCATTATTTGTAACATCTACTACTATAAGTGATTCAATTTTATTAGCAAGTTCTTCAAACTTAGTATTGGGTAGTGGTAGTAACTTATACATCTACAATGATGCGTTAGCAAGTATTAGTGGTTCATTGCAAGTTACTGGTTCTATAATTACAACATTAGGAATTACAGGTCCAATTAATGCAACAAATGGTGTAATTAGTAGTAGTGCTCAATTAACTGCATTAAATACTTACACATCATCAAACGATAGTGTGATAAGTAGAATATTACAAACTACCGCATCGTTAAATACTACAACGGGTTCACTAATTGGTATTACAAACGGATTGATGGCTTATACTGCATCATTAAAAGCAGTTGGTGTAATAAGTTCATCGGCTCAAATAAAAAACTATAATGTATTCGCAATAACTGGTTCTAATACATTTATTGGTAATCAAACTATAAATGGCTCTCTTATTCAAGGAGGGACGAGTACGGCAACGGGTTTAAATGCACATGTTCAAGGATATTATAATTCGGCAACAGGTCAAGATTCACATGCTGAAGGTCTTACTACCACTGCCATAGGAGATTACTCACATGCCGAAGGAAGTAGTGCAACCGCAAGAGGAGCATACTCACATGCAGAAGGAAACTATACTCAAGCAAACGGAGATGGTTCACATGCCGAAGGAAATAACGCGTGGGCATTAGGAATAGCATCACATGCCGAAGGAAACTATACGGTAGCAGCAGGAAACTACCAACATGTACAGGGACAATATAACATTACCTCATCAGCACAAAGTGCCTTTATTATAGGAAATGGAACAGACTTTGACAAAAAATCAAACTTAGTATTTGCATCAGGTTCTCAATTTGAAATAACTGGTTCTTTAAATGTAACTGGTTCGGTATTTGTAAATGGACAACAACAAATAACTGGTTCATTAATTGTATCAGCATCAACAAATTTAACTGGTTCAGTAACTATAAACGGAAGTAGAATTGATAACGCTTGGACTTCATATACACCAACATGGGAAGCTGGTTCAAATCCTGCAATTGGTAATGGAACTATAACTGGAGCATATAAGGTAATTGGTAAGACTTGTTTTGTAAGAGGAAGAATTGCTATGGGTTCATCTACTACATACGGAAGTGGTGATTGGAGAATTGGATTACCGGTAGCAGCAATAAATGCATACGCAATACAAATACCCGCATCTTTGGTTGATGGCTCTGGTGGTACTGGTTGGTATAATGCATTAATGAATGGCGCTGTTGCACTTAATACAATATCCTCGCAAATTCTAGCTAATCTTCCGCCATCTTTTGGTGGAAGTGCTGCAGGTGGTATATCATCAATTTTCCCATTTACTTGGGGGACTGGTGATGAGTTATATTTTAACGGAAGTTACGAAATAGCATAATATGAGTATTACATTTGAGAACGGATTTTCTATAACACAAATAACTACTTTAGTTAGAAGTGGATTGGTATTTAATTTATTTACCGCACCTTCATCTGGAACAACTTGGATAGATGAAAGTGGAAATGGATATAACGCAATAATATCAGGTTCAGCAACTTATGTATCAAACAATGGTGGTGGAATAAAATTAAATAACACATCTGCAAATGGTGGCGGCGTGGATTTTATTAGTGTTCCATATAATATTCCTTCCAGTACATTAACGGTTGAAGTTGTAGCATCGTTTAATCCAACATCATTTTGGGGAACGATTTGGGGAAATGATTTTTGGAGTGGTGGTAGAGGATATTTAGCATATATGCCAGCATCAACAACTATAAGTTATGGTAAATCGGGTGGTCAAACCACAGAAACTATAACTGCAAGTAATTCAATAAGACATTGGACTTTTGTTATTAATGGTACACAACATAGTTTATACCTAAATGGTGTACAAGTTGGAACAACAGATACTGTTGCAATTCAAACTCTTTTTGCTACATCCGAATTATATTTTGGAGCAAGGCATGTTAATACTGGTATAGGTCCTGCTGATAGAATGAATAGTTCAATTACAGCAAATCAACCTGTGTTTTACCAAATGAGAGTTTACAGCAAAGCATTATCGGTAGCAGAAATAACACAAAACTTTAATGTGGTTAGGGGAACATATGGATTATAATCCCCACCAAACACTATTCTTTTGATTCTTAATATTTATAGGTAACGATTAAAAAAAGTACTTATAAATGGCACAAGAATTAATATATCCGGGTTCATCTTCATTCTTTCCGGGACAAACTCCCTTTGGAATATACGATGATGATTATGTTTTCCAAGACGATGCACCTAAAATGGCACTTTGGTGTGCTAGAAGATTAGGATTTCCTATTCAAAACGTAGAATTGCAGGATGAAAACTTCTATGCATGTTTTGAGGAATCGGTATCTGAATACTCCGCACAAGTAAATCAATTTAATATTCGTAATGACCTGTATTCTCTTAAAGGTAGAGATACTGGTACTAACTATTCTGGAAAATTGGTAGAAGGTAGTATATTACCGCATTTAGTACAAATTTCAGATGCATACGGTACTTTAATAGGAGTTGGTGGTAATACCGAAATTAAGAAAACAAAGATAACTTTAACGGAAGGCCAGCAAGTGTATGATTTAGATACATTAATATCTGCGGTAAGTGAGAGTGGTAATCGTATTGATGTTAGTAAAGTTTATTTTGAAGCAACTCCGGCAATCAATCGTTTCTTTGACCCGTATTCAGTAAGTGGACAAGGTACTTTAAATTTAATTGATGAGTTTGGATTTGGTTCATATTCTCCAGCAGCACAATTCGTATTGATGCCTGTTTTTGAGGATTTGTTAAGAATACAACATATTGAGTTTAATGACCAAATTAGAAAATCTGCACATACATTCAATATCATAGATAATAAACTTACTATATTCCCAAGACCAACAGCTACAACAATCTCAACAAAACCTAATATTTACATTGATTATTTTGTAAGAAAAGATTTTATAGCAAATTCTACATCGGTAAAATCAAATGTAGTTTCTGATTTTTCAAACGCAGGATATGATTTTATTCAATATACTACTATAAACGATGTGGGTAAACAATGGATTAGAAAATATACATTAGCATTAGTAAAAGAATTATTAGGAGCTATTAGAGAAAAATATTCAACTATTCCAATTCCTGGTTCTGAAATTAGTTTAGATGGAGCTGCATTAAGAAGTGAAGCACAAACTGAAAAGGAAGCCCTAATGACTCAATTAAGAGAAACATTGGAGGAGTTAAGTAGAAAAGTACAATTTGAAAATAAAGCAAATGAAGCTAAGCAACAACAAGAAATGTTGCAAAAAGTTCCATTGGCAATTTATATCGGTTAATTATGGCAAGATTTGCATTAGGTAGAGATATAAGATTCTTTGAAGGAATCTCAAGAGAATTAGTAGATGCGGTTGTAACAACTGGCGTTATACTTTACAAGCTTATTATTGAAGATAGTAAAACAAATCTATACGGAGAATCTTTATCTAAAACTTATTATCAGGGTGTTAATTGTAACGCTATGATTGAGAGAGGAGAAACTCAAGTTGTATATGAAGGATTTGGAGCAGATACAAACCAAACAACACAATTCCGTTTTAATAGATTTACATTGCAAGATACAGGGTTTTATCCTGAAATAGGTGATATTATTTTTCATAATGAGGCATATTTTGAAATTGATAATGTAAACGAAGACCAATTGATAGGTGGCAGAACTGGAGATGCAGAACATTTTTCAATTGTATGTTCTACATTTATGAGTAGAAGAAGTACAATACAAACTGAAATGAGAGTAGTATAATGGATAAGATAGAAACAAATAGAGCCAAACAAATAGCAATAGAAAAGGAATTTGTCAAAGGTGTAAAACTTATTGATGTTGATACTACTATTGCTGATTATATGTCAAATGTAATATTGCCGGAATTAAGTGAAAATGGAAATAAATTAAAAGTTCCATTAGTATATGGTAATGCGGAAAGATGGAAAGGTGCAAGACAAGATGGATATTTAAGGGATACTAGAGGTAGAGTACAAATACCTTTGGTAATGTTTAAGAGAAATTCGGTAGATAGAAATGATTCAATGCAACATTTTAGAGAAGCTTTAACACTACCTGCTTATCAAGTATATTCAAAAGGAAATAGATACGAAAGATTTAGTTTACAAAATGGTGTAAAGCCTGTAATGGAATTATACAATGTAGCAATACCTGCTTATGTGGATGTTACATATGAAGTAATGATTTGGACATCTTTTACTGAACATATGAATGAAATAGTTGAACAATTTCAATACGCAACTGATAGATATTGGGGAATTGAAAATGGATTTAAATTTAAATGTAAAATTGATTCATTTGATACAACACAAGAAGTTGGTGAAGGTTCTGAAAGAGTAATTCGTACAACATTTAATATAGTAGCAAACGCCTATCTATTACCAGAAACTCATGCTAAAAAGCCAGTTGTTCAAAAAGAATTTTCAAAGAAAAGAATTGTATTTGGAATTGAAACCGATTTAACTGGAAATTTATTTAATAATCCATCGGTATATAATGAGTATGCACAGGTAATTGATTTCGTAGCAATAAGAGGTTCTCAGATGGCAACATTTGTAAACGCAACAACTGTAAAATTAATTAATGTTAAAAAACCATTATTACCATCTGAATTAATTGGTGTATTTGATACTGATAATTGGTTTAGAGTTTATATAAATGGAGAATTCATTTCACCAACATATTATACCTATTCTTATAATGGTGTAACTAAAGAAATTACATTCACATTCAGTTTAACATATCCATTGGATGCTAATGATGAAATCGCAATAACTGGTAAATTTCAAGAGATATGAAAGTAACTGGTTTAAAAAATATAATGAAAGAGGTTAATGAACCAAATGAATTTGAATTGTTTGCAGATAATTTGCAACATCCATATTATTGGATTTTTAAAGTAGATAATGTGAGAATAAAAACATTATCACCTCAAGTTGAAAAATTAAGAACACCTACTGCACGATTTGATGTTTTTGTAAACGGATTGTTTATATCTGAAAATGATTATGTGTATGACCATAATGGAAACAATTTTTATATTAAATTTATAAAAACTAAATTTCCTGATTTTGATAGATTTGGTAATGTATATGAAATAGATGAAACTGATGAGGTAAAAATAAATGGAGATTTAGAAAAATTTGCAATATAATGAGAAGACCTGTACCAAATATTAATGTAAATACTACTCAAAAATTAAGAGATAGAGCTGGATTTAAGCAATTCATATTACAAGTTAATACAGATACTTTTATATATTCATATTTTCCAAATATAATTGAATTAAATGAAAATAAAACTTTATTTACACTAACTTTATTAAATAAAAAATTTATATTTGATATTTTGGAGGTAGATAATATCAAGGATTATATTGATGTATATTTATTTGGAGTAAAGCAACCACAAGATAGATATAATGCTGTATCAGACGGAAGTAATATAATTGTTACTTTCACAGTTGATATAACAAGAATACCGCAGGATGTTAAAACAACTGATTTTGAAATAAAAGGAAAAATAGCAGAAATATTATAATAAATGGCAAGATTAATACCTCGTAAACAAATTGAAGAACAACAAAATATTAGTGCTTCTCTTAATATTAGAGAAAATATATATGTTGGACAGGATGCCATTATTAGTGGGTCTCTTTTTGTATCTCAAAGTTTCTTTTTTGGAAATAATTTAAATGAAAGAAATGAGATAACTGGTTCGGTATTTCTTACCGGTTCTTTGACTATTGATGGTGAGTTAAAAACTGGAGCACCAAATACAATTCTTTCTGTAACTTCATCAAACGCTTTAGTATCTGTTGATACACAAAGATATGCTGGTATCCTTGCAAAAGACTTTGGAGCTAATTTACCTACACTATATGTATCTTCTACCGATGGAGATGATAGTAATGATGGTAGAAGTATTCAATATCCACTCCGTACAATTAAAAGAGCAGCTGCATTATCAACTCCGGGCTACGATGGTAGATATGGTTTTGATACTGGTTCAATATATAATGGATATGTAATTAAGGTTCAAGCGGGAACTTATTTAGAGGATAATCCTGTGGTACTTCCTAAGAACACAACCGTATGGGGTGCTGGTTTGCGTATTACCAAAATTAACGCTAAGAATCCTACAGAAGACCTTTTCTGGGTTAATAGTGGATGTTATATAGCAGAGGTAACGATGGGAGGATTGAGATTATATCCAGACCAAATAAATCCTGAAAAAGGTTTTGGTGTGGCTTTCCAACCCGGCGCATTTATTACAACTTCCCCATATGTTCAGAACTGTTCGCAAATTTCAAACCAAGAGAATTCATTCACCGAACTTTACGAAGATATTCCGCCAGGTGGTGGTGGTCTTTATGTTAATGGTGATGTGATAGACCCAGACTCTCCGTTGGCTTCAATGGTATTGGATGCTTATACTCAAATTTCTCCAAATGGAGTTGGGTGTTTGGTAAATGGTAGAGGTTTTATTCAGTTGGTATCTTTCTTTAATAACTTCTCATATTATGCTATTAGAGTAAACAATGGTGGACACGCTACATTGAACAACTCAAACATTTCATTTGGTTTGTATGGTATGTACGCTAGTGGTTCTCGTTTTATATCTGGTAGCGGTGGTAACATTGCAGCTAGGGATTCTGTGAGAGGTACTTGGAGTGTTGTTGTCGATGTATTAAATAAGGGATTGGAAGATGGATTACCTACAGTAACAAAATTAAATACGGATGAAGGTATTAGATTAACTTCTCCAGCATTATATACACAAAGTAGAGTATCGGTAGGTACTACATTATCAACAACAGCTGCTGAAGAAATTTCTGCAGATTATAAATTAATTTCTGCAATTGTAGAAAATGGAACTGCAAATTTCCCAAAACTTTTAGCACAAAGTTCTAATAAAGGATATGGATTTGAATCACCATATAATATCTTAGGAGCAGAACAAATTACATCTTCTATATCTGCAACAAATACCGATTTGACAAATATAAGTGGTTCATACGCAGCTTTGTTAAGTATATTAGCAAATGGTACTGGTTCATTTAAATTCAAATCAAATAACGAAGATGCTATTAAAGTAACATCTACTCCAAATTATCCAATCACAACCGCATCTCCACTTACCTCAAGTGTGAGCGCATCATTTGGTATAATTCTTAATATTTTAAAAACAGGATTATCAGCAACACCAGCTTTAATTCCAAATAATAGTTCAAGTATTAAAATAGGAACTGTTCAGCAATTTACAACTGGTGTTTCATCATCATTTGCAGTTAGAGAATCGGTTAGTGCTTCATTTGGTATTGTATATAATGTTTTACAAAATGGAACTGGTAGTAACATATTACCAATACCTGAAAATCATCAAAGAGTTTATACAATAGTTAATAGTGGTAGTATTGGATTTAAATTTAATGATGCTAGTTCTTCATTGAATCCAACTCTAACTTTATTTAGAGGTGAAACTTATAAATTTAATGTAGATGCTACTGAAGATTTTGGTGGAGTGTTTTATCCATTTTGGATTAGAACTGCACAAGTTGCTACAATAGGACCTGAATATGATTACAATAAAGGTGTGGTAAACAATGGTGATAGTACTGGTACAATTACTTTTACTGTACCATACGATGCACCAAATACTTTATATTATGTAGCAGATAATAATAGTGTAATGGGTGGTAGGTTGAATATTGTAAATTCATCAGCAACACCTAGATATTTAATAGCTAATACATTAACATATCCTGAAACAATTTTAAGTTCATCATTAGCAAGTACAAATGTTGATAAAATAAATGCTTATGATTTATTAATAGGAAACAAAGAACTTATAAAAGATGAAGTAATTCTATTTGTAAGTTCATCTTGGTCTGATTTGGATTATAATAAAGAAACTTGTAAAAGAGATGTTGGATATATTATTGATGGTGTAGCTAAAGACCTTTTATATGGTGGTAATGAAGAAAGCATACGAAGTGCACTTTATTATTACATATATCCATCTTCTGCAACAACAACACAAAAAGAACCAACAACATCTGCAGTTAAATACGCATTAGGATTAACTCAAAAGTTATTAAGTAATAGAACATTACAAGCTCCTGATAATGATAAATTAGCAATAGCGGAATGTATTTCAGATAATAGATTATTTGTACAAAATGAAACTATTGCATTTTTAAGTTCTTCTTGGAGTGGTGATGATGGATTTTATTATAATGAAGAAAAGTGCAAGAGAGATGTTGGATATATTTTAGATGCAGTGGCAACTGATGTATTATATGGTGGCAATGAAAGAGCTATCACAGCTGCTAAATTTTATTACCTATATCCATCGGCAGCAACTGTAGCTGGAGTACCATCAACAACTGCACAATTAGAGCAAACCCTAACTGGTATTAGATATGCAGCGGGAGTGGTTGATGGTTTACTTAAAAAGAAAACATATCAAACGGCATCATCTACTGCACAATCTGCATATAATTTATTAAAAGCTAATAAAGAATTAATTCAAAACGAAACAATTCAATTTATTAATGTAGCATATCCTCAATTAAAATACAATCAAACTAAGTGTAGACGTGATGTTGGGTATATTATAGATAGTGTTGCAACTGATTTATTGTATGGTGGTAATGAAAGGGGTGTTGTATCTGGTAGAAATTATTATGCATATCCATCAATAGCAACTTCAATACAAAGGAGAGAAACAATTGGTGGTGTTAGATATGCAAAAATTATTGGTGATTATATTGTTCAAAATATTATATTAGATACTCCTAGAGTTGTTAATAATGATGAAAGAAATATTAGAGCAACTGCTTTAGAAAATGTAACATCTTCGTTTAGTGGTACAACTACTCAACAATCTTTAATTAGTAGTTCATTCTCAATTGTTGAAGGAATTATTAAAGGAGGGTTACAAGCTATCCCATCTGTATTAGCACAAAATACTAATCAAAATTGGGGAGTAGCTAATCCATTGAATGTAACAACAAATGTACAAACTACAAGTTCGTATGTAACTCCAAATGAAATCAACACAATAGATAGAAACTTTGGAATAGTTACAAATATTATAGATAACGGAATTTCCGTAGAGCCTGTATTAACTTCATCATTAGCTAGTTTAATTAAAGTAACTGATATTGAGCAAGTAAGTGCAACGGCAGCAACAAATAATGAAACTGCAAGTATTAGTTCATCGTTTGCATATGTAATGAATGTTATAAGTGGTGGACTTGGACAAATAAACACATTAGTATCTAATTTAAGTGCTAGTATTGTAGTAACAAATACATCATTTGTATCATCAACTGCGGCAACTGGTTCTATTGGAACTTTGATTAGTTCTTCTATGAGTACTATTGCAACTATTATAAGTGGTGGATTGAGTGTAGTTCCTAAATTAACTTCATCATTAGCAAGTAATATTAAAGTAACAAATACATCACAATATATTTCCGCATCTTATAGTGGGAGTTTAGAAGATGTATCATTTGTATCTTCATCAATTGCTATTGTAACAAATATAATTAAGGGTGGTTCATATCCCGCTAAAGTAGTTTATACAACTCCATTATCTAGTTCAAACGCTAGAGCAGCTTATGATTTATTAAAACAAAACATTCCGTTTATACAAAACGAAACAATTGCATATCTAAGTTCTTCTTGGGCTGGATTTGATTATGATGAGGTTAAATGTAAAAGAGATGTTGGTTTAATTATTAGTGGAGCAGCTGAAGATTTGATTTTCAATTCTAATTCAGCATCTATTGTAAATGGTGAATACTATTATGAATTCCCATCACAAGCTACCGATTCTCAATTAAATCAAACTTTAGATGGTATTAACTATGCTAGTAGATTAGCTCAAAAATTAATACAAAATATTCCATTCACCGCATCGGCATATAACAACCAAAATGCGGACACTTTACTTAAGAACAACAAAGTATTCATACAAAACGAAACAATCGCTTATATGAGTTCTTCTTGGGGTTCGTTTGATTATAACGAAGCTAAGTGTAGAAGGGATGTTGGCTATATCTTAGATGCGGTTAGAACTGATATTGTTTATGGTGGAAACGAAAGAACAATTGAAGCAGGTAAATACTATTTCTTATATCCATCGCAAGCAACTAATACACAATTACAACAAACTACGGATGCAATAAATTACGCAAGTAGATTAGCACAAAAAGTGATAGCAAATACAACATTTGTTACGGCTAGTTTAAACAAAGTAAATGCAAGTAATTTATTATCCTTAAATAAATCATTAATTGCTGAAGAAGTTGTTGAATATGTAAGTTCTTCTTGGAGTAGTGTTCAATATAATGAAGCTAAGTGTAAGAGAGATGTTGGTTATATCATTGATGCCGTTAGAACTGATTTAGTTTATGGTGGTAATGAAAGAACTACAATAGCTGGACAATATTATTACCTATTCCCATCCGCAGCAACTGTTGGTGGTGAACCTACTGCAACTCAACAATTAGACCCAACGATAACTGGTGTAAATTACGCACGTAGATTAGCACAAAATATTGTATTAAATAAAACATTAGTTTCTCCAACTCAAGCTGTTTTAGATGCTAGAGAATTGGTAAAAACTAATACAACATTTATACAACAAAATGTAATTGAATATATTTCCGATACATACCCTACATTGAATTACAAAGTAGATAAATGTTTCAGAGATGTAAGATTCATTGTTGATGGTGTATTAACTGATTTGGTATATGGTGGAAATGAAAGAAGTTTACAATCGGGTGAATTTTATTACAAATATCCAAGCTTAGCAACGGGCGTACAATCCGAAGAAACAATAGATGCTATTAACTTTGCAAAAGAATTAACTAAACTCATTGCAGTTGGTGGAAAGGCTATTGAGGATGGATTTGATACTGTTGTAAATATTATTAGTAGTGGAAGTGTAGGATATCCAACTTTAGTTTCAAATAACTTAGCAGGAATTAGAGCAACAAACGAAGAACAATACTTAAATAACATTTCAGTAAATAGCTCTGATAAATCAATAGTATCTGCATCTTTTGGAAATGTAATTAATATTATAGATAAAGGAATTACAAAAATACCAACAATAATATCTTCTACTGAAAAAGGAATAAGTGCAATAGCTGGAACTCAAATTACTTCTTCTATTGATGCTGATGATAACGAAAAGAATTTATTAACATCTTCATTTAATATTGTATTAGATATTGTTGAAAATGGATTAGGTGTTATTCCAACTATTGTAACAAACGCAAGTGGTACAACAAAAGTAACAACATATTCTCCAACAACCGGAGAAACAATTAATTCTTCTTTAATTAATAGTACAACTTCATCATTTGATATTGTTACTAATATTATTGAGAATGGTACTGGTTCTATGGCAACTTTAGTTAATAACGCTAACGGTTTAGTAAAAATAACTGCCGGTACTCAATATACAACTGGAACTGATGCATCTTCAAAAGCTGGTATAGTAACATCATCTATTAATAACATTATTAATATTATCACAAATGGATTAAATGCAATACCTACATTAGTAGAAAATACATCAGCAAATATTAGAATAGGTTCAGCTCCAACAAACGGAACTGCAGCAACTATTTCTGAAGTAAATACAATTGGTGGATTGTTTGATATCGTAAGTGGTATAGTTGAAAATGGAACTGGTTCAATGGCAACATTAATTCCATACACAACCCCATCATCGAATACAAATATATTAAACGCATATTCAAACTTAAAAGCAAATATAGCATTCATTCAAAATGAAACAATTGCTTACTTAAGTTCTTCTTGGTCAACCGCATCTTATGATGAAACAAAATGTAAGAGAGATGTAGGATTGATTGTGAGTGGAGCAGCGGAAGATTTATTATTCAACGCTAATTCTGCATCATTGATGAGTGGTAAATTCTATTACCTATACCCATCACAAGCAGAAACAACACAATTAGACCAAACATTAGATGGTATTAATTACGCTAAGAGATTGGCTGAAAAGATTGTTCTTAATACAACATTTACACAACCAACAGCAGCTCAATTAGCAGCTAAGAATTTATTAGTTAATAATAAAACATTAATAGCAAATGAAGTTGTTGCTTACATTAGTTCTTCTTGGACTATTGGTGATAATACATCTGACCCTTACTTCTATAATGAAGCTAAGTGTAAGAGAGATGTAGGATACATTTTAGATTCGGTAGCAACTGATATTGTTTATGGTGGTAATGAGAGAAGTAACAAATCAGGAGAATTCTATTACAAATACCCATCACAGGCAACTGGATATCAATTAGACCAAACTATTGATGGGGTAAGATACGCTAAAAACTTAGCAGTAGAAATTATTAATGGTAATACATTAGTTTCAGTATCTCAACAAAAATTAGATGCTAGAACAATAATTGATAACAATAGAACATTTATAGCTGAAGAAGTTGTAGCATTTGTATCTTCTTCTTGGAGAGATTTTGATTACAACGAATCTAAGTGTAAGAGAGATGTTGGTTATATATTAGATGCAGTTAAAACTGATTTAGTATATGGTGGAAATGAAAGAAGTAGACAAGCTGGTGAATATTATTATAGATATCCATCAACTGCAACTGGAGCTCAATTAGCACCCACATTGACTGGTGTTAAATACGCTAAAGGTTTAGTATTGGAAGTATTAGCAAATAATTCATTTGCAACTGCATCCACATCTAAGCAAACTGCATATGATTTATTGGTAGCAAATAAAGATTGGATTCAATCAGAAACAATTCGTAATATAAATGCACAATTAGATACAATTAGTTACAATGAAGCTAAGTGTAGACGTGATGTGGGTTATATTATAGATGCCGTATCAACTGATATCCTTTATGGTGGTAATGAAAGAAGTACGGAAGCTGGTAGATATTATTTCTTATATCCATCTGTAGCAACTGGTTCTCAATTAGTACAAACATTAGAGGGAATTGGATACGCTAAAACTATTTCTGAAAAGATTATATCAAACGAATTAGTATATACTCAAATTACTTCATCAATAACTCCATCAACTTCTAATATTAATAAAGTTGGTAATGAGTTTGATATTATGATGAGTATTATTGAAAATGGTACTGGTAGTTTACCAAATGTATTTACAAATACATCATCTTCAATTAAAGTAACAAATACTAATCAATTTATTTCAACTGCTTCAATATCATCAACTTATATTACAAACTCTAATAATAGTTTTAATGTTGTATTGGATATTGTTGAAAATGGAACTGGAAGTTTAACTCCATTGGTTAAAAATGTAAATGGTTTAGTTAAATTAACCAATACATCGCAATATTCATCATCTATATTGGTATCTTCATCATTAGCAAAAGCAGTAACTGGAAGTTTTGATAAAATTATTAATATTGTTGAAAATGGAACGGGTTCATTGGGTACTATTACTCTTAATGGATATAGTAATATTAAAGTAACCGAAGCTAATCAATATATTTCGGCATCATCTGCAACAAATACAGAAGTAACGGCTATATCAGCATCATTTGCATTGGTTTCAACTATTATACAATATGGTATTGGAAGTATCCCTACATTATATAGTAGTTCAGCTAGTACTAATCCAAATGTATTAGTGGCATATGATATATTAAAAAATAACATTTCATTCATTCAGGATGAAACAATTGCATACTTAAGTTCTTCTTGGAGCACTGCTTCTTACGATGAAAGTAAATGTAGACGTGATGTTGGATTGATTATTAGTGGAGCAATGGAGGATTTATTATTCTCAGCAAACTCTGCATCAGCAATGAGTGGTAAGTATTATTATTTATATCCATCTCAAGCGCAAGCTTCTCAATTGTACCAAACATTGGATGGTATTAAATA
>Ga0209401_1000908_pt1 | contig 20012 bp, 4 predicted proteins | sample M_140807_MF_Meta_FD_187318 | JGI IMG/M metagenome (GOLD analysis project Ga0209401, IMG submission 187318) | Freshwater microbial communities from Lake Montjoie, Canada to study carbon cycling - M_140807_MF_MetaG (SPAdes) (version 2) | ecosystem: Environmental > Aquatic > Freshwater > Lake...
CAACGATTCCATCCTCGGCGGCAGCGGCAACGACAGCCTGAACGGCCAGGGTGGTAACGACAGCATCGATGGCGGCACCGGTGACGACACGATCACCGGCGGCGCCGGCAATGACACCATCGTTGGTGGCAACAGCGGAGTGGACACCGTCACTTACAGCGGTAATCGCAGCAATTACCTGGTAACCCAGAACGCTGGTATGTACACCGTTCAGGACACCCGCAACGGCTCACCTGATGGAACAGACAGCCTCACCAACGTCGATATTCTCTCCTTCGCCGACGACGACCAGATTATCGGCGACATCACCGGTTCCCTGATCGAAGGCACCGCCAATGCCGACAGCCTCACCGGTGGCGCTGGCGCCGACACCATCAGAGGCTTGGCCGCAAATGACACCCTCTCAGGTCTTGGGGGCCCCGACAGCATCGAAGGCGGCGATGGCAGCGACCGCATCTCCGGTGACAGAGGCAACGACACCCTGCTGGGCGAGGCCGGAGCAGACAGCCTCTATGGCGGCGATGGCACCGACTCCGTCTCCGGCGGCGATGGCAACGACTACCTGGAAGGCAACGCCGGCAACGACACCCTGCTGGGTGAGGCGGGCAACGACACCATCAACGGCAACGCCGGCAACGACAGCACCGTGGGGGGTGACGGTGCTGATTACTTACAAGACTCTGAAGGCAACAACACCGCCCAGGGCGGCGCCGGCAACGACACCATCTACGGGGCGGGCCTGATCGAGGGTGGCGATGACAACGACAACCTCTATTACTACGGCTATAACTACTATGGCCAAACGGCCGCCACGGTTCTTGGCGGTTCCGGCAATGACCTGATCCAGGAGTGGGGCACCAACATCGACGGTACGCTCCTCGATGGCGGCGACGGCAACGACACCATCAATGGCAGCAGCTACAACGATTCCATCCTCGGCGGCAGCGGCAACGACAGACTGAACGGCCAGGGTGGTAACGACAGCATCGATGGCGGCATCGGTGATGACACCATCACCGGCGGCGGCGGCAATGACACCATTGATGGTGGCGATGGCGCGAATATCGCGATTTACGCCGGCAGCCGCTCCCAGTACTCCGTTGTGGGGGATGCCATCGGGCTCACCCTCTACGACAACCGCAGTGGCAACCCCGACGGCACAGATGTGGTGCGCAATGTGGGCGTGCTGCGTTTCAGCGATCAAGACGTCTCGGTGGAATCGGGTCTGAGCGGTGTGCTGCTGGAGGGCACACCAGGCGACGACCCGGCCCTGATCGGCACCATCTTGAATGACACAATCCGGGGCCTAGCCGGTAACGATGTTCTCTCGGGCCTGGCCGGCAATGATCTGCTCGAGGGTGGTGATGGCAACGACACCCTTCAGGGTGGCTCAGGCAACGACACCATCAACGGCGGCGCGGGCCTGAACCGGGCGATCTTCTCAGGCAACCGGGCCGACTACAGCATCTCCACCACTGGTGGAATACTCAGTAGCACAACCACGGTGGTGGATCTCCAGCCCGCCATTAACGGCAACGACGGCACCGATGTACTCACCGGCGTGCGGCTGCTGCAGTTCCTCGATCAGCTCTATGCGATCAATACACCTCCCTTAGCGGTGGCCGACAGCGCAACAACACCGGAAGACACCACGATCTCGATCAGCCTGGCCAGCCTGATCGCCAACGACAGCGACGCCGAGGGCGATCCCCTGACCATCACCGGCTTCAGCGCCGTGACCAATGGCACCGCTTACCTCAGCGGCGGCAACCTCGTCTTCTCCCCAGCCACCAATTTCAACGGCACCGGAGTGGTGACGTACACCCTCTCCGATGGGTTCACCACCACCCCAGGCACGCTGTCGATCGCGGTCAGCTCGGTGAACGACGCCCCCGCCGGCGCCGACAAGACCATCACCACCCTGGAAGACACCGCCTACAGCTTCACGGCGGCCGATTTCGGCTTCTCCGATCCAGCTGATGCCTCTGGCGCCTCCGGAGCCAACAGCCTCCAGAGCGTGATTCTCACCAGCCTGCCGGGCGCAGGCACCCTGAGGCTCAGCGGTGTCGCTGTCTCCGCCGGTCAGGAAATCGCTGCTGCCAGCCTCGCATCCCTCACCTACACGCCAGCGGCCAATGCCAACGGCAGCGCCATTGCCTCCTTCTCCTTCCGGGTGCGCGATAACGGCGGCACCGCCAATGGCGGCATCGATCTGGATCCCACGCCCAACACGATCCGCTTCGATGTCACCCCGGTGAACGATGCGCCGGCCGGCACCAACGGCACGGTCACCGCCGCCGAAAACAGTATCTATTTGTTCACAGCGGCCGATTTCGGCTTCACCGACCCGATCGACGCCGCCAGTGCCTCTGGAGCCAACACGCTGCAGAGCGTGATCATCACAACCCTGCCGGTTGCGGGCACCCTGCGGCTCAGTGGTTCCGCTGTTTCCGCCGGTCAAGAGATCGCCGCCGCCAGCCTCGCTTCCCTAACCTTCACGCCAGCGCCGAATGTGATCGGCAACGGCTATGCCTCCTTCACCTTCCAGGTGCGCGACAACGGCGGTACCGCCAATGGCGGCATTGATCTGGATCCCACCCCCAACACGATCAGCATCAATGTCACCCCGATCAACCAACCACCGGTCGGCAGCGACAAAACCATCACCTCCCTGGAGGACAGCGTCTATACCTTCACGGCGGCCGATTTCGGCTTCACCGATCCCATCGATGCCACAAGGCCCACCGGCGCCAACAGTCTGAGGAGCGTGATCATCACCACCCTGCCGGCTGCGGGCAGCCTGCAGCTTGGTGGCGTAACCGTCTCCGCCGCTCAAGAGATCCTCGCCGCCAATCTTTCCTCCCTCACCTACAACCCACCCGCCAACGCCAACGGCAATGCGGTTGCCTCGTTCACCTTCCAGGTGCGCGACAACGGCGGCACCGCAGGCGGCGGCAGTGATCTCGATTCCACGCCCAACACCATCACCTTCTCGCTCACGCCGGTGAACGACGCCCCCGCCGGCGCCGACAAGACCATCACCACCCTGGAAGACACCGCATACAGCTTCACGGCGGCCGATTTCGGCTTCTCCGATCCAGCAGATGCCGCTGGCTCCTCCGGAGCCAACAGTCAGCAGAGCGTGATCCTCGCCAGCCTGCCGGGCGCAGGCACCCTGCGGCTCGGTGGCGCCGCCGTCTCCGCCGGTCAGGAAATCTCTGCCGCCGACCTTGCTTCCCTCACCTACACGCCAGTGGCCAACGCCAACGGCAGCGCCATTGCCTCCTTCTCCTTCCAGGTTCGCGACAACGGTGGCACCGCCAATGGCGGCATTGATCTTGATCCTTCGCCCAACACGATCCGATTTGATGTCACCCCGGTCAATGATCCACCGACCGCCACCAACCTTTCGGCCGCAGAGCAATACAACCTCAATACCCCACAAAATCTCATTGACATTGTGGTCAGTGATGTTGATAGCCCCACTGTCAGCGCCACCCTCACCCTCTCCAACCTGGCCGCCGGCAGCTTGTCCACGGCCACCGTTAACGGAGTGAGCTCCAGCTTTAGCGATGGCGTGTGGAGTGCCAGTGGTGCCATCGCCGCTGTAAACGCTCTTTTGGCGGGGGTTTCGTTCCAGCCGGCCGCAGGCTTTGGCGGTTCCTTCTCGATTGCCACCAGCGTCAGCGACGGTGAGGCCCGAGCCATTACGGGTACAAAGCAGTTCAAGACCACAAGTGTTCTTGACTTCGCCGATTCTTCTTTCCGTGTCAACGAGAGCGGAACGCCGATCCAGGCAATCACGATCAACCGCTCGGGTAACTTGAGCGGTAATGTCAGCGCTTCAATCCAACTCACACCTGGAACAGCGACCCCGGGACTTGATTACCAGTCAGGAACGATCCCCATTGAGTTTGGCGATGGAGAGACGACAAAAGTTATCACCGTTCCGATCATCAACGACGCTATTTACGAGAGTGATGAAACCATTCATCTATCGTTGATCAATCCCCAAAGTGGCGCCACCCTTGGCAGCCAAGCCACGGCCACCCTCACGATTGTCAGCGACGATCTACCTCAGCCCGGCACCCTTAATTTCGGCAGCTCGGCCTACACGGTCAATGAAAGCGGTGTTCCCGTGGCGTCGATCACGGTGGTGCGCACCGGCGGAAGCAATGGCGTCGTTGGAGCCTCAATCCTATTCACTCCTGGAACAGCTACCGCTCCTGGCGACTACTTAGCAACTCCAGTTAATGTCGTATTCGCAGATGGCGAGATCGGTAGTAAAACATATACCCTGCCCATCGCCCAGGATGCTATTTATGAGCCATTAGAGACGTTTACAATCTCTCTTGCTAATGCCAGTGGTGGTGTCAGCATAGGCTCTTCCAGTTCAGCTCTGATTTCTATCGTCGACGACGACGCCGCGCCCGGCACGATCGGTTTCGCCAGCCCTAACTTCCAGGTGAATGAAGATGGATCTCCCACGGGTGTGGTTCAACTTGTTCGTAGTGGCGGCCAAGATGGCGCTGTGAGTGTGCGTTTGAACCTTGGCAATGGGACAGCGACTGCTGGCAATGATTATCTGAACGCACCGATAACTGTTAATTTCGCAGATGGCGAAGTTTCAAAAAGCGTTTCCGTACCCGTCACTGAAGACAACATTCCAGAGCAAACAGAAACGATCAATCTCAGCCTTTCTAATCCAGGTGGAGGTGCAATTCTTGGTTCAGTAACTTCAGCGGTTCTCAGCATTGTCGACAACGATACGATCCCCATCCTCTCCTTAAGTTTTTCCAGCCAACAGGCTCAGGAAGGGCAGACGATCATCGGCACGGTTAGCCGCAACGGCAATGTCAACGTCCCCCTGGCGGTCAGCCTGGTCAATGCCAATCCCAGTCAGCTTACGCTTCCTGGTGCAGTCACAATTGCTGCCGGTGAGTCCAGTGTTAGTTTTCAGGCCACGATCATTGATGACAGCCTGATCGAAGCTACTTCCAGCTATACCCTGATTGCCACAGCCCAAGGTTATGGCAGTTCTTCTGCTGCGCTGGCGATACAGGCAAGTGATCTGCTCAGTCTTGAACTGGCCATTAACCCTTCCCCCATCCTCGAGAAAGGCGGCTTGGCGAGCCTCACGGTCACCCGCAGTGTGGTCACCCCTATTCCGCTGGTGGTGTTGCTCTCAAGCAGTGACACCTCGGAGGCATCCCTGCCGGCATCGATAACCATTCCAGGCAATCAGGCTTTCGCAAGCGTGGACATTCTTGCGGCGGATGATGCTGTTGTGGATGGAACTCAGACGGTTTCGATCACAGCGAGGCCAACCTACACAAACACATCAATATCCTTGCCCAGCGGCTCGGCTACAGCAACTTTGCAGATTCTTGATGATGAAAGCGCCAGCCTTTCCCTGACCCTGGATCGAACCGTCATCTCTGAATCTGGCACGGCCGTCGCTACAGTGCGACGCAATGCTGATCTCAGCTCACCTCTAACAGTCAATCTCCTCTCCAGCGACCTGTCGGAAGCGGTTGTCCCCACCTCGATCACCATTGCTGCCGGGATGGAGTCGGCCACCTTCACGATTTCAGGGATTAGCGATGGTGTCAGCGACGGACTCCAGCCCGTCGTCTTCACGGCAAGCGCGGACGGATTCAACAACGGTTCGGTTGTTTTGGAGGTAACCGATATAGATGTTCCCGATTTGGTGATTTCGCAATTGGGAAGCGTGGGCAACGTCTACACCCGTGCTCAGTCCCAGTTTTCCTATTCCCTTACTAATACAGGAACATCTGTAGCCACAGGAAGCTGGAAAGATCGTATCTACCTCTCAAGAGATGCAAACCTAGATACTGCCGACACATTGTTGGGTGAGTTCAGCCTTGGATCCGAGGCCAGTCCAGCAAACTTGTTGCCAGGTCTTACCTTCAGCCGTGTCGTTACTTTCTATGCGCCAGCTCAGCCAGGTTCCTACTACCTCATTGCTCAGGCCGACAGCGGTCAGACCATCCAGGAAGGAGCAGGCAATGGAGAATCCAACAACATAACGATTGCCCCACTAACTATTACGCCGGCTTATAGGGCCACTGTCTATACGGATACTGAATCGATTCTCCCCGGAGGATCCGTTGTTTTACGGGGACAGGCTTTCAGCACCGCAGATGATTCACCGACCGCGTTTGAATTTGTCACGATTCAACTTGAAAACAAAGGAACCCGGCGTGAGGTCACAGCATTCACTGATGCCAATGGTCGTTTTGTTCGTCAGTTCGCCCCACCGGCCGGAGAAGGCGGAACCTATCGGCTGAATGCCTATTTCCCTGGCAATTCCCAGGAAGATGCCTTACCAGAAGATAGCTTCACTCTGTTAGGCATGCAATTCGAGCAAGGGGATCAGCGCCTTTCTCAGTTGTCTCAGCGTATCACTGAAGGCACAACTTTCACAGGGTCGGTGCAGCTACAGAACCTCAGTGGGATTGCGCTGACCGGACTAACCTCCAGACTTCTTGGTGCTCCAAGTGAATGGGATGTTCGCTTCAACCTCAATCAAGGCTCGCTGCCAGGTGATCAAGAGATTGGAATTGACTATTCTATTACTGTTCCAGATGACCGATGGACCTTTGCATCCTTTGGCTTTGATGTCACCTCAGCCGAGGGGCTAAAGGCGCTTCTTCCAGTCCGAGTAGATGTTAACCAACTTCTGCCCAAGTTGGTTGCGGACCAGTTAAGTCTTCAATCCAGCATGCTCAGAGGAGGGCAGACTCTCGTCTCGTTCAAATTAGCCAATCAGGGAGTTGTACCCAGCGGAGAACTCGAGCTACGTCTCCCCACCCTGCCTTGGCTCAAGGCTGCTTCTCCCCTCAAGATTCCCTCCCTTGCTGTTGGCGAATCTTCCACGATTAGCCTGCTGCTTCAGCCTTCCCCTGATCAAGACCTCACTGTCTATTCAGGATCTTTGGTTATTGCGGCTGCAGAGACCTCTCTCACCCTTCCCTTCAGTTTCCGTGCCGTTTCTGATGCTGTTGGCAGTTTGAAGATCAATGTAGTGGATGAATACTTCTTCTTTACTGAAGGTGCCCCTACTCTTGCGAATGCAACAATTACATTGCTTGATCCATTTACTGGTAGTGTCATCTTTTCCGAGCGAGATGCTGATGGTGTGTTTACGAAGGAAAATCTGCCCGAGGGCTATTACAAGCTCAGAATTACAGCCGATAACCATGACACCTACGAGAACAATCTATTCATTGGCGCGGGGGATACTGAAGACATCAGGGCCTTCCTGTCGCGTCAAGCTGTCCGCTACAAATGGACCGTAACGCCGATCAAGATTGAAGATCGCTACACGATCAGTATTGAAAGTGTATTCGAGACCAATGTACCTGTCCCGACAGTCGTGATCGAGCCGTCGTTTATCGACCTCGACCCATTGCAAGTTGTTGGACAGGTGATTCAGGTGGATGTCAAGGCTACCAATCATGGCCTGATTGCTGCCAACGATATCGACCTCCATTTTGGCAGTCATCCCTTTTATCGTTTTGAACCATTACTCAACCAGATCGGCACGCTTGCAGCAAAAAGTTCAATCACAGTTCCAGTCAGGATTACGCGTATCGCCGATTTCAGTACGTTAGGAATCTCAATCAGTGAACTTCAGCCCCAGTCTTCTGGCTCCGTTCCATGCAGTATATCGGCAAGTATTGACTATTCGTATGAGTGTTCCGGTGAAACCATTGAACGAGATATTCCATTGCCTGTCTTCAACGTAGAAGGTAATTGTTCTAGACCCGATCCTGGTCCTGGTGGCGGTAGCGGTGGCGGTGGCGGCGGCGGCGGGTTTTGGTGGCAAGCCTTGCAGGGGGGGGCAGGTGTTGGTGGTGGTGATTGGAATATCGGAACTAGACGGGTTGACATCGTCATCGCTGACGAAGACTGTGACCCCTGCAAAGAAAAGAATCTACAGGCACTTTCTTGCATCGTTCGATCTCTTGGTGCAAAGGTAAAAGGTCTTCCTGGTGCTGTTGTAACGGGAATCAACTGCTGGGTCAACGTTGCCAATGGCATCAAGGACGTTAAGGCTGGTAACTATTTAGATCTCCCGAAACCAAGTGAGATTTGTGACCCTCCTGATATTTTAGATTGCATCCAGAAAATTTGTCTTGAAAACCTTCTTGGTGGGGGCCCTAACCCCTCTGTCGACTCTCTGGTCATCGGGATCAGTCAGTTCACCCCCGCCAGTACCGCCAGTGGGCTGAGAACCTTACAGCGTTATTCCAGCTATTGGGATGTTTATAAAGCCGTTACCGCTCATTACTATGGATCTGATGTTTGGACCACTATTCCGGATGAGCAAAAACCGACCCTTCAGGTTTGGCGTGAGGCCTTCAAGTCATTCTCTGTAGGAGCTACGATTGAATCATTTAAGGTTTCTGATGCGGAGCTTGAGCAATTATTAGCTCTTGAGCGGCCGGCACCGATCAGCGAAAACGATGTGCTTAATTATATATCGAGATGGAATCGAAGCGTCGACTACTACGCTGATGGCATTCTCACTACTGCAGATTTAAAACCAGGTCAAAACCCAGACTTCCTTTCTCTTGATGTCCTGGATACTCTCCAACAAGAAATCGCGAGTTTCACTCAGATTCTTTTGGCAGAGGGCTATGATGATCTTGAAGATGCAACTCTTGGTTTAAGCAGAAGTCTTTATGAGTCGTTGAGTGGCGAGGGGGGAGTTTGCGCCACGGTCAAAGTTAAAATTGATCAGGATGCTGTAATGACTCGTGCGGCTTTCCTTGGAAGCCTAGAAATTACAAACGGAAATCCGGCCAGTCTTAGCAATCTCGCCGTCACCCTGCAGATTCTTGATTCACAAGGTAATGTCGTCAATGATCTTTTTGGTATTACCACTCCTATTCTTAGCAATATCACGGCTGTTGACGGCACGGGCGAGTTGGCTGGTGATGACCCCGCAACCGCACAAAACGAAGGTGTAGGCAGTGCGCAGTGGACATTTATACCGACAAATCTGGCAGCTTTAGACCTACCAGCTCAGTACACCATTGGCGGAACGCTTTCTTACCTGGAAAATGGTTCCAACGTTACAGTTCAGCTGTTAGCTGCACCGATCACCGTTTATCCCCAGGCGGAGCTCTATCTAGACTATTTCCATCAGCGTGATGTTTTTGCTGACGATCCATTTACTGAAAATGTTGAGATTTCTGTTCCCTATACACTTGCCGTACTAGTCCGCAATGCTGGCAAAGGTGACGCCACTGATCTAAAGATCACTTCCGGCCAACCCAAAATCATTGAGAATGAGAAAGGCCTTCTGATCGACTTCCAAGTCATTGGTTCTGAAGTTAACGGCCAGGATGTCAGCCCCTCTCTCACCGCAGACTTCGGGAACATCGCTGCAGGTCAAAGTGCCGTTGCAGAATGGCTACTGAAATCATCTCTGCAGGGTAAGTTCGTTGACTATTCTGCTACATTTGTTCATGAAAATAGTCTTGGCAAGAAAGAACTTTCATTGATCAAGGACGTTCAAATACATGAGTTGATCCATACAGTTTTCGCAGATCACGGTCCTTCCGATCAGCTCCCTGATTTTCTCGTCAACGACGTTTTTGATTCTCATTTTACTCCCGACACCTTGTACTTGAGCACTGGTGGCACCGCCCCAGTGATGGCAATCAAAAATGCCATTATTGATTCGCCGCCAAGTCACAGTGATTTTGATGTTGTTATTAGTGCTGCCGTCGAGACAGGCTGGACCTACTTTGAGCTTCCTGAGCCCAGTGATAGCAGCCTGAATTTGGTAAGGCTGCTGAGGGCTGATGGCTCGTCCGTTTCTTCCGAGAATGTCTGGTCAACCGACCGCACTTTCCCTGGGACCGGCAGGCCGGTTTATGAGAATGTGCTCCACTTCTTTGACTACACCCAAGCGGGGGCAACAACCTATACCGCTATCTATGAACCTGGTGGCCCTACAGTCACGCGGATCATTCCTGTGAGTCCTGATCCTATCGGTTCTGCAGTCAATACAATCACACTTGATTTTTCTGAGCCCATCAACTCAACTAGTTTTAATTTCCAGGATTTGACCTTAACCCTCAATGGTGGTTCAAATCTGATCACATCATTGGTTTCCGTCCTTGGCTTGAGTCCAACTCGTTATCAGATCAGCGGACTTGCCAATCTCACCCAGCTTGATGGCGATTACTCGCTGACGGTCAATGCCAATGGTGTGCTCGACAGCGCGGGGCTGGTCGGGTTTGGCACTGCGGTTGAGTCTTGGAGCAAGGTTCAGGGTGGAGTAACTGACACCAAACCTCCCCAGGTGCTCGATGTGGTGGATTTGCTGATTAAGCCCCGAAACCAGTTTGTTTCCTCCCTGAATGTCAGAGTCTCGGAAGCTCTCGACCTAAGTAGCTTCACTTGGCAGGACATCACCTTGAGCCTCAATGGTGGGCCGAACCTGGTTACGGATGCTGTCTCGATCTCTGCTATCACTGAAACGCTCTACCGAGTCGGTGGATTGGCGGACCTCACCGGAGCCGAAGGTCTCTATACCCTTAGCGTGGATGGCAGTGGTGTTAAGGATCTATCTGGTCTCAGTGGTGTTGGTGTACCAAGTGAATCCTGGGAAATGGATATCACTCTCCCGGCAGCTCCCACGGCCGTTGTTGTGGCAGGTCTGCAGGCCACCGCGTTAACGGGGGGCCTCCAGATCGGGGAGCTCACCAGCCTCACCAGCAGTGGTCAACTGCGGATCCAAACCCTTTCGCCGACCATCAGCGGTCTGTTGAGTGAGCCAGGCCTGAAGGTGTTCGTGGCTGATCACCAGAGCGGCCGAACTCTCTCGCAGGCGACGGTGTCAGACGAGTCTTTTTCAGTCGCCATCACTCTCCCGAGTCCTGGAGCCCAATCCATTGACATCGTGGTGGAGGACCCTGCCGGAAACAGAATTACCCGTAATTTGGCTCTGTTTGCCGATGTAACAACGCCGGCGATAATTGAATTCCTAAATGTCCCATCCGCCGGTTCCACCTCGGTGGACAGCATTGATGTGCGCTTCTCCGAGCCCATCTTGCTTGCTAGTTTTGATGTTTCTGACCTGCGTCTGACTCGCGATGGCGTCAACGTTCCATTGCCTGACAATTTGACGATTGGTGCTGTTACCGCTCAGAGCGCCACCTACCGAATCAGCGGGCTTGATGCTGTCACGTCGATTCCAGGCAATTACGCCCTGCGTGTTGATGCCACCAGCATCACCGACTTGGCCGGTAATGGTGGTTTGGCGGCCGCCAGCACCTCCTTCGCCATCACCACACCGTCATCGCCCGGTGTTCTGATCGCTCAGACAGGTGTGAACACTTTGGTGACGGAGGGTGGAAATTCCGACTCCTACAGCCTCTCCCTGCGCACTCAACCCACGGCCGATGTACGGATTGTCCTGAGTGTCCCAGCTGGTCAAGTGACATTGGATCTTCTTGATCTCATTTTTACCCCCCAAAACTGGAACACACCCCAAAGCGTTGTTGTTACAGCTATCGACGATGCGCTCACTGAAGGAACCCACACCACCACGATCAAGCACGTGGTGAGCAGTGTTGATTCCAACTACGGAGGCATCACGGTACCGGATCTGAATGTGGTGGTTCAAGACAATGACGCGAGCATCCGTGGCCGGGTTTGGAATGATGCCGACGGTAATCGTATCGATAACGGTGAAGAACCCTTGTCGAGCTGGACGGTGTTCATCGACTCCGACTTCGATGGTGTTCTCGATGTGGGTGAGCGTACGGCGATCAGTGATGCCAGCGGCTCCTATGCCTTTGAGGATTTGCGGCCGGGCCTCTACGGCGTCAGCCAGGTGCTTCAGTCGGGCTGGCGTCAAACCTATCCAGTGCTCGACGTTTCCACTACCTCGTCGAGCCTGCCTCTCCTTTTACCCACCATTGGTTTGGATGGCCCGGCCGCTGCCCTGACCACACTGAACTTCAGTTCCCCTAACTTTGTGGTTAAGGAGGATGGTACTTCGCTGACTGAGATCTGGATCACCCGCACCGGTGACCTTTCGCAGGTTGTGAGTGCCACCCTGCGCTTTAGCGATGGGACATCAACCGGCTGTGGCTGTGCACCCACTTCGGTGAATAACGACTACAACTTTAATCCGATCACGATTACATTTGCAGCCAACGAGTCGAGGCATCGTGTTCCCGTGGAGAACGCGTTGCTGGCTAACCCAGGTGCAATCCGAATTCGCAATGATAATAAGGCAGAAACCACTGAATTCTTCAACATTCAGCTTATCAACCCATCCACCGGTGCAGTGATTGGTGATCAGGGTGCGGCCACGATCACCATCATTGATGATGATTCCTCCTCTGGCGATGATCTGCTGGCCTCGATCACGGCTCCCCAGCGAGCTCAGCCAGCTGTCGTCGCTCTTGGCCCAGATAAGGCGGCGGCTGCCCTCATCAATCTTGATCAGTTTTTTGCTGACCCACGTTTCGCGGCATTCCGTGGCAAGGGCTTCAGCACGGTTGTTATCGATACCGGCATCGATTCTGATCACCCCGACTTCGGGGCTGATGTGAACCTTGATGGATTGGCCGACAGAATCATTTATCAGTACGACTTTGCTGACAACGACGCAAATGCCCATGACGTTAATGGCCACGGCAGCCATATCGCCAGCATCATTTCATCTGTTGCAAGCGAAGCCAACCTGATCGCACTCAAGGTCTTCAAAGATAGCGGTAGTGGTTCTTTTGCCTATCTTGAAGAGGCTCTCCAGTGGGTTAATGCCAATGCTTTGACCTTCAATATAGTTGCTGTTAATCTTTCGCTTGGTGATGGTCTGAACTGGTCAGAATCCTCAAGCCATTATGGCCTAGGCGATGAACTTAACGCTATCGCCTCTCAAAACATTCTCATTAGTGCAGCTGGTGGTAATAGCTTCTATCAATATGCTGGTAGTTCTGGGCTCTCTTATCCTGGAGCTGATCCGAATGTCATTCCTGTTGGTGCGGTTTGGACAGATGTAGCTGGTACTGACATCCACTTTTTTGGCGGTGCTGTTGACTTCACAACCGCCCCTGATCGCATCGCCAGCTTCTCGCAGCGGGAACTCAACGGACTACCCTTCTTTGCCCCAGGAATCCCGATCGAGGGTGCAGATGCCAATGGTGGAAACACTATTAAAGGCGGGTCCAGCCAAGCCACAGCCTTTGTTTCAAGCCTTGCCACGCTTTCCCAGCAGATTGCGATCACATCCATCGGTCGTCGCCTATCTGTGAATGAATTCAGGTCCGTTTTGGCTACCAGTAGCGACTGGATCCTCGACGGAGATGACGAGGATGACAACGTCATCAATACTGGCAAGGCCTATCCGCGTGTAAACGCCTATCGATTGGCGGAACAGATCCTCAGCCTCGATCCCAGTTCTGTTCCCACCAGCGGCGTTAAGCCATCGGCAAATTCAGGTGGCGGCACATCCACGCTGCCCAGCACTTTGAGCTTGACGCACACTGTCAATCTTGTGCCTGGCCAAGTCGAGACTGGTCGCGATTTTGGTAACCAGCTTCTCCTTGTCAACGAGGCGCCATCGGCGGTTGCCCTCAATAACGTCACCGCCTCCCTGGCGGAGAACACCAACACAAGCAGTCGCATCAAGGTGGCCGACATCGCCATCACCGATGACGCCCTCGGCAGCAACACCATCTCCCTGCTCGGCGCCGATGCCGCTGCTTTTGAGGTGGATGGCACCACTCTTTATCTGAAAGCCGGCATCAGCCTCAACTACGAGAACCAGAACTCCTACGCCGTTACTGTTTCGGTGGTCGACAACACGATTGGTGGCTCCAGCCCCGTCAGCATTGACTACAGCCTTGCCGTTACCGATGTGAACGAGGCGCCGACGGCAGTTCTGCTCACCAACACCACCGCCTCCCTGCCGGAGAACACCAATACGAGCAGCCGCATCAAGGTGGCCGACATCGCCATCAGCGATGACGCCCTCGGCACGAACACCATCTCCCTGCTCGGCGCCGATGCCGCTGCCTTTGAAGTAGTGGGCACCGCCCTCTATCTCAAGGCCGACACCAGCTTGAACTACGAAACCAAGACGGCCTACGCCGTCACCGTTTCGGTGGTCGACAGCACGATCGGTGGTTCCAGCCCCGTCAGCATCGACTACAGCCTTGCCGTTACCGATGTGAACGAGGCGCCGACCGCACTTTCCCTTAGCGCCACGGTGTTCAATGAGAACATCCCCGCTGGCACTCTGGTGGCTAGCCTCAGCAACAGTGACCCTGACAGCTCACTCCAAAGCTTCAGCTATGCCCTCGCTGCCGGCGCTGGTGATACCGATAACCCAGCCTTCTTCATTACGGGCAATGAGCTACATATCACCAACTCGCCCGATTATGAAGTCAAGTCCTCCTATGGCATCCGCCTCAAAACGACAGACCAGGGGGGATTGAGCTTCGAGCGCAATGTGACCTTGACCGTGAATGACCTGCCGGATTCCCCCTCCTATAGCTTCAGCAGCAGTGCTGCCATCATCTATGAGGGTGGGGCCCTCGCCCTTGCGGTCAGGAGCTCCAATGCGGCCCCTAGCACCCGGATTTACTGGTCGTTCAGCGGCGCCGGCATCACCAGCGCTGATTTAAGTGATGGCATCCTCTCCGGCACCAGCACGCTGGGAGCGGATGGCGGGGCTGGGTTCACCAAAACCATCGCCGCTGATGGCGTGTTTGAAGGTGACGAGGGGCTGGAGGTGAAATTCTTCAGCGATTCAGCCCGAACCCAGCAGCTGGGCTCCACCATCCAGGTGACCATCAAGGAGCCTGCTGTTGGCGTCGTCACCGACGGCCCCGACATCATCACCGGAACGGCTGCGAATGAAACGATCAGGGGCGTTCCAACGGACTCAAGAAATCGGGGTCTGGGAACGGTGGACAAGCTCACCGGAGGGGGTGGAAACGACACTTTCGTGCTTGCAGATACCTCTGGTGTGTTTTACAACGATGGCAATCCCGACGTTCCAGATACGAAGGACATGGCCTGGATCACCGATTTCTCCGCCGGTGACAAAATCATTCTGTTTGGTAGCGCAGCCAACTACCAACTCATCTCAGCTCGCTATAGTGGCTTTAGAGGTGTGCAAATTAATGCGATCTTGCCCTCTTCAGTCCCAGAGCCGATCGGGTTTGTTCAGGCTGCAACCCTCGCGACTCTGAACCTTGCCGATTCCGGTCAGTTCACTTATCTCAATGCCCCTGTGTGATGGGTCGTAGACTGCATCAACGACGCTCCAGATTCAAGGCCTTTTTCTTGGTTTTCCTTCCTTCTCCTGCTATGAACAGTCGTCTCAGCGCTATCTTACTCACGGTCTCCGCCACTGTCGCTCTACCGCTCCTTACCGCGACACCCGCTACTGCCTTCACGGTCACGGTCGGCTCCATCGACTACGACGTGACCGTCTTCAATGGCTCGTATGACAGCAATCCAGACGACTTCCAGCTCCCTCCCGCCGGCAAGATGCCTTGGTGGGGAAGCGATACCCTGGCTACCAATTTTGCCCAACAGGTTTACGATCAGCTCGGTCCAGGTCCTACATCCGGATATGGCCCTGTCTTCGCTTACGAACTTTCTGGCACTGACATCTTAGGAATTTCCCAAAATTTCACCAATACCCTCAGCCAGAAGGATGAAACGATTGCAACGAATGCTGATGTGAACTATGCGATCGCCACACCCCTCAACTCTCCCGCATCCGTTCCCGCTCCCCTGCCGATCTTTGGTGCAGCGGCGGCCTTCGGCTGGTCCCGGCAGCTGAGGAGGCGTATTGATAGCTCGAAGCGGCGAAGTGCAGTGAGTTGACATGTGGCCCGGAGCCGGCGCATCACCCAGATCGTGCTGGGTCAGACCCGCGCCATCAGCCTGGCCGGCCTGCGCGGCGGCCCCTCTCGGTGCAGCTGCAGCGTCAGCTGCGGTCCTTCGGCATCGAACTTGCTTGAAGCTGGCGTGTCGGCCAGGATTCGCCTGACGTTCTCGGTTAGGGCAGCAGTGTTCAAGGCACCGCCCTCCAGGCGGCTTCAAAACTCTGCACCGCCTGAAGCACCTGGGTGCACGCCACTGCCCGTCGCCCTCCGAAGCCAGCCAGCAGCAGGGCCGTGGCTTCAGGATCCTCGAACAGGTCGCGTTCGGCAGCCTCCAGCCTCGCGCCGCATTGGCGCAGGGGATCGCCCCCGCCCTCCCAAGGCGCACCCGCGGGGGGGACGGGCCAGCGGCCTGCCCAGAGATCCAGCCGATTGGCCACCGTTTCGAGCAGGTCTGCTTCGGCCTCCACCACCTGCGCCAGTGGTGCGTGATGGCGCGGCAGCGGCGGCAGGCGCAACAGGGTGCGGTAGCAGGCGATCAGTTCGCTCCACAGTTGCTCCTGGCGGTCCCAGAGCCGCGCCAGTCGCTCCCCCAGATGGTCATTGCCGAGCTCCTCCATCGCATCAGAGCGCTGGTTCTGGTGCTCCAGAATCAGGCCCAGGAGGTGGTTGCGCCGCTGCAGCCCGCCGGCACCGCGCACACCGTCGCCCTGGCGCAACAGGGCCGCCTGTTCCCGCAGGGAAAGGGCGAATTCCCGATACAGCTGCACCGAGAGCTGCTGCCGCCGGTCGATGGCGCGGCTGGGCCAAAACCAGCGGATCGCCGCCCAGGCCATCAGCACACCGAGCAATGTCAGCAGCAGCCGGATCGGCACCCAGGTGGTGATCTCACCGGAATGGGCCGTCCAGCCAATCGACACCACCAGGCCTGCCACCTTGTAGCCGCTGTGGAGGCCGAGGGAGCCACCGAACAGCCGGGTGCAGACCAGGGCAATGGCCACACCGATGGGCATCGGCAGGATCGGGCTAAGGGTGGGATAGAGCACCAGCAGAATCACCCCCCCCATCAAGGTGCCCAGCATTCGCTGGGTGCCCAGGGTGCGGCTGGCCCCCACCGTGCCGCCCAGCACCGCCGCCACCGCCAGCGGCCCGTAGACAGGATCGGGCAGCCCCAGGGTGATCCCCAGACCGGCCGCGAGGCCGGCGGTGAGGGCCAGCCGCAGGTCCTCCCGAGTGATCAGCGGCGGTTGGGCACGGGTCATGCGGGCGTATCCCGCCGACTGGCCAGGGCCAGGCTGTGGAGGCTGCGCACCAGGCGCTGGATCTCGTCGTCGAGGCCCAACAGGAGCAGCGGCGGCAGCTGATGGCCGCTGGCCAGACGCACCAGGCTCTGCCGGCTGGGCAGGGCGGGAATCGCCGTGTTGCCACCGCTAACCAGCATCACCGGCAGGCCGTCCAGCCAGGGGGTGTCGGCATTGGCGAGGGCCCCGGGAGGCAGCAGACGGGCCAGCCGTTCCACCTGCAGGCTGTGGTGATGGATCCGCTCCCAGAGCAGCTGGCGTTGTCGCCAGTGCTGCCGGTGGGCTCTGCCGCTGGGAGCACTGCGCAGCTCATCGCCCACCAGCTGGGCGAGGCGCAGGTTGAGGCGGCTGCCGACCAGCGGAAGCGATGGCCGCTCCAGGAGCGGGCCTGGTTCCTTCAGCCCCCGGCGGATCTCCTCCAACCTGGGGGTGATGACGCGCCGCAGCTGGGCATCAATCGAGCGGATCTCCGCCAGCCGATCCACGGGCCAGAAGAGGAAACTCACCACCAGCACCGCGCCGATGCCGATCAGGGTGTCGAGGATGCGGCCGCCCACATAGGCCCAGTTCTGTTCGGTGTAGCGCTCGATCAGAAACAACATTGAGCACACCAGCATCCCCAGTCCGCGGCTGGCCTGCCAGCCCAACAGCCGCAGCAGCGGTACCACCAGCAGCAGGCTCACGGTGAGTCCGACCCAGCCGCTCAGCACCATGTGCACCAGGCCGCCGACCAGCCCGCCGGTGAGCGTGCCGAGCACCCGGGTGCGGGAGGCGGCGAGCACGCGGGTGTCGGTCTCGTCCATGCACATCACCACGGCCACCAGGGGGTACCAGGCGAACTCCACGTCTTTTCTGTTCATCGCCAGGGTGCCGGCCAGGGCCGCCGCCAGGCCGTACTTGAGGGCCGCTCGCAGAACAGGGGAGGTGAGCATGGGCGAGCCTCAGGACCTCAGGGCGCGGCCCCATTGCTCGGGGCCGGCGGCAGCTCCAGCTGCGGTTGCAGCGGTTTGGCCGGATCCCGCGGCACCGGCAGGAGCTCCCGCAGCAGGCGGGCGTAGGTGATGTTCACATCGATGGTGGCGTTGAGCCGGCGAACCAGGCTCTGCACCAGCCGGTCCTGGGTGAGGGAGAGGGTGGTTTCATCAGAGAGGCCGCTCTGGTAGCGAAGCCGGGCATCGCGGAAGCCCTCCAGGCTGGCCGCCACCCCACGGCGAGCCGATGCCAGTTTGGCCAGGCTCGCCTCGTGTTCGAAGAAGGCCTGCTCCAGCCGCAGGCGGATGTCGTTGCGCTCGGCGGCATAGCGCTGGGCCTGGGCCTCCTCGCGCCGGGCCAGGGAGCGCACCTCCGCCGCCGTGCTGCCGGCGTCGAAGAGCAGCCAGCGGAAGGTGAGGCCCACGGCCCAGTCGTAGCCGCCGCTGTTGACGATGGGGATCACGGTGGTGCCGCAGCAGTTCCCCGTGATCGACCACTGGCTGGTCTGCGCCCCGCCCGCGCCGGCCTGGCCCACGAAGCTGAGCTTCGGCAGCAGCTGGGCAGCCACGGCGTCCCGATCCCGCGCCAGGGCCTCCCGCGTGGCCAGCACCGCCTCCAGTTCCGGGTTTCCCTGGTAGGCCGCCAGCAGACTGCCCTCCAGATCGAGGGGCCAGGCGGGCTGGAGTTGCACCGGGTCGCTGGCCGTGGGGGTGATCGAAGGCGGCAGGTTGAGCAGGGCAGCCAGCCGCCGCCGCGCCACGGCCCGGTCGGCGAGGGCCTGAATGAGCAGCTCCTGGCTGTCGGCCTCGATGGCCCGGCGCCGCAGCAGATCGAGCCGCGGCACCAGACCGGCCTGCTTGAGGGCCAGCACGTCCTGGAGAATCACCCCATCGTTGGCCAGATCCGCCTGGCGGATCCGCACTAGCTGATCACTGCGTTGCAGGTTGTAGTAGGCCTCGCTCACCGCCAGTTGAAGGCGGCGCAGGCCGTGGGCGTAGCGGCTGCGGGCCTCGCGGAGCTGGGCGCGGGCCGCCTGCACCGCCGGGGTGCGCGAGAAATCGAGCAGGGCGTAGCGGAGTTCCACCCCTGCTCCCAGGCTCCGCTCGCCCTGGTTGAGGTAGGCCGTGGCGCCTGTGGGCACATAGAACGCGCCGCCGGGGGCGAAGGGGCCGCCCAAGCCAAGCGTCGGGTTGCCCGAGGGCACGGTGAAGCCGGTGCCGCTCTGGGCGTAACCCACCCCCGCCATCGCCAGGATCTCGGGCCAGTAGCGGCCGAGGCGGGCTTGAAGGTCGGCCACCGAGCGCGCCACCCCAAGGCGCTGCTCCTGCAGTTCCGGGCTCTGGCTGTAGGCCAGGGCCAAGGCCTGTTGGAGGCTGAGGGACCGCACCTCCCCCCGGGCCAGGTCCGCGGCCGAGGGCAGGGCCAGCGGAGGCGGTGCGGGATCGTTCGGGTCAAACGCCCCGTTGGGCGGGCGATTGGCGCGCAACAGGGCTGGGCCCACCCCCTGGGGAGGCAGGGGCGTTTCGGCTCCGGTGCCGTTGGGCGGCAGCAATTGATCCAGCAGCCTGAGCTCCTGGTCGAGTCGTGCCCAGGAGCGCTCCAGTTGGGGCACACCGTTGCCGGCCCCGAGGGGCCATCCTCCAGCTCCAGGCTTGGCTGGACCAGCCAAGGCCGGCCCAGCCGCGGCCCATCCAGCTGTGGCCACCGTGATCACCCACAAGATCGCGGCTGGGGCAGGCCGGAAGAGCGTCAACGGAAACCGACCATCCTTAGGGGCAATCGATCAACACCGATGGATCGGACGGGGCCATCGATGGCGCGATCATCCCGGCCAGGTGCTGAACGC
>Ga0209401_1000909_pt1 | contig 20010 bp, 7 predicted proteins | sample M_140807_MF_Meta_FD_187318 | JGI IMG/M metagenome (GOLD analysis project Ga0209401, IMG submission 187318) | Freshwater microbial communities from Lake Montjoie, Canada to study carbon cycling - M_140807_MF_MetaG (SPAdes) (version 2) | ecosystem: Environmental > Aquatic > Freshwater > Lake...
CTATTGCCGCCAAGTACAACAGCACTGCGCTGACAGGTAACTTAATTAACCATGAGACGGGGTTGAATGACAATACGACCGGCACTGCTGTTGCGATTGATGCTTACATTAGCTCGTCTGAGTTTGATATTGGTGACGGCCATAACTTTGGTTTTGTGTGGCGCGTCCTTCCTGACTTGACCTTTGAGAACGCTACTAACAGCCCCACCGCCGTTGCCCCACAAGTGACTATGACGCTGTACGGTCTAAATAACTCAGGCTCTGGAACCACAAGCACCGCTAACGGCACGGTTGTAAAGGGTAGTACGTACGTGATTACCGAAGAATTTACAGGCCAGATATTTACGCGTATGCGTGGCCGCCAGATGATCTTTAAGATTAGCTCCAACCAAGTTAACACTTGCTGGCAGTTGGGCGCTCCCAGAATTGACATTAGACCGGATGGTAGGCGCTAATGGCTGAACTAAGTGCAACCCCACCGGGCCTACCGCTGCCCCCTGACGAGTACGACAGGCGTTACTTTGACCAACTGACCAACGTTTTGCGTCTGTACTTTAACCAACTGTCCAACCCCGGCGACATGGGTGGGGCAACGCTAAACTTAAATCTTGAAACACTACCAACTGAAGCCGACTTGCCTAATTTGAGGCTTGGCGATGTTTACAGAGATACACAAGATGGTGTACAAGCAACAAGTCAAATGCTTCGCATAAAGACGTCAACATGATATTATCCAGCAACCCCCATTCCACGAGGTTTTTATGGCCGAAACCGTAGACCAATGGGCTGCACGTCAGCCTGATTTATCCAAGATAGCTGACCCTACAGAGCGTAATAACGCGCTTGAGTCATGGCAAATGCAGCGTCCGGGCTATGTTAATCCTATGGATTTTAATAACTATGAGGCGTATGCAGGGGCGGCTGGCATTCAATCTGGTAAGGATGAGGGTAACGATTTAACAAACCGCGCCAACTTCTATGGCATGACCATAGAAAATTATCAGAACGCTTTATCTGGTGATCCGACTAGACCTATGGGCGGAAATCAGGCTGTTTATGGTTCGCAGTTACTATCTCCGTTGGAACAGCGGGCGGCTGAGACTGCGCGGGGTCAGGGCATTAGTACAATGTCTCCAGAAACTTTGGCACTGGCCAAAGCAAACCCTGACGTATTTAATGCGGCTTCTCAAAGATTCCAAAACTACTTGGCAACCACATACCCCGGCACTTTGGAATACCAAAGTGTTCTGAGTGGGCCAATGCAGTTTAGCAACGAGGGCGTGAAATACCCAAAGATTGATGACACTGTCAGTATGTACATACTAGACCCGCGCACAAAGCAGTATGTTAAAAACCCAAATTACAGGGGCGCTAAAAAAGCCGCTGACGGAGGACTCATGTCTTTAGCTGATGGTATGGCATCCAAGGGTCGCAACGGCGATTCAATGCTTGTCCACATGACGCCCGGCGAAGTGCATGGGTTGCAGGCTTTGGCCATGAAACATGGCGGATCACTGACCATTAACCCAGATACGGGTTTACCCGAAGCTAACTTCTTAAAATCTCTGTTGCCAATGTTGGCAGGTTTTGCTCTTGGCCCTGCTGGTTTTGGCCTTGTTAGTTCTTCTATGGGAGCAGCCGCGCTGGTTGGCGGTGTTACGGGTATTGCTACTGGTAGTTTGTCTAAGGGCCTCATGGCCGGGCTGGGTGCGTATGGTGGCTTCGGTATTGGTGAGAGTTTAATGAATGCGGGCTCTGCTGGGTTGGCGTCTACTGCCGGGGCTACTGCTGGAGCGGAAGCTACGCAGCAAGGTGTTTCTGAAGCAATTAAAGCTCGTGCAATTGACGATGCCGCTATCTCCCAAGGGTTTAATGAGGCAGTCGGTAAGACCGCTACGTCGGACGTATTAAGCGCTGGCGCTAAAGCTGCCATGGCAGACCCCATGGCTTTTGCTAAACAAAATTGGAAACCAATTGCCGCCGCCGCACTACCGGTACTAAGCAATATTGGCACAACGACTCCCGGTCAAGCACCGACACCTGTGAGTCCCGGCAGAATCCGTGAGAAACGTTGGGATGGCCGTCAGTTTGTAGATGTTGCCGGTACAGATGCTAATGTGTACAACACAAGCGGGCGCACTTTCTCTGATCTGTACCGTGGTTACAACACTGGTGGTATCGTAGCTTTGGCTGAAGGTGGTAATGTTAAACATTTTGCTATCGGTGACCTTGTTAAAGCAGACATTGATGCGGCCTATGCCGCAGGTGATTACGCTAGAGTAAATGAACTTGCCCAAGCAAATCAAATTACTGCCGCAGATGTAGCCGACACGTACAAGGGCTTTGATACTTCTGGCCTAGCTGGTTTGGGTATTAACTTGTACAACCCAAATTACACTGTTGCCGAAGATGGTTCGTTTAACTATAGCACTCCTACTGCTACTACCCCTGTTGCTACTACCCCTGTTGCTACTTCACCTGTAGTCGACACTTCTACTGCTAATACTCCTGCTGTTGATACTGTTGCCCGAGATTACTGGAATAACTTAGCTGCTGAACGGGATGCTGCGGCAAATGCGGCTAACCAAGCTATGTGGGCACAACAAGCCAAAGACCGCGATGCCGCAAATAATGCTGCTAACGCCGCAGCATGGAACAAACAAAATACAGACAAATGGAATGCGCAGAACCAAGCTACATGGGCGGCGCAACCAATTCAATACACCGACGCACAAATTGGCAAGTATTTGACAGATAACCCAAATGTCAATATTGAAGATGCAATTAAAGCCACCCGTGCCGACCCCGCCGCAGTCAACCGTTATATTGCTAGTTTGACTTCAGGCTACAAAGGCCCCATAGACGCAACAGACATTAATACTAAAGGCACCGGCACGCTTGGTATCTACAACGATTTAGTTTCGCGGGGTATTGATGCTACTGAATACTACAATGCGGCTATTAAAAATGACCCTAAATACGCTGGCTGGTCAAAAGCAGATATTGAGCGTGGGTATCAGATAGACAAAGGCATATACGCAGTGGGCGACCAATTAAAAGGTGTAACTGCAGATCCTAAACTTGGTTATGACAAGCAGTGGGTCAAGTTTATGGATGACAACAAGTACACTGCCTTAGATATGGCAAGAGCTACAGGGCTATCTATTAAAGAAATAAATGACCGTTACAACGCAGTTAAAGCTGCCGAGACAAAAGTAATTGATAAAACTGTAGTTACAGGTACAGGTACAACTACTGGCACGGGTACAACCACAAGTACACCATCTGGCTACCACGTAAATGATTCTGGTGTGTTGGTTCCAAACATCTCTAGCACCCAGAACACAACTACAACAGTAGCTCAACCAACTGATCTGTACACAGCGCCAGCCTCATCACTAGCAGTAGGTGTCTCGGGTAATACAGGCCCATCTCAAATTGGTGGTGGTGCTACAGTTAACCCCAACGGCACGATTACAACTTCACCACGTATCCCCGGCATCCCAGTTGGCGGCTTCACGGGCATGACAAACCTGCGTGATACATATACAAAGGGCGGTGGCAGTCTGGGCTACACATCGCCTACTTTTAAATCCATTGAAGACTTCAACGCTAAATACCTCAACCGTATGGGCGGCGATTCTAAGGCGGCTTACGACTATCTCACAGGCAAAGGCGGTGCTGCTTATCCTGTTAAATCTGGCGTGGGTCAAATTGCTAGGCCGTACGATGAAGCGGTGCTGGGCTACCCTGCACGGGGCAATTTACCGTACATCTACAACAAAGCCACCGGTAAGATGGATGTCAATCCTGATTACGTGGCTCCCGGACGTGATGACAAAGGTAACGTGACGTACAGCATGTCACAGAACGATATTAAGAGTGCGTTAAAAGATAAACCTTTGGCTGGCCAAGAGTTGTATGAATGGGCAAAAGCTAATAATCTAACTGCACAGCAGATCGCTGATGCTACGGGGCAGCCTTTGTCACAAGTTTACGCACAGTTTAGGGCGGGTTCTAAAGCTAAAGCTGATACGGATAAGAAAACCGCCGATGATAAAGCTGCCGCAGATGCGTCAAGTCCAGAAAATGACAAACGAGAAAGTGGCGGTGCAGCCGCTGGCGGCATGATGGGTTACGCCGTAGGTGGTGGTTTAGGCTCCCTTGGCTCTTACTCTGATGGTGGCCGCTTACTCAGAGGCCCCGGTGATGGCGTGTCTGACAGCATCCCTGCAACAATTGGCGCTAAGCAACAACCCGCACGCCTTGCTGATGGTGAGTTTGTAGTGCCTGCACGCATTGTGTCTGAGTTGGGTAACGGCTCTACAGAAGCAGGCGCTAAGAAGCTTTACGCCATGATGGATCGTGTACAACGTGCACGGGGTAAAACCACAGGCAAAAACAAAGTAGCGGCTAACAGCCGCGCTGACAAATATCTTCCCGCATAAGGAATAGATCATGGCTTTACAAGAATCCTCACAGACAATATCGCAGACCTCCATTCCCGACTACGCCAAGCCGTATGTTGAGAACCTGCTGGGGCAAGCGCAAAGCTATACTGATCCTTCTCAGAACCCCTACATGCAGTACATGGGGGAGCGTCAGGCGCAGTTCTCTCCTTTACAGCAGATGTCTTACGACAATGCGGCGCTGATGCAAGGTTCTGACCAGTTAAAAGATGCGACTGCTATGGCGGGTTCTGCCGGTTTGGGTGCGCTTAATACTGGATATACATACAACCCGTTCCAGACTAAATCGTTTACCAGCCCTGAAATGGCTGAGAGCTACATGTCGCCCTACATGAAGAATGTGGTGGAGCGTCAACAAGCAGATGCGGTGCGTCAAGCTGGTATTGCCTCTCAAATACAAGGTGCGCAAGCCGCCCGTTCAGGCGCGTTTGGTGGCAGTGGCGACTATTTGATGCGTGGTCAAGCTAGGGGCAACTTAAACCGTCAGTTGGGAGATATTTTTGCTCAAGGCCAGCAAGCCGCGTACACCCAAGGTATGGGACAGTTCAATCAAGAGCAAGCGGCTACCCAAGCGGCGGCTAACCTCAATGCACAACAAGGCCAGTTTGGTGCAGGCTTGGGTTTGCAAGGATTGCAAACAGCGCTGACAAGCGCAAATGCTCTGGGTAATTTGGGCAACACCCAGTACCAGCAGAACATGGGCATCAACCAGATGCAGAATCAGTACGGCTTGCAGCAACAACAGCAACAGCAGAACATTCTCAACAATCAGTATCAGGATTTCTTGAACTTCCAAAACTCGCCGTACAAGCAGATGGGATTCATGTCCGACATCCTGCGCGGCCTGCCATTGACTCAGCAGTCGTCGTCTATGTACCAGACGCCACCATCAGCAGTCTCTCAAGTTATTGGTCTTGGCGGTGCAGCAGCTACTGGCGCTAAGTTGTTTGGTGCGGCTGGTGGAGCTACCGGTGACTTGGAAAACCGTCCTTCTGGGTTGGCTGACTTGGCTATCTATCAAATGGGTCAGGATTAAACATGGCTTACACACAACAAACGCCTATCGGCACACCTGACGTTAACCTGATTACAAAGACCTTGGCTGGTTTGCAGCCGGACTCAGCGTTGCAACAGTATGCAATGTTGCATAAAAACAACCCATACATTCTGTCGTTGGCAAAGTCAGAATCAGACCGCCGCAAACAATTGCGAACAGCCGCGCAGGGACAAGTTGGCCAACAGCCTACTGTTGTAGATCAAAACATTGCGGGCATGGCTCAGCAACAGCTTCCAGAGAACCAAGGTATAGCGCAGATCCCTACACCCAACATGCAGACTATGGCTGATGGCGGTATCGCAGGATACGCAGACGACGAAGAAGGTATGGCCACTGGTGGTATGGGCGGCATGTTTAACTTTGCCCAGCAAAGCGAGCCTGTGGTGCGTATGTCTGGTGGTGGGCATATCCCCCGCTATCAAGGCAATACAACAGACGGTAGCGTTGTTAATTCAAGCGACCCGCAACTGCTTGCACTAAAAGCCAAGTACGAAAAAGAAGCGGCAGAAATGGGTGAAGGTATTAGACGAGAGTTTAGTCCTGATGTTAAGGTTTTTGCACAACAGCTTTACAAGCCTGAAAAAACAGCACAAGACGCGTATTTAGCAAAAGAACAGAAACAAATGTTAGAAGGAAACCGGTTACGTAATAAAACGCAAGATTCAGCATCAATGGCTGCACCCACTGCACCTACGGCTTCTGCACCTACGGCTTCTGCACCTACGGCTTCTGCGGCGTACGACCCAACAGAGAATCTTAAGAAGATTGCACAGACAAACGCTAGGTACACAACTCCTTCTGAGCCAAAAAATGCGGAAGAAACCGCAATGCTTAATCGGTATCCGGTCACAAAGCTAGCTGCTGATAAAGCACCCCTTGCTGCCGCGCCTGCACCTCAAGGTAACTTGCCTACAGGTCTTGCGTCTATTGCGCAAGCTAAGCAAGCGGGCGAAGAGTTGTATGGCACCAAGGATTTGGAACGCAAGATTGAACAGAACCGGTTGCAGCAACGCGCCGACATCACCAATGAAAAAGAAGAAAGTGCTGCAAAACTAGCCGCGTTTAACAAAGCGCAAGGCCCTGCTATGGCGGGGTACTCAAAACTGTTGGACTCGCAAGAAAAAGCAGACGTTTCTGACAAAGAAAAAGCTGGTTTGATGGCACTCTTTAAAGGCTTCTTAAGCATAGCCGCAGGCGAATCTCCAAACGCTGCCGTAAATATTGCCAAAGGCTCAATGGTTGGTTTAGAAGACTACAACAGTTCGTTAAAAGACCTTAAGAAAGCGGCTAAAGAACGTGACAAAGAGCGTGCCTATATTGAAAATGCCCAACGCGCTGAAGGCCGCGAGGACTTTAAGTCTCAGCAGACGTTTGAGAATAAAGCAAACGATGCCGCTCGTGCAGCGGACAATCACGCTATAGACGCTGTTACAAAAATTACGGGTCTAAAAGGTGAGGGGTCTGCAAGAGTGTATTCTGAAATGCTCCAGCAGTCTGGCGCAAATGCCCGTGCAAATGCACAAGTTAACGCTCCTTCCGGTATTGAGAGGATTGTTGACCGCATGGCAAGGGATCCCAAGTTTGCCGAGTCCTATAAAAACTATGCATCTATTGGCCCAGAAGCTAAAGGGTTTGAAGCTGACTTGCAAGCGTACATTAAAAACCCAATGGTAATTAAAGCAACCAATCCTACGCTCGCCGCACAGTTTGACGCAATTATTCAACAGCGTATGGGCAGCATGGTTAAACCGCAAGAGGGCGCTGGTTCGCGAAGTTAGTAGTAGAATCTAAACAGTTGCACACGGATCGGCCCGTGTGTAGCCCTAAGTTTTTTTGCCGCACAATTAGGACAAAACATGGCTCAGAACCTCCCCTTACCTGACGGAACCTCGGTAACTATTCGGGAGGGTGAGACTCCTGCACAGACGTGGGCTCGTGCGCAACGCATGTACCCAGAGGCATTTAAGTCCAAAGAACCCGAGAAAAAAGAAGTTACGGTTGGCGGTCAAGCCAAAGAGTTTTTTAAAGGTCTAGCCCCCGGCGCTATCAATCTGGTGGAGAGCGCGGCTATTGGCGCATCAGCACTACTCCCAGAAGAAACTGAAAAAGCCGCACGCTCTGGCATTGCAAGTCTTGCAAGTTCTGCCAAAAAACCGTTTGAAGCTGCGCCGGGCTACGAAGACACGGTGGCGCGTAAGTTTGGTGAAGCTGCCGGTTCAATCATTCCGTTTGTAGGACTTGGCCCGTTAGGTGCGGTAGGCCGTGTTGGTATGGGTGCGCTTGGTGCTGGCGCAGGTGCTGGAGAAGCACGTACTCGTGCCGAAGCTGGCGGAGCCACAGAAGGGGAACGAGCAGGCGCAACCGCACTGGGCTCAGTTGTTGGTATCAGCGAGATGTTTGCCCCCGCTCGTATTTTGGGACGCATATCAGAACCAGTTAAAGATGGCGCTGTGTCTTATGTCAAACGTGCGTTATTGGCTGGTGGCGAAGAAGCCGCACAGGAAGCCGCGTCCCAAGCTGCGCAGAACTTAATCTCCAAAGGTATCTACAAGCCTGACCAAGAAATCATTGAAGGCGTTGGCGAGTCCGCTGCTTATGGTGGCGCGGTTGGTGCGTTAGCGCAGGGCTTGTTTGATTTGGCTCTTGGTCGTCGTGCCAAAGGTGCGGGTACACCCCAACAAGAAGAGTTTGCAAAGCTTCGTGCGGAGGAAGAGAAACGCCTTGAGGAAGAACGCAAGCGTAAAACAACCCCTGAGTACGCACAAGAAGTTGTGCAGAAGTACGACGCGCTGGCTAAACAAAAGCAAGATTTGATTGCGCAGTTTAAGAAAGTAGCAAAAGACTCTCCCACATACGATGCGGACAAAGCGTTTAACACGCAGATCAATGCACAACTTCGTGAGTTGACAAAAGAAATTACGCCGCTTTCTGACGACTACTACAAAGCCAAAGGCATGCTTGGCCAGATGGCAGAGCAAGAGCGTGTTGCCAAGCTCACGCCACAAGAGTATGCGTTTGGTTTGGAGCCAGAGACAGAAGAGCAGAAGAAAGCGCTTGAGCCTGAGTTGTATGAACAACAGATTGCTAAGCCGCCCAAGCCTCCAGTTCAGCTAACTCCTCGACAACAAGTTGCAGAGTACGGCAACCAGCGTATTGCTTTGGCCAATGACCAGATGAATACTGCGGCCAGTTACGCGCCTAAGTACAAGTCGGAAGCTATTAAAGACTACACAGATTATTTGATGCAGGACTTTGCTTCTGCACAACAGCTTGTACAAACAAGGCCTACGCTAGAAGGTCTGCCAATGACAAAGGACAACAAGCCTTTGTTGCGCAGCGAAGAAATCTATGACTCGCTTAAAACACGCATAGCAGCAGAAGCCAAGACCGCTATGCAACAGCGTACGCAAGAACAAGCGCTTGACCAACAAAAGCTTACTACGCCCAAAGACCAGTTTGCTTTGTTGCGTGCGTCGGAAGAACAGGTTGAAGAACAAAAGAGAACGGCTGAGCCAAACTTTGATTATCTTGACCCAATGTTTGAGAAGGCCTTGTCCGGACAGCCCGGTGCAGTTAAGGTCAATGAAAACCTCAGGCCACTGCGCGAAGCACCTACAGTGCGTAAGACTGTAGACCAGTTGTTTGACGTTGTGGAGCAAGCAGATAGAGATTACCGCGCACTCCGTCGTCAAGGCAATAGAGATGCAGCAATGGATGCATTCCAAAGGCTGAACACGGCAAACGACCAGCTTAACGCAATGGCTAAAGAACAGCCTGCTGGTACAGACACCAAAGGTTTGAAGCGCGGCCCTGCCGAGGAAGACACTCGTGCGTCTTATGCCCGTGAGTTGATTGCCGCTCGTCGTGCGCAACAAGAAGCTATGGCTAAACTAGAAGACGCTACATCTGATGTAAGGTCTCAACTAACGCTTGGCAAAGAAACTGAACAAGTTCGCAACCCGAAAACGGGAGAAATGGAAACTAGACTTGTTGGTTTTGGTAAAGGCGTTGCAGAAACAACCGAAGCAAGTTTGGTTAAAAAGGCAGAAGAAGCTCGCGCGCAATACATTACAGGCGCTTTGCAAGAAGCCGCAATCAACCGCCGTGCTTTAAACAGACCGGCGTTGACAACAGACGAAGCCCTTGCCGCCGCGTCTAAACTTCATGATACCTTTAACAACTGGATTGAGCGTGCCAAAGAAAAGGGCGCGGCTCCTGTCTACGAAGATGTAATTATTCAACCCGCCCAGATGCGTGCCGACAAGATTGTGCGCTCTGCGGTTACTGAGCGTCGTCTGGTCAGTGGTGGTGTTAAAAAGCTTAGCGAAGCTGAAATCAAACACTTCAGAGCAATCATTAACGCTGCCAGAAACAAGCTGACAGACGAAGCCCCACGCAAAGTTGAGAAAGTAGAAGCTGAGCCGCTCAATACACAGTTTGCTTCAGAGGAAGCCAAGAAGACTGCGGAAGCCCGTGGCGAAACAGCCACAACACTTGGCGGAGAACTGCGTCGCCGTACAGAATTTGTGCGCAACAAGATGTCTAAGATGGGGCGTATGCGTCCCGGTGCCCGTGATGCGCTCAATGCTGCCGTTGATATTATGGACGCAGGCAAAGCTACTCGCGAACTATTGGACAAAGTTGAGCCCGTGGTTGACGCCATCGTTGCAGGACGCGACGTTAAGCAGGTAGACATTCAAGCCATCAAGGATGCTATCCGCGCTACTGAGACTGTGCCTGAGGGTCAGAAGTCGCTGTTCCCCGAGATAGAAAAAGATCTGGGCTACATCCGCGCAACACCAAAGAACTTTGCTAACTCTCCACGCATCAAGCCTGTGTGGGCGGCTCTTGAAAAAGCGCGGGCATTGTTTGCTAAATCCGAACAACAACGTCTTGGCAAAAAAGCTACATTGGCTAGACGTTTGCAGTTCATTGAAAAAGTCAAAGATCGCATGGACAGCATTGTCCAAGATACGCAATACTTTTGGAAAGACACTAGCCGTTGGACTGATGAGCAGTTGGCAAAAATATTTGTAGGTATGCCAGAAGCAGGCACAACCGCAGAAGAAAAAGTCATTTTAGAAAAATATCGCAGAGGCCAACCCCTAACCAGAAAAGAAGAACAGACCGCTTCGCGTTTGGTAACAGCCTTCAATACAAAACAGTTAACTGAGTATAAGCAGCAGTTTGATGAAGCCATGCAATTGTTGGCTCAAGGACGCCGTCTTCAAGATGCGGACAATCAGTTATTGGCGTTTATGCAGGACACCAATGAGAATGTTCGGGCGGCTGCAAAAGCACTGGACGATCGTATAGCTCCACTGCGTAAAGTTCTTGAGCAGCTTAAAGATGTTATGCAAGGCTCTTTAGTTGTATCCCCTGAACAGAAAGCGTTAATTAACTCTGAGAAAGCTGTTCAGAAACAGCGTAGTGAATATCAAGCTGCTGTAGAAAAAGCAATTGCCAAAGCTCGTGGTGATATGGAAGCTGCTCGCGCCGCACTGCTTGACCCACAGATTGCCGAAGTAAGCAAGAGCCTTGAAGCTGCTACAAAGACTCTTGACAAAGAGCAGGCAGAACTAGACAAAATTAAAAAACGTTTTGATGAAGTGCTAGCACAAGAAGACGGCGCTAATCGCACAGAGTTGGCCACGTACCAGTTGTTCCGGTACGAAGAAAAGAAAGACGTCATTGACAATCTCAAAAAGCAAGTCAAAACACAGACGTTTGATTTAACCAAACTAACGCTTAGACGTTATGGGGAGTTTGATGGCGCAACAGTTGTTGTCCAAGCCATGCTTGACAGCAACGTTAAATTTGAACGCCAGTACTTAGAAATGCAAGAATCAAGTCTTGCCGCTATGCGCGGTGAGAGCATTTTTGACAATCCAAACTCTTATCCTTTTGCGTACCGGCAAGCTGAAAAGAATCTGAAGGCGCAGAAGGACGTTGTTAAAGCTGCTGAGAAACGGGCTACAGAATTTAAAGAAGTTGCCAAATCTGACCAACAACAGATGGAAGAGTTCTGGAAAGACAAACTGGGCGGTGAGGGTGTTGAAAGCAAACGACGCGCGTTCTTACCAGAAGAAAGAAAAGAATACGAAGCACTGGATAAAAAAGTTGAGTCACTTCAAGAGAAATACGACGTCGCTAAAGACAAATTGTTAAAAGCCCGAGGTAAGGCTAAAACAGAACTGCAAGAAAATATAAACACACTTAAAGCAGACCTTGATGCGGCTGTTGAAAGACGTAGCGTTTTGTTGAGAGACGCTATGCAAGTGTCAAAGATTGCCACAACTGCTGAGAAAGAAGCAGAGCGCCTGCGCAAAGAAGCGTCAGAAGCAATGGAGCGCGAAGAAGATGCTTTTGCTCGCACTGCTCGCAAGGAACAGATATTTAAAACATACGGCGACCAGATTGCTGATTTGTTGTTTGAGGCTGAAGGTATTCCCGGCCCGGATACTGAAGCTGAACTTAAGAAAATCATCAACGATCCTAAGTCTGAACTAGAAGATGTAATCAACGCGCAGGCAAAAGTCGGTGTGTTGCAAACCATTGCATCTATTGAAGCGCAGGCAGACGTGCTCATTGAGGGCAAACCAAAACGCAAACAGAAAGCTGCAACAACGTTAAGCTCCGTTGGCCAAGCCAGAGGCAAACCTTTGCGTGCAGGCACGCTGTCGGAAAAGAGTATTGAGCGGTTGTTTAAGCCTGAACCAGCTAAGACAATTGTTGATCGGTTTGACTTTGGTTCAATTGATCGTGAAGAAGCAGACATAGGTCGTGCAGGTGAAGGTAAGACACAAGGTAGCTTTGACTTTGGCGGTGACTTTAACTTCTCACGAGGCGAGTCAACAACAGGCACAGACGCCAAGACCCTGAAGGCGGAGCTTGACGAAGCCATGGGCACCGACGTGACCGCACGCGGCAACGTAAAAATTTACAACAGTGTTGAAGCTTTTATAAAAGAAAATCCCAAATACGCAAACAAGATTCCTTTGGACGCCAAAGGCTTTGCTGAAAAAGAACGTGCAGTACTGTTTGCTAACAACATTGGTAAAGGCCACGGCCTTGGCGTACTGCTCCACGAGATTGGCGTGCACGTTGGTTTCCGTAACTTCTTTAATGAAACGCAATTTAACCGTTTAGCCGACACTGTTAAAAGCTGGTCAAAACTTACAGACAACTCTATTGAAGCGCAGATTGGTCGCAAGGCCATGCAACGTGTTGAAGCGGCAGAAACTCCTAAAAACCAAATTAACGACGAGTTGTTGGCCTACGCAGTTGAAGAAGCTGTGCAAGCGGGGGTGCTGGGAACTAAGAAAGGTTCTGCTTACGGCTGGCTAAGCTCAATTATTGATGCATTTAAGAAAGCGTTGAACAAGTTGGGCATTCCCACGAGCAAAATTACAGCCGGTGATCTTGTTAATTTTGCTCATGGCTGCGCTCAGCTTGAACTTCGTGGCACATGGCACGGTACAGGCGGCATATTTGATGTGTTTGACTTTGCTTTTATGGGCACTGGAGAAGGTGCGCAAGCGTTTAGTTGGGGTACATACCGCGCTCAAAAGTATGGTGTTGCAGATTATTACAAACGTGTTGGCCAAAATAACCAGTTGAAAGTTTGGAACAAGCTTCCAGAAATTGTTGAATGGCAAAAAACACAGAAGCCAAAGTACAGCGGCTTTACTGAAGAGGATTACATAGAGTTTGCGCAAAATCCAAAATTTAAAGGCACAGAGTTGGGCGGTGTCCCGCACAAGTATGCGTTGGATTTTTCTATGTTACTGTCGTTTACAGACCCCAATTCCAGCGACTTTCAATTTTACGACATTTCCAAAGACTCTCCGTATACGCGTTGGAGCGATGCAATAGCACGTTTTGATAATGGTATGGACGAAGGGTTACTTCCTTTGGATGACGATGTTAAAAAATTTGTTGAGAACATAGACTTTAAAAAACTGTCTATGCCTTTTGATGCGTTTACATTTCGCGGAAAAGACTGGGGCGATGTTAGAGCAGATTTTAGAAAAGACAGCAAAAACAAAACTGCCGAAAACGAAGCTGCCGAAAGAATTTTGTGGGCTATTAGGAGCAGTAACTCGTTAAAAACAAACCTTGACGATGTAATAGCGGAAGTAAAAAAAGAAGCAGAAACCAACGTTTCTCTTTTTAAACTTGCGCCTGACCTTGAAATATACAAAGACTCTGTACTTGTGCTTGAAGGTCTTAAAACACTAGATAAAAGTCAATTTACTTTTGATCCACAATCCGCTCCCCCAATACCAAAACCAACTGGCACGCTTATGCGGACGTTGCACACACGTCCGGAAGACACCTATTTGTTGTGGGATGCTCCTGTAGACAAGCAACCAAAACCCGTAGCTAAAGCTTTTAAAGACCTCTTTAACGATATGCGCCCAGAAGCGCAGAGAAAATTCTTGCGATTGTTTCAAGCAAAAAATGCGACAGGCGCTGAGTTTTACGAATCGCTTGGAGCTACGCTTGAAAGTCAGCGTATGGCTTCGGAGGTTCTTGCGGCATACGGTGTTTCCGGCAATAAGTTTTTAGACCACAATTCGCGTAACAAAAAAGTTACTGAAAAGTCCACGTACAACTATGTTGATTTTGTGGACAAAGAAGAAGGCGCGGAAATTATTGCGTCTGAAATCAACAGGGTTGGTGCAGCCAAAGGTATCCTGTTGTCACGCAAGCCACAGTTTGCAGACCCTGAGTTTGAAAGAGTTAGCTCAACTGTTACTAGAACAGTGGCGCAGGACAAGACTTGGTGGGACAGCATCAAGGTCAACTTAACTGGCCTTGCGTTCGAGACACAGCTTGTTGACCGCTTTGCAGGCTTTGAGCGTTTGGCTAAGTACATGGAGCCACTCAAAGGCACCCAGATGCTGTACTACCTCCGTTCGTACGACCAACGCATGAACATTGTGTCTAAGGCTGTATCTGATGGAGCGCCCTCAATTCGAGAGATAAAGCGTGATGATGGCCGTGTTGAGCGTCTTGTTGAGACAACAGGCGGAGCCAGTATTGCCGGTGTTGTGAATAAATTAAAGGATGCCAACCAGTACATTGGTAACGGCGAGGCTGTAAATCAAGTCTTTACAACTTACATGGCGGCTATTCGTGCCAAGAACAAAGGCATTGAGACGCTTAATTTTGGTAAGGACAAGAACGGCAAGCCTGTGTTGACACAGGAAATGCTTGACGAAGTTACTGCTTTAGTTAACAAGAACAAAGCGCTTAAAGACATCTTTGAGGAAGCTCGTACAGAGTACAACAAATACAATCGCGACCTTTTGGACTTTGTGGCTAGCACTGGCGCTTTGTCTAAAGCGCTCGTCAAGAAGCTTGTGGCAGAGGACGATTACATCCCGTTCTATCGTGAGCGCAAAGGTGTCGTCGAGTTGGTGATCGGCAACGAGAACCCTATCCGCATCGGCAGTATTGCAGATCAACCTTACCTAGACAAGTTGGTGGGAGGTGATACAGCCATCATTGACTTCATGAATAGCTCGGTGCAGAACACCAACATGTTGGTAGACATGGGCATGCGCAACCTTGCGACCAAGAACGCAGTCATGGAACTGGTCGACCTGAAGGCTGCCACGTTAGTCAAAAAAGCTGAAGGCGCGGACGTTGTTAAATTTAAAGTAGACGGAGATGACCGTTACGCGATTGTTGCTACAGAGAAGGTAATGATTGGCAACAAGGAGTTTGAGACAGGCGTGCCTGCGGACATCTTGGTCAAGGGCATGGAGGGTATCCCCACGCAGATGCCGTTTTTGTTCCGTGTGATGGCTATGCCTGCGCAAGTTTTGCGTAAGGCTGTGACGCTGAGCCCCTTGTACATGGCCAAGCAGTTGTTCCGCGACTCGTTGGCGGCTCCTATCCTGTCAGGCGCGGACTTCATGCCTGTGCTTGGCGCTTTGAAAGAAATCAACGGCGCGGCTAAAGAGAAGCTAGAGAAGCGCGGCATTGTGGGCGGTCAGTACTTCCGTGGCACAAGCGAAGATTTGTCTATGATTTTGCGTGAGATCTCGGACGGTCAGCCCGGATGGATGAAAGCTTTGGGAAGGTTTGAAGCCATGGGTATGGAGGCTGACGCGCTTACACGTCGTGCCCAGTACAACAGTTACATCGAGCAAGGCTTGTCTGAGATGGAGGCTACGCTCATGGCACTGGAGTCCATGAACTTTAACAAGCGCGGCGCATCCCCAAGCGTGCACGTTGCCAACGCAATAATTCCGTTCTTCAACGCACAGATCCAAGGTCTGAACGTAATGTACAAGGCGATGTCAGGTAAGATGCCTTTCAACGACCAACTGCGTATTCGTGAGAAGATGTTGCAACGCGGCGGCATGATGGCGGCGGCTACCTTTGCCTACGCCGTGATGATGGAGGACGACGACGCATACAAGAACGCTACACCAGACCAGAAGTATGGCAACTGGTTTATACGTCTGCCCGGCTTGGACGAGCCCATAAAAGTCCCTGTGCCCTTTGAGATCGGCTACATTTTCAAAGCTATCCCTGAGGCGTTGTACAACAGTATGACCACAGAGCACGGCGGAGAAGAAGCGGTCAAGGCGTTCAAGCAGATCTTGTTGCAGACAGTCCCCGGCGGTTCGTCGTACTTTATTCCACAAGCGGCCAAGCCTTTGATCGAGGTAGGTCTAGGCGTGTCGACTTACACAGGCCGCGACATTCTGTCAGCACGCGAGAAGCAGTTGTTGCCTGAAGAGCAGTACCGCGTCAACACAACCGATGCCGCTAAACTGGTCGGTAGTACCTTGGGCGTGTCGCCAATTAAAATTGAGGCGCTTGTCAACGGCTATACAGGAACGATGGGTCTAGCTTTCTTGCAGGCAATTAGCCTTGGCGTACCGGCAAAGGAAACCCCAGAGCGTGCGGTTAGACGTCTGTCTGAGTACCCGATTATTGGTGGCGCGTTCCAACCCAACGACGCAGGCGGCATAATCAACTCTGTGTACGAGCGTATGAATGATGTACTGCAAGTTAAAAACACTGTCGACAACATGTTGAAAGAAGGCAGAGTGCAGGAAGCTGAGGCCTTAATTACCAAGCGCGGCACCGACTACATGCAGTCTGAACTAGCCAACACGTTTAAGACAAACATGAATATGTTGACACAGGCAGAGCGAGCAGTTGCCGCATCTGATATGACTCCTGAAGCCAAGCGTGAACAGCTTGACAAGATCAGGAAGATTAAGATTGCGCTTGCAAATACGACGCGGGAAATTTCCGATAAAACCATACGCCTAATTGGTGGTTCTTAATACCCACGACAGCACGCGCTTGGATGCGGTGAGGGAGAGCGGCACGTAAGCCCAACTCCCTCACTTTCTCCACGTCTAGTCCGGGTACAAAGAAGCCCTCACCCGGCTTTAACTTCGCCCAAGGATACAGTATTACCATCAAAGACTTCTTCCCTGAAAGTTATATGCATGGTGTTCACACGCATGGCAGGGCCGTTGGTACGGGACAGCATATCTTTCTTGACGTACTTGCAGGTAAACAACTCCTCCATCTGCGCCTTGAATTCGTCGTAGCCAAAGCTCATACTCACGCAATGCTTCTTAAGTAACTGCTCTTCAATATAGAACTCTCTGTAACCCGGTGTCAAAAGCCCATGCTCAACTCTGCCGAGCACCTTGCTCTTGGTGGTCGAGCGGTCAACGATGTCGCCGTTGTCGCCCCACGCTGCTAGGATTCTGCCTTCGACTTTCTTCAGAACAATAAAGCTTCCGTAGTTGTCACCGATATAGGCGTTGAGAACATCTTCAGCAGAGCGCACGCTTGTCTTGATAACGCCACGGGCTCTCTCCACAAGTCCTTTCAGAGCGTTGATGACCTTGTTGATCTCCACGTCTAGGATGCCAGAGTACTCCTTACGCAAAAGAATCGCCGCCGCTACCGTCGTAGTACATCCTGTGTGCCAATAACGCTCATCGTCGTTAAAATTAAAAACTTTCTTCAGATGCACATGTACCTTGCGAACAATTTCCTCGGCAGTCTTCTGATTGACAGCTAACCACCGCACCCAAGCCTCACCCGCTATGCCGTAGTTGCGTTTAATATCAAGCAAAGTCTTGCGCTCTTCAGTTGTAAACTTAAGCTTTACATGGGGCGTCCACTCAAGCATACGCAGAAGCTCGCCGTTGGAACTGTGAGCCCTAGCCCCCGCCATGTAGTCGGTTAGCTTCGTGTTGGACGTCATCGTGCAGGTAGCTGTCCACGTACTGTTATTGATACGTTCCTTGTTGGAGCCGGACTCCATACGCTCCTTGCCCTGACCCTCTGCGTAGTCAAAGATAAAGGCGGGTGCCCACTCCATGTCCTTGCGTTGGGTGTTGGTGATCTCGTCGATCAGAAGCGGCATGCTGTTAAGCAAACCCGCCCGTTGTTGCATTGCAACAGGAGAAGTACTCTTGCCTGTGCGGTAGCGCAGAGGGTGACCCCATACGCCTGCTTTGGCGCTAAGTACTAGGGATTTACCCGTACCTGACCATTGTGAACCGATGTGCCAGACAAATCCTTCGTACTCAGTAAAGCGCATAAGCGGTGATCCAAAGGAATCCAGAGCTACAGCCAAGGCTGTCTCCATACCCTCTTTCTCTACAAAAATTGTCTTCCACAGATTCCGCCACGTATCAAGGTCGCCCTTGCCGTTGGTGTTACGGTTAATGTTTTCGAGCCCCGGCATTGGAATTCGAGTCTCGCGACCATCTCTACTGAACACGCGGTTGTTGTATACAAACGACTGATCTGCCTGCCACCCACACTGGAACGGCACCTCGACTGGCTTGCGGTTCTGAGAAGCCTCGCCCACACATGAACGCACATACTCAAACAGCGTCTTGTCGTGACCCGCAAAGGTTGACACGATGTTCTGACTGGCTAACCACTTGAGTGTCTCGTCCTTGCTGACAATAGATTTCTGTGGGAAGTTAAGCGTCTGCACGCCTTCGGGACGCACAGCGGCCATGTGAACCAAGTGGTCGTTCTCCATCTTCAAGAGGTCAACCACAAACAAGTCGTAAGGAATCAACTGAATGTTTTTCTTTATCTTCTTGCCCTCTTCATCTTCCTCAGTGCGTGTGCAGTACACGCCGCCATGCTCGCCATAGCTGTAACCACGAGGGGGCACAGGCCGCACAATGCTAGGTGCTAAGGGTAAACCCGTATCTTCTGGCTCGTAGGATTCCTCAGAGTCAAGCTCAGCTTCGTCAAAGTCTTCCTCGGCAGGCGCTGTCAGCATGATTTCTTTGGCGGTGTTGTCCACCTTGATCTCACGCCCCAGTATCAGTGGGTTGGTGATCTTGCCCCAGTGCTTACACTTATTACAGATGCCGGGGTTCTCGCTGTCCATTTTCATGCACGCGTATGGCCCTTTGATCTCGTTAAGCTTCTGGTGCATCCGCTCGTGTGGGTACGGGTGCATGTCCGACAACCAGATGGCCTTCTCTGCGCCATCCTCGCAAACCTTTGCCCAAGACAGAATCCCACGCCAAACAGGTTCCTTGCCATCCTCCGTAGCTGTGGCAATGTAGTCCTGAATCTGACCGCACTGGTTCTCAAAGTTCCCAAACAAAGTGTAGCTATCTTGCAACAACTTAACCTGACTGCGTGTTGGCGCAGTGGGACGTTGGCCGGGCAGGTCTATCTTAGGTGTAGGAGGTATAGGCACTTCCTCCAACTTTTCGTAAACAAGCGGGGAGAATGTCGAGAAGTCAAAAATGTCGCCTTCCTGCACTATGCGCACAGGGCGCGGCGTCGCATACTTCTTCTTGTTGTTGGCAGTTCCGGGCACACGCAAGATACGCGCAGTGTCCGCTGTCACCGACATGTCGATGTTAAAGCCTTCCTGTTTGCACAGACGCTTTAGATTCTCAGCAACAGGTTTCCATATAGTCGCAGGGATCTCGTCCTTCAACGGCCAGTAGCAATGCAAGCCTCCGCCTGAGTCAACCACCCATGGCGTACCAAGCGCGTCAAGTCCAGAATCTTGTAGAAACTGAACCAGTGCATCAGCCGCCGCTTTCTTGGATGCGTAACCATCCAAGTCCACAAAGAACGACTTAAGATACTGCGCTTCACTGGCGTTGCGCTTAGTGTCAAAGGTAGCTAGCCCATAGAAGACGTCATAGTTGTTGGCGTGCCACTGCTCGATTGTCGGGATGAGGTCTTCAATCTTGTCCGCATATACATGCTCTTTTTCTTTTGTGAGTTCTACCGCGCAATACAGGCCAAAACCTTCGGACGGCAAAACCACCGCTAAAAACTCAGCGGATGTCATGTGTATCCTTTGGTTACTTTAATTCGGGGTCGTTCGCGTGATCTACGCCTGCGGCAAAACCTTCTTCAAAGCCACGCTTGTATCCGTGTTCTAAACCGTTGCCACTGCCGTCAGCAAAACCTTCATCGTATCTATCGTGATACCAATCA
>Ga0209401_1000911_pt1 | contig 20004 bp, 16 predicted proteins | sample M_140807_MF_Meta_FD_187318 | JGI IMG/M metagenome (GOLD analysis project Ga0209401, IMG submission 187318) | Freshwater microbial communities from Lake Montjoie, Canada to study carbon cycling - M_140807_MF_MetaG (SPAdes) (version 2) | ecosystem: Environmental > Aquatic > Freshwater > Lake...
TGCTGTAGCTGATCCCTTTGCCTTTCCAAGGCAGTAGCTTGATGCTGCAATTGTCGCAGAGCATCTTCAAGATCCGCCTCGCGCCTCTGGTGGGCAGTCAGCTGGGTTTCGAGATCATGGCAGCTGCCCTCCTTAATCCGTAGCTGTGCGTCGAGTTGGTTGCGCTGGTCCACAGCAAGGTCGTGGCCGGCGCGGAAACTATCGCGTTCCTGGCGGATTTGGGCGGCGTCCGCTTGGAGAGTCTGGTGTTCAACCTGAAGGTTTTCGAGACTCACATGCAGAGCAGCGCATTTATCGTCAAGGCCTTGGAGATGCGCCTGAAGTTCGGCTCGCTGCTGAGCATTTTGATCAAGGGCGTTCAGGTGGTTGTCATGGCTCTGCTGTAGCAGGTCCCTTTGGCTTTCCAATGCAATGGCTTGAACTCTCAGTTGTTGCAGATCATTATCAAGATCCGCCACACGCTGATGCTGATCAGCCAGCAGACTTTCCAGTTGATGGCTTCGTTGCTCCTGAAGCTCGGCGTTAGTCTGTGCATCTATCCAGTGTTCTCTCATCGCCTCAACGTCTGCTTTCAGGTGATCCCGCTCTAAATCGGCCAACTGGATTCTTGCCGCCAAACTATCTAGCTCCAAGTCTTTAGCTTGTAGGGTATGGGATTGTGCTTCGCACTCCGTTCGAAGGCGGGCAAGTTCGGCTCTGACCAATTCGAGTTCACGCTGGAGCACCCTTTGCGCATCCCTTTCCCAGGTGAAGGGATCCGACGCGGAACGGCGGAAACTCGCCTCCTGGAGACGAGACACGAGGCCCACGGGCATCGGGGCTGCTTCGATTCCTCCTCTGTCCTCTATCCAGCAGACCACATTGTCCAAATGGTCTAGAAGTGACCCTGCTCCCTCCAGAACAGAAGACAAGTCGTGACTCTGCAGGATGAGACAGCCGTTTTCGGCAGGAGGGGTCGCATCCTCACCCCACCAGCCGTTGACGACCTCATCCAGGGCTGTCGATCGGCGGAACTCCTGGCGAAGCAAAGAGAGATTTGGATGAAGGGTGCAGAGGTCTTCAGGGGAGAGAGTCCCGTCGAGACGCCTGTCGTTGTAGCAGTACCAGGAAGCGTCCTCCTGCTGGGATCCCAGAACCGCTGGGCTGATCAGAAGCCCAGGGGGGAGGCCGGCAGGCCACTCATCTCGGAGACGCTCCGCAAAGAGGGTGTTCGGCTGGATCACCAACAGCCGAGGGCAAAGAGAAAGGGCTTCCTTCAGTAGCCCAGGCTGCTGGAGACCAATCCATACGGCCCAGCCGCACTCGCCAAGCACCCTGTGAAGGGTTGCAGCACCGGAGGCAAGGTCGCATTCGCTCACCGGTCTTGTTGCATCAATGGACACGTTTCGTCGAGGGGGTCTTGGGATAATGGCTTAGGGATGCGTCCGTGCATTTGTAACACGAGAAACGATCTCAGATGCACACTCATGCGAAATCAAGCTATCACAAGTTTAGACTTGAATCGACTGACGTTCACTGAAGCCTCACTGCTGCCCTCACCTGAACGACTCTTGGACAGCACCTCTTCTTGTGCTGCCAGCAGAGAAACCACCATTGCATTCATCCTGGTTCCTTCCTGCTTAACTTCAATTCAGAATCCTTCGCCCAGGACATTAAGATTTCGCTTCTCGCTCTGTGATTGCTCAACGGCGAACGATTTTTATACATAAGTGGAGCTCCTCCTCAGATGGCAATCATAAGCATTGCCCAGCCTAACCATGCCACCCAACACACGTGAAACGCTATCGCAATGCGCTAAAATAAACAAGTCACAAAGAGAGGCCTCATGAAGGGCAATCAAGGCTATTGCCATTGTTGCAGGAAAGAAGTATTTTTTATAGTAAGTGGTGACTGGCTTCGCGATCAATATATATGCGACCAGTGCACTTCAATCCCAAGGCAGAGGCACTTGCAGCATATACTTGACAAGCATTTTGAGGGCTGGGAAAGGCTTTCCATACATGAGTCTTCTCCATCCAGCGACTTCTTATCAAGATATGCACCTAAATACACATCCTCACAGTTTCTGCCTGAGGTACCCTTCGGGCTAACTTCAGCTGACGGCATCCGGTCTGAGAATCTGGAAGCCCTGACCTTTGCCTCCAATAGTATCGACATCTTTGTTACACAAGATGTTTTTGAGCATATTTTTTCTCCAGATCGGGCCGCAAGAGAAATATCTAGAGTTTTGGCCCCAGGAGGAATTCATATATTTACCGCACCTAAATTCGAAGAGCTATCCAAGAGCTACCCAAGAGCAGTGATCAATTCGAATGGAAGCGTAACCAATCTTTTCCCGCCAGAATACCATGGGAACCCAGTAGGTGACGGCAAATCGTTAGTAACGTGGCACTTCGGAGACGACTTCGAATTTCTTCTTTCACAATGGTCAGGCCTCCCAGTCACAACTTACGTGACTCGAGACAAAGATCTGGGTATTGACGCCAAGTTTATTGAAGTTTTCGTGATGCGAAAGCCTAGCGACTAAGGCGGCTACAGCGAATAGATATAAGCTTGATAAAATTCATATTGCATAGAAGATAAAGCACCAACATGGACGGGTCAGCGCACTAAGGCTCCCCCCCCCCCAGGATCGGCTTAGCAGGGGCACCTTTCTTATGGAGACTCATGGTAAAGAGCCCTAAGAGTGAGCCCTAAATTGCAATTTATTGGCAGTTTCAACGAAATCATCCAGTCTTCCCTCCGGCGTATTCGGCAGATCTCAGCGCTTTCCGAGTCGCATGGCGACGCGCAACCCGATCCCCCGGCCATGCATCTCGGAGCGCTTTTCAATTCACTGATATATGGGATCCCCAAAGATCACGGTCTCCTCGCCGCGCAGCAGATCGCTGGTGGGGTGAGGTCATGCACATTGGCAGCCATGATTTCCACCGAATGGAAGAGGCCATTCTCGCTATCCACGCCGATGTGGACGCTTTTCCCGAAGCACCACTGATGGTAGCCAGGTTGAGATCTAAGAAGTTGACATCAGGACTAGCAGCCTATAGGGGCGAGGAGATGAAACCAGAATGAAAGAAGTTGAATAAGTTGGAATGTCATGCTAACATAATTAAAGCAACATCAGTCACGATGCTTGAGTAAATTCGCTATCGCGAGAAAGCCATCCCTGGAAGTTACGATGAGGCTGCCTATCTTTTGGCCAATCAAAATGTGGCAAAAGCAGTTGAATCAAAAGCTATCTCCAGTGGTTATGAACATTTTAGAATGGTAGGGTTTAACGAGGGCCGCTGGCTCGCCTTTCCCGATCGCATCCAGTTGGCCAAAACCGAAAAGCAGCGCTGGCTTCTTGAGCGCATCAAGAGAGATTGCATCCAGGAGCGAAGTCAGACATTAGTCAATTGCTTAACCCAGGCTCTTGTGGAATCCTCCGGCATCGTGGACACGGGAGCGGTGTCAGCCCATGAATACGATGATAGGTTGGTTAAGATCCTGGAAGACAATCCAGAGTGGAAAGTCCTCGATGCCGGAGCGGGTTTGCGCAATCTTTACTATCCCAACATCGTAAATTATGAAATTGTCGCCTATGAGACGACCGATGTTCTTGGAGTGGGCGAACAGCTCCCATTTGTTGACGGGGCCTTTGACATGGAAATATCCAATGCAGTTCAGGAGCATGTCGTTGATCCATTTCTCTGCGCAAACGAATTCATGCGAGTGCTTGCCCCGGGGGGCAAGATATGGTGTTCCGTCCCATTCCTTCAGCCTTACCATGGCTACCCCCGTCACTACTACAACATGACCTTTAAAGGGATCGAAAGACTCTTCGCGAAGCAATGCGAAGTTCAGCTCCTTGAGACCGCATTCTACTTCCGGCCCGTTTTCGTCTTCCAGGAGCTACTCGGCAAGTACGCAAGCCTGCTGCCGGTGGAGGCCAAGCAGGAATTTGAGAGTCTCAGTGTTTTTGATCTGATCACGGCCAATCCGCAGGAGATTGTCGCTAGTTCCTGGTACAGCCAATTTCCGGATGAGTTGAACACTAACTACTGCTCCGGCAATACCGTAATAGCAACCAAGAATTCCTGATGCCTATCCGCTTGCCTTATCTATGCGAGAGGCATCAGAACGCACTTGATGTTCACATTAAGTACGTTCTGATGGTGGGTTCGGCAGAAGGAGACCTCAGAAGCTAAACCCTATGTGGCAGGCTTCGTGTTGCATTGCCGAGCGTCGCGGCATGCCAGAGATCGATGTAGTCAGTCAACTGATCTTCCCGCAGACCGAACTCCTCCAAGCTGAGCGGAATCTGGTTGTCCCTAGCAAAGCTAACTAGCACTCGTATGTCGTCCTCGCAGTGAGCACAGTCTCGGCTGAGGAAATCTAGACTCACTTGGATGGACTTAATCCGTATAGCCAATTTTGGATCAGAAAGCACAGAACTAATATGCATATGGGATCCAAACTCTAGCAAAAGGCACTTAGTATCCAGATTGATTCCCACGTTGGCGCATCCCAATGCGTTCAGGTTAACAACTACATCCAGCACACCGGCGAGAGTGTTCGCATACTGGGCACCCTGCTGCAAAGTGTTGTGTTCCAAGCAGAGAAAACCTTCGGGGCCAAGGATTCCAGCCATCACCTTGCAATTATGCGTAAAAAGCCTGATATGTGTGCGTTCGTCACCAAGATCAGTCCGCAACTTTTTCTGGCCTGGACTTCCCAAAATGAAAAGTCTACAGGAGAAAAAGTCGCCTAAGCACTTCAACATCCTAAAACGGTGTTGCCAATGAGGGTTGGCCATGATGTCATCGGTTAACAATAGATTCAAGCCATAGGTGAGGGACTGAATCGAGGAGACTTTGTAGGAGGCCGCGAGAGCGTGCAGATTCTCTAGGCTCATGAACTCATCACATTCATCCCAAGCCGGCCCTAACAGCATTGACGGGACCAACTCAACTGCCTTGGTACCAGCTCTAGCCATGATCACAGAAAAATCACTAAAGACAAAACCGTCTATTAGATTAACAAAATTAATCATCGAAAAGCCGTAATCAGCCGGAGATGGCTTGCCTTTCATCGATCAATCGCTGCGTTCCATTAAAACATAAGGGCCAAGGTGGTTCTCAAGTATCTCATTGGCAGAATAGAGATAGGGAAAACCATCATTGCCATAGACTGTTCGCACGTCGTAGTTGATCGGATCGGCCCCCCAGTTCAACAGATCTCGTGACTCTTGAAACCAGCGCTCAACAATTTTAAGTGTGCAAAGTGGCTCTGAAACCACGTTAAGGCAAGGGATACCGGTGTGCTCAGAACAGAATCGAATAATTTCAGGCAGGTGACTTAAATTAAACCACTGAAACGCAGAATTGGGATTAATCTGGCTGATATTATTGTTATTCAGCAGGTCGTAAATGATGTTTTTCTTCAGCCCATTTCCTACCAGTGCCGGCAATCGGATAATTCGCATCTGTGAGCCAAAGATATTGAGAAGCTCATTCTCCAGCAATGCGCGGTGCGCTCCATAGGGATGGGAAGTCAAGGAAGGTTGAACAGTTTCGTCAACAGAATGTGGAGGATCATATACATCAACTGTACCGAACAGATAAAAAAGACCGTTAGTTTTTAATTGCTTACAGCTAGCAACCAATTGAAGGACTTCTTGCATGTCCAGGCCTGGATTCTGATTGGCCCACCATTTCTTCGCCTGTGGCGCAGCACAATAGATGTTGGAGAAGGTGTGACCTCCCAACTCTTGAACCTCGTGACGCCCTGCACCTATAGCTGCGGGAAAATGGATGGCTAGGTTGCTACCGACAAACCCGCGATGTCCAAGCAAGAGATCGTTCACTTGATGTCGGCCTCAATCAAAGACATAACCTCTGAAGCGGCAAAAAATATGTTATCTACTTTACCCGAAAGGCACTTGATCAAGCGTCCATTCTTTTTAACATAGCAGCTGCGGTCATCGTCGTCACCATACGGTTTTGTCTTGACGCATAATTGCGGCTCTACATATTCAAATTCATCGGTAAAACTTGGATAGTAGCGCATCAGCTGCTGCTCCATTAAAAGCCTCTTGATATGGATATCATGACTGGTCAATGATCTAATGCTGGCACAAGCCTCAGCACTGCCACCATATTTACCAATTGGTGTGTGGGGTACACTGCTGAGTGTGAAGATTTCGGGATTTTCCGTTGGGTAAAGGGAGCAGAGAGGCCCGTCTACAAAGGTGAAAGCGTTAGCAGGCATGGAGCTAATCCTCTTCCTGTAGTACAGTAGTATCGTACTCTCAAAGAAGAAAGAATCATCGGGCGTTAAATGTCCCCACGTGCAGTCAATGCAGTAGTCATAATCGGTCCCATTAACATCTATTTTATCTTCGCGCATCGTGATTGTTGCCGCTTCGCCAAGACGCAGTGCATCGGACATCAGCGAATAAAAGTAATCACGAGATTCCCTTATCAACAGGATACGCTCGGCCGTAAGAATTGCACCACAATTAAAATTAATTAGGTCTGGCTTGCGCGTCTCAACAAAATCAAGTCCTGAAGACATCATAATGAGCTTATAAGTGGAAAAATCTACAATCGAATCTCCTTGAGGGACCAGATAAAAATTATTTTCAACCTCTCTGGTCAGCCGGCCATAACGTTCAAGGAAGCGGAAGTATCCATCTCTGGATTGCTGGCGGGTACGGAAATTTCGTGCATAATGGAAGCCCAGATGCAATCAAAATTGGTTGTTACCGGAAGCAAATGATAGTATCTAATGTTCTTTCTCGTAAACTGTCACCTCTATTCCAAGGGCACGCAACCGGGAAGCTATATGAAGTCCATAAAAACCCGCTCCGACGACAGCGAACTTCACAAAAAAATAATCAATACTTTATCATTGCATAAATGCGCACCGCTGTCAAGGTCCTTGCATTAGCGCATCAAAAAGAAACAACCGCTTACAGTATAGCCAGATCATGCTTAAGTCTAAAAATCAAGTGAGACTCATGTGAGTGGCAACCTAGTTGCACGCCAATATTTCGAAAACACTAGGCAAAGTCTTTTGTTTTTTAACTGCTGAAGCCCGTAAATGGATCCCGCTATTGTTGAGGGGGCTTAGCCCGCCCCAAGCGGTAAACCTGGCTTTTGTCGTTGAGCACCCAGAAGAACCTGCGCTCGGATCCGATACACAGGCCCCGATCAACCAAGATCGGCACAATCTGAACTAGCAGCAGCGCGGCGAACTCCGGTTGCGTGCAAGTGAACAGGATCCGCTCGCTCTGGCGCTCCTCCTTGTTCATCCGGTGAGAAACGTGGCGGAGGGAGCATTTACGGCGATCCAGTCCTTCCCCATCAGCCGCAAACTGCCATCGACATCGCAGCGGGGTGGTGGGCCCCATACCCAGCAACTGAGCCACCTTATGGGCCCGTGCTCCGGCTACCACGGCGCTATCAAGGATCTCCAGGGCTCTTGTGGCGATCCGCCGGCGGGGTCATCCACCTCGTCCTCTCCCAAGTAAGCCTGGATCCATTTTGAGGCGATCAGCAGAGCCGCCGCCTGACAAGGGCCCTGGCCTTACGGAGCAGCTCCTGCTGGAGCATCTTGATTCGGCGCTGATCCTCCTAGTGCCGTATCTGGAGGTTCTTCTGGTCACGACGCATTGAATGGCTCCATCAAGCCCCCTGGTGGTGAAAATGGTCGCGATGGAGAGGTGTCAACTTATCTGGCAGAGGAGGAAATGGTGACCTTAGGAGTTCTGCTCTGTCGGCGGGATTCTTTAGACGAAATGAAGTGCTTAGCACCTGTTTGTCCAATGGAACATGTCATACGTATGACGGGCCCAGCAAGGATCTGGACGACACGCCCAAATCCGGTTCGCTTTGTTAATAGATTGAGCTTAAACTCCATATTCGACCGATGCTATGATTTTTTGGTTTTGGTGGACTGGGGGGACACAGCAACAGATTCTTGGTTCCCGTGTACAGATTTCTCGCTGACCGACACCGCCCGCACTGCAGCCCCTCCAATTGCCTACGATGATCAACGACATAGCAGCAAAATCTGACCTACTTGTTTCGGCACTCTCAGTTTTCCAGCGACTACTTCGTGATCACTCCCTGCTCACGGACAAGGAGCTAGACGAGGCTCTCGAACTCTGCCAAGCCCTACATGATTCGGCTCAAGCGGAGATACCCCCCATACAGCTCGCCGCACTCTGCAATGAAAATGTAGAGCTTGTCCAAAGTGCCGCGATTGAGCATTTAGATCAGTTGGGGGTAAATGTAACTATTAGGTCTCCGTATTCAGCCGGTGACGCGACGGAAATCTGGAATCGTTATGGGGCAAGAAATCTGGTTATTCTGCCCTATTCCTTCGAGAATCCCTGCTTTCAAACGGTTACCGAGGCCAAAAATGGTACCACCATCGTTGTCTGGTTTTATTGGGATTTCAATGTCTGGCTGGTGATCGACCAGGAGCATCTGCGCATTTGTGTTCATGCCAATAGCGACTCGTTCCCTTCGATACGCTTTGACCAGATTTTCTTGGCGCTAATCGTATATGCCTATCGTCTCAGGAGCAAAGGACTCGTTGTTCCGGCTCTGTTCCTTACCCATTCTCATATTGGTCATCATGTCTGGCATGAACTAAATCCATCTCTCGAATTTCCTACCATCGCAACAGGCCCTAGCAGTCCACCAGGCGCGATGGCCAATGTGGAGCTAATGCTTTCACATAGTGCTAACGCAATTTGTCGCGATCTCCTGCACTTTAATTCATACGGGGATGGATTCTATGCGGCGTTTGCAGCAGCTAGCCATTTCAATATGGTTCCATCCAAATCACTTCGTATCGCATCTCAAGTGGGCACACTCGTCTTTGACGATATGCGAAAGCGCATTGAAACCGCACCGCCGGCCTTCCTCGGCGTAGGTGACTGCCTAGATCCTAGCTGGCGAGGGAATCCGAGTTCTAAATCAATCGTCTTCTCCCTGCGATGTGGCAATCGCATGCTGACAACGACCGAGGCCTTCTTTGCTGCTTTGGTTCAATTGCTGGCCGAGCGGACAAGTATCTTGCGAATATATCTCACAGGATTTAACTCTGATTTTGGTGGCAGTGCTTTCGCTGAGTTCTGTGCCCAAAACCCCAATCTGGATGAGCTCGAGCTCTCCGAGCGACTTTCTGCGACACTTTCGGAAAAGATTGAGATTATCAATCTCGTGGGCGCTCCCGTTTTGGATGATCTCGTCGCCGCATCCACCAGCAGGGCGGTTGTTTCTCCTTGGGGGGCCTCCCTAGCCAAATACTCTTGGTTGCTGCGAGTACCTGTAATCAGTTTCACCAACAACGACATCTTCTCCAACACGACCGGAGAACGCGATCTCTATAGCAATCCTGCCTACGTGCAAGAGCCAGGCTCCGTCCATTGGGTTGAGGATGTGCCGATCCAAGATGAAGCGGACTCGGGAATTCACTGGTTGTGGGGACGCTCCAACTACACAATTGACCCATTACTCTTAGCGGAAAAAGTTACAAACATTCTCCAGTCCCTCAGCAGTGACTAACTGGTTAGAAAAAGCGGCCTAGGCCGGTGAGTCCTTTATATCGGCAAGTCTTGACAAAAGAAATCCAATAAAGTAACGGCAAGATGCCTGGCAAACACCTTTGCATTTAATTCATATATGACCACTGCATGTCCTAAACACCAGCGACTAGAGCACGATATCGATTGACATCGGGATAGTTGCCTGGATTATCGCGTACCAGTTCCTTTTTAATTAGCGGACAACCCAGATCGAGATAAAGAACCTCATGCATAAAATGGTGGGGATTTAGCAGTTGACCATCGGCAAGCTTAGCTAAGGTTTGAGATTCCCAAGTTCCACTAGGGCTGTCTGCATACTTTTGCAGAGTCAAAGTAGTCAGTTTCTTAATTTCAAAAATAGCCTTCCATTGAATCTGCATCTCTTCGAGCTTATGAGCAAGGGCGAGCTCACCAAACTGGACAACATCATCTTTGGATTGAAGCGAGCGCTTTTGATATTCCGCAAAAAATGAATCTAAAAGTGCATCGCAGTGCTGAAAACGTCTTACAAGCATAAAGTTGCTCTGTATATGATGCAGGAACTGGTGGCTATCTGTAAGGCCGACAATATCGGCTTGTATACCTCTAGCACGCTCAATAAGATCAGAGTTGAGATCGGCAAGTAGGCAGCTATCATTAACAATAAGCAACTCATCTGTAATATCTGCATGCAGCTCTCCCCTTCCCTTAAGGAAAAAGAAGCCCTCGGCCCATGAACCAAAATCATAGCCACTATTCAAGCGCTCAAGATAGATGTCACAGCTTAAATGATCCAGTAGTTCTGCGTCACTAACAATGGCATTGTAATCAAACCCAGGATTAATGCAGGCCACGAAAAAACCGTGACGGCGCAGGTAAGCGCAGATGCGCCGTACATTTGCCACCTCATCCTGATTATTGGGATATGTGGCCACAATTGCCACCCTTTTTTGTGCAGTTGGCGACTGGCATTCAAGGCTGCGGATCACGGTGGCAGTGCGCAGATCGATCCCCCGCTTCAGATCGACACGGCCTTCTAAACTCGCGAATTTGTAGCCGCCGAGTGGGGCTACAACCACCTCGGATCCATCCGAGTGGAGGCACCGCCAACCGCTCGCCTGCACCAAGATCGCTATCGCCCTCTCCCAAGCATGGGCCAAGGTTCCATCAATTTGGCCTCGCTCATATTCAAAGTCAAAGGCTCGCTCGTCATCGTTCAGCCTTGCCAGCACATCACCACGTAGCCAAAACATCGTTCCACTCGCGAAATAACTACTGGAGGTCTTACAGGCCATAGCACCATTGCAATCAAGTATTATGTTCAGCAGAGATTCGTTACCCCCCATAAACTCAGTCAGAGCAACAGCATGCCCCTTCGGGATTAACATGCCAACATCATTAACGAACAAGCTGTTTACCCTTTGAGCACCTTCAAGGGGCAGAAGATTATTCACCATTTCCTCAAGCCATTGCGATCCGTCAATACGGTGCAAGGATTTCTTGGTGTGAAGTTTGCATACCATATCGTATTGAATATTGCGTGCCTTGAGTGTTTTACAAAGAGAGAGGAATGGCAGCACATCTCTCCCGCGATTATGGCATATGAAGAAGCGGGCACACGGGAAAGCCTGCCGGATTGCATCTATTTTTTCATGACAGCCTAGGGGTGGCATTGTAAAATATAGATCGCTGCAATCCTGGTATAGTTTTAAGCGGCGGCTGATGGTCTCAACGCTATCAAGGTAAAAGGCGTGAACGATAATTGCACTGCTATGGGAAGCTTTCCACGTCTCCACCTCCCTCTGAACCTTGGCAATGGCACGCGCATCGGCAACAGCTTCGAGATGGGCATAGCCATAGCGGCTGTCGGGTTCAAGGCAGGCTGACTCGGCCCACTCATTCCAAGCATTGATAAACGCAAGACCAGCAGTATTATCATGCCTTGCATTTAGCATGTTGCTAGCAGTCCAGTCTCGGAATTTTTCGGGAGTGGAACCTACAAAAGTATCGCCCTGCAAGGGTCTGCGACTTTCATTGTCCCAGGATGGCACACTTGTTCTGTAGACTGGATACTCATACTGCTGGGCCATCGCCCGCCACTGCATCTCATCGTAGCTATACAAAGATCCCGAGAAGCTGCGTGTGTAGCGTGCAATCTTTTGATGGGTTCCGTGGTTGGGAAATCCATTTGGTGGGAATTGAAGCATGGCATCAAAGCCATAGTTGCGGGGATCGGTATCGGGCAGAAACTGCACGCAGACCAGATGGAGTTCGCCATGGCCTTGAGCATGCCAGTATTCTCGCCAGGTATTAACCCACTGACCACAATCTGGAAGGTCATCGGGCCGATAAACGATAAGTATTGGACGGCCATTCGTACGCTCATAGCGAGAATCAAGTAGAATTGGCTCTACATCCTGGATAAACTGAAGAGCGTCAGAGTCGTTATACTTTTGACCGATGATAACGTCCTTTGCCTTGCCATCCCATTTGCGAGTCCAATTTTCGTTGGCCCAGAGAATACAGAATGGGTAATCTGCTTCCTCTTTTGCATTTAAAAACGAATCCAATGGGGTTTCAAGTATCCTCTCGCCACTAAACCAATAGAAGTAGAAACAGAATCCGCTAACGCCTGCTGCCTTGGCAAGTTCTACATGATCGATAATATTCTCCCGCAATCTAAGGTCGTAAAGCGTGGAGTCTGCAGGTAGCTTTGGTTGGTAATGGCCGAAATAGCGGGGAAAAGCCTTGGTTACGTTTCGCCATTCGGTAAAGCCTTTGCCCCAAGCATCATCATTTTGTTTGATCGGATGATACTGGGTGAGATAGAAGGCAAAGATTCGAGCCTCGTCTTGGTGAAGGGCGATAACTGACTTTGGCTTAGGGCGGAAGTCAGGATTCTTGCGATTATTAAAGTTTGTGTGCAGAATCTGTAGCTTTTGTTCTCCGCTAACACCTTGCACTAGGTGGCCACAAAAGCCATTGGGATCTTTGTTGGCCTCGGGAAAGACCTGATTCAACCATTGATGAGGGAAGGCCTCACTGGGATTTCTTCGCTCCCGCCATCCATGCATAATGTAATGAACAAATGGATCGACGCCAGCCGCTTCAACATCCTGGTTTTCACTGAGATAGTAAACAGGATCAAAGATTGGGGATCCATGGCGACCCTCCAATCGACCCTGACTAAGAAAGTGACCGAATGGATTAACACCTGCCATCCGGATATCCGCATAAACGCCACAATAATAATCTTTGTCAAAGCACCGTTCGACACCATTTATTTCCTCGGGTGTGAGATTTACAAAGCTAGCAGGCTTTCGCTTTTCGAAGCGTTCGCTTCGCTTTGCAATCAAGGCGTAGTCTGGATAAAGAATGGATTCAAGAAGCTGGCAAAGTGCTTGATTTGAACTGGGTACTGCCGCCTTTGGTGTAACAAAAAGAGCCCTCAGATTCAATGCAGCCCCGTAAGAATTCTGATGGCGCAACTCACGCCTAAAAAGATCGGCAAATTGATAAAAAGGGTCGATCGCTGAAGGTTTCGCACCTTTTTTCTGGGGCAAATTCTCTGGATAAAAAAAAACAGGTTCGAAGCTGGTTCTCTTCAGAGCGCTGCGAAAGCTTTCAGTGAGCGATGAGCTAAATTCTTCTGCAATCAAGTTCAATGCTAATTGAGTAACTTCATAACGTGCCTGGAGGCCTTCGGCTTGACCGAGTGAACGGTAGTGCGACCATGCCTTATTGAGCGAGACGTTGCTGAGACCATTGGTCTTCAGGTACCACTGGGAATCGAATGCTGAGATAGAAAAAACTCGCGCTCGGATTGCGGGATTGCTTCCTTTTCTACCGCTGCTGCTTAAGGCGACCATGCTTGTGACTGGATCGGAAGATTTTGGTGAGAATGGATGAGGACGTATGAGGATCAAGGAGACCCCTGATAACCCTTCTAAACTACATTAAATCATTCCATACGACCAGGAATGCGGCGGGTGATCACCAATACACTTGGCACTGCCATGACTTGGGCTCGCTGTAGAGGAGCGCCTAAGGGAAGCGAATGAGCCGTTCCTCATCGAGAGCGCCGATCAGATCGGTGCAGACCTTCTCCTTGGCCGAGGTCTCCATCTCAATCGTTATCCCCGGTGCTGGCTTGCGGAGTGTGACAAAGAATTCATAAATGCCGTATGACGTGATCGAATCCATTGTGCATATTTTTCAATCAGATCAGCCTGGCTAGCGTGATCAACAATGATCACATTCCAGCCCTCCGACTTGGGGAAGATGGGTGAATAGGAAGGTCCGTATTCAAGGCCCCGCATCGTGGGATCGATGCCTGCGCGGAGTGCAATGATCCGGTCAGCCATTAATGGGTGGGGAAGGGGAATGAAAGTATACTCGAGGAGAAAGACAGCGGCAATCAGCTCTCAGATTAATTATGCATGCTAAAGGCCCAAATTCATCACCATCTAACAACAATCTCTAATGTATCACGATTCGCCAGGAGACATCCGCGAAGTCGCCTGAGCCGTCCTCCAGATGCGCTCCCTTGCGCAACACCAGCCAGAGCAGGTCCACCATGACTGTCCTCACAGGAGTATTTTCGGTGAAGGGCTGAGTTTGCCTGGGCCTGCCACCTGAATCAAGCCCACAAATGAATCAAGCCTTCACGATCATTCTCGCCATCCCAGCCCGGTTGAACTCCAGACGTCTGCCCCGCAAGCTGCTCGCTGAAATCGATAGCAAACCGATGCTCCAGCATGTGCTGGAACGATGTCTGCAGGCCACGTCGGCCCACGTCACCGTGGTGTGCACCGATAGCCAAGAGCTGGCCAACCAGGCTGCCGGGTTGGGAGTTGCTTCGCTCCACACCAGCGCAGACTGCACATCTGGGAGTGATCGCATTGCCTCGGTGGCTGATCAACTCTTGGCGACGGTGAACAGCGCACCGGAGCGCACCATCATCATCAATGTGCAGGGCGATCAACCCTTCCTCGACCCCGCCTTGATCGATGCCATCGCCGCCACCTTCATCGCTCGCCAGCCGACCCCCGAGGTGCTGACGCCCATCTATCGGCTCAGCGCGGAGAAGCTGCACAATCCCAATGTGGTGAAGGTGCTGCTGGCGGCCGATGGCCGTGGTCTTTATTTTTCCCGCTCGGCCCTGCCCCACGTGCGCGATGTTGATCCGGCCGAATGGTGTGCCCACACCAGCTTCTGGGGGCATGTGGGCATCTATGCCTACCGCGCTGATGTGTTGCTGCGCTGGCCCCAGCTGCCCATCTCGCCCCTGGAGGATTTGGAGAAGCTCGAACAGCTGCGGCTGATCGAGGCCGGCATCCGCATCGACACCCTGGAGGTGGAGGGAGGCCAGTTTTCTGTGGATACCCCCGAGCAACTGGAGCAGGCAAGGGCCATTGCGGCCATGATGCCCGCAGGCTGAACCACCCAAGCCCTCCATGCATCAGGCCACCGGCACCGCCCTGAGCCGCTGTCTGCAGCAGGAGGCCAGTGCCATTGCGGCGGCCTCTGAACGGCTCGATCCAGGCCAGGTGGAGGCGGCGCTGGCCTTGCTCACGAGCTGCGCAGCCCGCCGGGGGAAGCTGGTGGTGAGTGGGGTGGGCAAAAGCGGCATCGTGGCCCGCAAGATCGCCGCCACCTTCTCCTCCCTCAGCCTCACGGCGGTCTTCCTCCATCCCGGCGACGCCCTGCACGGGGATATGGGCATCGTGGCCGCCGACGATGTGGTGCTGCTGCTCTCGAACAGCGGCGAAACCGAGGAACTGCTGGCGATTCTTCCCCACCTCCGCCGCCGCGGCACCGCTCGCATCGCCCTGGTGGGCCGCATCAACTCCAGCCTGGCCACCCAATGCGATGTGGTGCTGGACGCGTCGGTGGATCGTGAGATCTGCCCCCTCAACCTCGCTCCCACAGCCAGCACCGCCGTGGCCATGGCGATCGGCGATGCCCTGGCGGCGGTGTGGATGGAGCGGGCCTGCATCTCCCCGCAGGACTTCGCGATCAACCACCCGGCCGGTGCCCTGGGGCGCCAGCTCACCCTCACCGTGGCCGATCTGATGGTGCCGGCGGCGGATCTATGCCCCCTGGCACCGGATGCGACCCTGCCGGAGGTGATCGCCAATCTCACCTCCGGCAGCCGAACCCTGGGCAGCCTCGGCGCCGCCTGGATGCATACCCATCACGACCCCAGCCGTTTGGCAGGCCTGATCACCGACGGGGATCTGCGGCGCTGCCTGCAGAGCCATGGGGCCGATGCCTGGAGCCAGCTCAACGCCGCCTCGATGGCGACGCTGGATCCGATCACGGTGACCCCGCAAACAATGGCCGCCACGGCCCTTGATGTGATGGAACGCAACGGCAAACGAACGATCTCGGTGCTGCCCGTTGTTGAGCCAGCCGATCACGGGCGGCTGCTGGGCTTGCTGCGCCTCCATGATCTGGTGCAAGCCGGACTGGGCGAACCAGGCGCCATCGCATGCGCTTGATCACCAATCAGGTGGGCGAATGCAAGCCGTGAGCACCCTTTGATCCCGCCGGCTTTCCTCGATCCACTGCGCCGTCGCCTGCTCAGGCCGCGACTGCGCCAGATCCGGCTGGTGGTCTGCGATGTCGATGGCGTCCTCACCGACGGTGGTCTGTACTACGACGAGTCGGGGACGGTGGCGAAGCGTTTCGATGTGCGCGATGGACTAGCGGTGCGCATGTTGCAGCAGGCCGGTATCACCCTGGCCCTGTTGAGCGGTGGCCGGGGCGGCGCCAGCGAGCAGCGGGCCCGCCATCTCGACATCCACCATTGCCGGGTGGGGGTGAGCAACAAACGCGCTGGCCTCGAGCAGCTGCGGCACGAGCTGGCCATGGGCCGGGAGCAGACCGCCTACCTCGGTGACGACCTCAACGACCTGCCTGTCCGTGCGGCGACCGGACTGCTGATCACGCCTGCCGATGCTGCCCCGGGCCTGCGGCGCCAGGCCGACTGGATCCTGCGCCAACGCGGTGGGGAAGGCGCCCTGCGGGAATTCAGCGACGCCCTGCTCGCCTGTCAGGGCTGGATGGAGGGGTTTGAAACATCCGGGGTGGGAACCACCAACTGACCCCAGGCCGCCCAGGCCGGCCCGGGACGCAACCCTCAGGGCAGGCCTCTGCCCTCCTGCGGCCTCTGCTGCAGCCACTCCCGCCAGCGCGGGCGTTGCCACTTGCCCAAGGGCGAGGGAGCCAACTCCGGGCAGACCAGCCAGCGCCGCGGCCGCTGGCAGGGAGGGAGCGCCGCCGCGAGGGCCATCAGGGGGTCGATCAGGGCGCCAACCTCCGACGGGGCGGAACGCTCGGCCCGCACCAGCGCCACCAAGCGCTCGCCCCAGAGCGGATCGGGCTCCGCCAACAGCAACAGGTGGCGTAGCGGCAGTCCCGCCTCCCGGGCCGCCGCGGCGAGCCGAAGCTCCACCTGCTCGGGAAACACGGTCTCGCCGCCGCTCTGGAAGGCGCCATCACCCCGACCCAGCAGCTCCAGTCCGCCGGCCTCTCCCCAGCAGCCGAGATCGCCGCTGCTCCACCAGCCCTCGTGCTGCGGCAGCTGTTGGAAGCGGCCAGCGGCATGCTCCCCCAGGGCCAGGCTGGCGGTACGCACCTGCACGGCACCGCTGGCCGGATCGATCCGCAGCTGGGCGTGGGGGAGGGCCGCGCCGCAGCCTCTCTCCCCCGCCAGAAACCGCTGCGGTGCCAACGCCGTAACCATGGCGCCGGTCTCGCTGCTGCCGTAGCAAGGGGAGAGGGGCAGCTCCAGCCGCCGGCAGCGATCGGCCAGATCCTCCGGCAGGGCCGCGCCGCCCACCCAGATCAGCCGGCACCCCCTCAGCCAGTCCTCACCCTCGCGGTGCTCAAGCAGCCGCCGCAGCTGGGTGGGCACCAGCGACAACAGCGCCGGCTGATCGGCCGGCAATGGGCAGGCTGCCGGCAGGGCAGCTGGATCCCGCATCAAAGGTGGGGCCAGCCAGCGCAGCCGCCCTCCCAGCCGGCGCGCCCGCAGCCAGGGCATCAGACCGCTCACGTGGTGGAGGGGCAAGGGATCGAGCCACAGGCAGGTCGCCGGATCCAATCCCTGCTCCAGCAGCCATTGCCCCAGCCCATCGGCAGCGGCCTCCAGCCCGGCCACCCCCAGCTGCACCCAGCGGCGCCCTCCGGCACTGCCGCCGCTGCCGAGCACCACCGCCGGGCCCGGCGGAGCCTGCGCAACGAGGGCCGCCGCCATGGCCGCCTCCTCCCCTGGCGCCGGCAGGGCGATCACGGCGCCATCGCCCAGGGCCTGCCCCAGCAGCGCCGCCGCAACCGCGGGGTCGGCAGCCACAACCTCCGCGGGAAGCCCCAGGGGCTGCACCAGCCCCTGGGGCCAGACAACAGCCCGATTCACGACACGCCCTCCTCTAGAGCAGCCCAGGCCACGGCGGGATCGGGGTCGAACAGGGGGCCGGTGGGACGCCACTGGGGCGCCAGGCCGGGCGCGGTGGGGGTCGGACCTGCCCACTGCAGGGCGGCGGCGTGCTCCACCAACCGCCGCCCGACCCCGGTTTCGAAGGCGGTGCTCACCATCCAGCCGGGTCTGCCGGCGCCCAGGGCCGCGAGTAGCGGCCGCGGATCGCCCTCCAGCGCCGGCCGCCGCACCTGCCAGCCGGGCCAGCGCTGCCGCAGCCAGGGGTGGCGCCTCAAGGATTCATCCAACGCCACCGGCAGCCGATCCGCCAGGGCCTCCAGCCCCTCGATGTCGTCGTCGGCCAGGGGCTGCTCCAGCCATTCCAGCCGCGGCTCCTGCTCCAACCGTTCGGCCCAGGCGGCGGCTGTGGCCCGATCCCAACCACCATTGGCATCAAGCCGGAGCCGGGCAGCCTCCGGCAAGCGCTCCAGCAACACCGCAAGCAGGTGGCGTTCCAGGGCATCATCAGCGGCTGCCACCTTCCACTTCAGCGTCTGGGCCTTGTTGGCCAAGGCCTCCTCCAGGGCTGGCAGCACCGACGCCCCCGCCGGCAGCAGCCAGGCCGAAGGCGGCGCCGCCAACCATCCTTTCGCCAGCCAGCCAGCCGCCAAACCACCTCCCACCGCCTCACCAGCCAAGCCCTCAAGCTCCGCCAGAGCTGCACCGATGGCAAAGGCAAGGGGCCCGGGCAGCGTTGGGAGGGCTTCCTCCAACTGCTGCAAGCTCAAGCAGGGGCCCAGTTGCGCAATCGTTGCCCTGCACGTCTCCAGCATGTCGGCGCACCCGGCCGGTGCCCCTCCCCGCCGGCCCTCGGCGGGCTCCAGCGGCGCCGCCTCCCCCCAACCCAGCCCGCCATCGCTGCTCTGCAGCCGCAGCAACCAGCCGGCACGCTCCTGCAACGCCCCACCGGCGGTGACCAACGCCCGCGGCAACGCGAAACGGAAGGGTCGCCAATCCAGGGTTAGCTGTGGGTTCAGGGGTGGGGTCAGCGGTGGTCTCACCGGACCCCGGCGAACCCCAGCAGGGGAGCCACCGCCAACCCAGCCGCCAGGCCCAGGCCACTGAGGGCCTGGAAGCGCAGAGCCAGGAACTTGCTGCCGCCGATCCGCTCCGGTTCGTCGTGGTGGTCGCGCAGCAGCTGGATCAGGGAGCGGGCCGGCGGCAGGCCGATCACCCCCAGCAGGGCCGTGAGGGGCCAGTGACCGAGCAGCACCGGCGCCCACTGCAGCGCAAAGCTCGCGGCGATGAACCAGGGCACCAGGCCAGCAGCCGTGGCGGTGCCGAGCCGCACCACCGGCGACCGCTTGCCGTGGGCCGCATCCTCAGCCACCTGGTGGAAATGGGAGCAGAACAGCACCAGGGTGGTGGCCAGGGCCGGCCCGCTGCCCAGGGCCAGGGCCGGGCTCCAGGGCACCGGTGTGCTGCTGCCGGCGGCGGGGGCCAGGGCGAGCAGGGCGGCGGCCGTGGCGCAGGGCCCGAAGGCCAGCCAGCAGAGCGGTTCCCCCAGGCCCCGGTAACCCAGCCGGAAGGGAGGACCCTGATACAGGTAGCCGAGACCGCAGCAGGCCAGCACCAGGGCCAACACCATCGGGCTGCTGCGCAGCGCCACCAGCGTCATCAGCGCCAGCCCGAGCAGCAAGGCCCCGTTGGCCAGGGCCGCCACCCGGTCGCGGCGCCCGGTGAGGTTCACCACCGAATGGGGCTTGCCTTCGGCATCCACGCCGGTGTCGGCATCAAACACGTCGTTGGCGAGATTTTCCCAGGCCAGCAGCAGCACGGCCGCCAGGAGAAACAGCAGCAGCTGGTCGGCCCGCACCGGCAACCCCCGCCCCCAGCGCCAGCCCGCCGCCAACAGCACCGGCATCACCGCCACCGCATACATCGGCCACTTGATGGCCGCCGTCCAGAGGCGCCGCCGCTCCAGGGCCTGGGAGTTGGGGGTGGGTGACGAGGCGTAACG
>Ga0209401_1000917_pt1 | contig 19957 bp, 15 predicted proteins | sample M_140807_MF_Meta_FD_187318 | JGI IMG/M metagenome (GOLD analysis project Ga0209401, IMG submission 187318) | Freshwater microbial communities from Lake Montjoie, Canada to study carbon cycling - M_140807_MF_MetaG (SPAdes) (version 2) | ecosystem: Environmental > Aquatic > Freshwater > Lake...
GAATAGGAATTTCTTTTAATTTGCTCAATAATGAAATATTTCCTGTTATTTCGGCGATTTTTTCCATTTCATTTGAAATATTATTTATTTTTAAAAGAGCCTTTACAAATTCCCCCAAAAAAATGCCCTTTTCGTTTTCTAAATTTTGTAAAAAGAATTTACAATCTTCTACACATTCGCAATCACACCATTTCACAACGTCGTCAATTAAATCGAAATGTATATTATAATCCGATCCCGTATTCATCTGTAAATCCGTTTCTTTTTTATTAAAATAATGATACATATTTTCTATTTCTACGATGTAATCTTGTATCTTTTTATCTTCAGAACAAGGAACTATTTTTTTTATATCTTCCGAAATAGAAATATTTGTAAAACAACTGAATATAGACACCATTTGTTTTGGAGTTAGGTTATCAAAAATTCCTTTTTCGATAAAATTCGCAAAAACAAGACAATGAAGTTCTCTTACATGACTAGCCAAAATGCCTTTATGAGTCAAAACCAAAACCGTTGAACTAGGACTGTTACTAGTAATAGTAGTTCTCTCTATAAATCCTTCTGATTCTAATAAATCTAGAACAACAGTCACTTTTGATTCCGTATAGTTAGCTAATTGGTCGTGATAATCACCCATTCCTTTAAAATCGTCGCATTTTTGTTGATATTTCATATAAGTCATTTTATCTGTTTCAATAGATTTGAATGTGTCTGTTATTTGAGATATTTTTCTCTCTATTTCTTTTCTTTTTTTGTTTACGGCTGTCTTTTTTTGCTCTGTTAATTCTAAATATTCTTTAATTGTTTCTACTGGGGTTTTGCTATGCTCTAACGATTGATTTAATTTGTTAATTTCATCATTTATTTTACATAAGGAAGAAGTTGTAATTTCTAATTCATTGTTAACGTCTCCAGTAACCATGCTTTTTTTTGCGAATTGAGTAATGTTATTATCTTTATCTTTATTTTTATCTCTATCACCATTTCTATCTTGAATATTTATAAGGTTCAGTAACAAATTATAGGAGAATTTGAATTTGGAAGTCAATGTTTGAGGTGAACCTTTTAACATTTGTTTATAATTGACTGAATTTACATTTCTAAAAAGATTATTCAAATGAATAACGTGCCCTACTGTGTCCAAACCTAGTCTTCCAGCTCTACCTGCGGCTTGTGTATATTCGTGACCATACAACGTTCTAAATTGTGTCCCATCATGTTTATTTATATCGGTAAATATAGTGGTTTTCACAGGTAAATTTAACCCTATAGCTACGGTTTCCGTACAAAACAGCATTTTGATGTAACCTTTTGCGAATAAAAGTTCAACTATTTCTCTTAAAATTGGCATCATACCCGAGTGATGAATTGCGACTCCCTTAGCTAAAAGATTTACTAAAATAACATATTCGGGTAAATGTAAATATTCTTGAAAGTTTGGCAATTTTCGGATAATTTGCTCGCACTCTTTTTGAACGATGTAGCGAACTTTTGAGTCATCTTCTAAAATCTCAGTATTCATTTCCTTCGCGCAAATCTCAAGTTGTTTTCTTGAGAATACATAGCATAATGCTGGCGTCATATTGTTTTCAAATAAATATTTCGCAAGCTGATTGATTGCGTGGTGGCGTTTTACTCTGATATTTTTCGATTCAAATAATTGTAACATTTTCTCCATCTTGTAATAATGAGCTTCATTAAACTCGCCCTTAGCGGATTGAATGGTAAAAGGTTTATTGATCATTGCTTTAATCTCTTCTTGAATCGCCTTGTCTTTTACAACCTTGAATATCCCGTTTGGGACAGTTATAAAACTATAGTGTGTTAAGGGAACCGTTCTATTTTTTTTAGAAGCAAGATACACCATTTTTCCTGATGTATTTTCTTTCTCTCCTCGATTTTCTAGCCATTGTGAAAAATTTTCTGGATTATCTAATGTTGCGGATAAACCAATAATTTGTATATGTCTTGGAAGTAACATAATGCTGTTTTCCCAAACATGTCCGCGGTCGTTATCATTAATCATGTGTATTTCATCAAAAACAACACAACCAAGTTCAGTATTAATATCCATTTCAAAAGATATAGCTGAATTGGGCGTCGGCGTTAGCTGGTTGCTATTTATTTGATATAGTTTGTTTAATAATATTTCCGTTGTCATGATTAATACATCTGCTGTGGTATTACACTTTATGTCTCCGGTGATTAAACCAATGCTTATGTGCGGGTATTTGTGAGTAAAATCATAGAATTTTTGGTTCGATAATGCTTTTATAGGGCTACAGTAAATAGTTTTTTTCCCTTTTGAATGAAAAAAATCTATTGCGAATTCGCTTGGCATTGTTTTGCCACTTCCGGTAGGACATGATACTAACACGTGATGTCCTTCGACGATTGCTTCTACAGCCCATTTTTGAAAAATATGGAGAGGGTATTCATATTTTTCAAAATATTGTTTATATTTTGCCTCATTCTCTTGAGGATATTGGTTGATAGCGCATATTTTTACCATGTCTTTGTATATTGATAATAATAAAAAATATATTTATATGGTTTTTAAATATGTTATTTTGAATATATAAAGGGTTACAAAGGGTTAAACATAAATATTAAATCATATTAACAAGCTCTTCTGGTTTATAAATAAATAACCAACAACCTGATTTAACGCACTTTTCATACGCGTTTTTTGTTAAAAACCCTTTTGGAATGATAGCGTGTGAAATTTCAAAGTTCTTATCGCACAGAATTTGGTCTAACTTATTTTTATTGTCCTCGGATATATTATATTTATCGTATAAAATTTCAAGCAAATCAATAAATCTGTCTCTATTTATATTTGGTTTGGTAGGTTTGTTGCTTGATGAAAAGTGTTCCTTGTATTTTATTTGCCAACTATTTGCTAATGATTCAATAATATCACGTTTTTCTCGTTTCACATCTTTTATGTACAAGTCTGGAATAGGTGCGCTTTTGTTTAGTGCTTTGAATAGTTCAATCAATTCACCTTCGGTTGCGTTAAAACGTACATTGATAATAACGTAAGATTCGTATAGCCATTTCGCGTCGTTGTCATTGCCAAACTCGCCCGGAGTGATAATGTCTAATGGTTTCGAGTTGTGTTCTTTTATTATTTTTAGAGAAGTGTAACGATGGATTCCGTCAATAACGTTGAACTTTTGATTTTTATTATTAAAAGTAAAATATAACATGTTGTCTGGTATATTTTTCGAGAAATAGTGGTATCTCGCAATATCATTACATCTAGTTAAATCTGGTGGTCTATTATATTGCCAATTTGTAATGGGCGCTTCTAAAATATCAGATACTTTTACCTTTACAATTTTATGACAAGGCGTATAGCTATGGACAATTTCTGCGCTTGGCATTAAGTATTGAATGACTTCGGGTATAATATTACACGGTATATATTCAGAATTCTTATATGGTTCTAAAACCCTGTAAAAACTTTCCATATTATCATCTTCTACGACGACAATATTCCGAATGCTTTTATTTGGTTTATTTTGTTTGTTTGATAATTGATTACTCATTTTATTTTATTGAATACTATTGAATACTATTGAATAGTATAAGTATTTTGCGTTTCAATTTTTTTATAAAAAAGATTTTATATTTTTATATTTTTATATTTTTTTATTATTTTTTGTAAATGTTTACTTCATTTCATATTTTGTCATACTCAAAAGAAGATCCGCTGGATCAACTGACAAGAAAGATTCCTTCTCCTTGCTTGCGGGCGCGCTCGGGCCTCTACTTTCCATGATTTCGGCTTCGTACTCTGTTTTTAAATTATCTCTTAGCTCAGGCATATCATTGAATATTTGTTTGTAAAATTGAAGAAGCATATCATATTTATCCAGTTGAGACTCTGGGACTTCAAAGTGAATGTTTTGAACGTATTCACTTTTTTTTATTTTTTGTAGTAAGATGTAGAGAGACCATGACTGACAGAACACGTCGCCGGCAGATATTTGCGCGGGACTAGTCAAATTTATAAAATGGATTGTATATCCTTTGCTTTGAAAGAAAGGAATAACTACTTCATTTGACACTTCCGCCATATAAATGCCCGCATTGTTTTCTTTTGTGCTGTCATACGCAGGATCAATCACAATGAGTTGTTGATTGTTATTGTCTACTATATAGCTTTGGTAATGAGTTTCATTATCGAACTTGTCGACTTGTATATTTGTTGCGGTGAAAACTATTACGCCTTTTTTTTGAAAAATTCCACGGCAATATTCAGTTATTTTTTCTGCTTTTTGTTCGCGGGTTTCTCCTTTTTCTACAAACGCGTCAAATGTTTTTATATATTTTTTTCCGGAGTTTGTTATCTTTGGATTGTAAAACAAGATAATATATCGACGGATACTTTCATCACCCAAAATAATTTTGAGAGAATGTAACAACCAACTGATCGCTTTTTGTCTATACTTCATTTCTTTGATATCTATTAAATAGTTCATAATATTTTTATGTTGATTTAAAAAAATCAGATAAAAGTATTTCAATTTTATTTATTCCACGTTTTATCATTTCAAAGGCGTAATAAATAAAATTGAAATACGTTTATCCAATAAAAATAAATACACAATATTCAATTATGACCGAATTCTCTTCTAATATTATTAATTGTAACGTCTATTATAGACCAGGGTTCTTAGACCATGACGTTGAGAGGTTAGAAAATATACATCACGAAATTATATACTTCAAAAGTGCCGATCATTATATCAAAGAGTTTATTGATTACATCAAACAAAATGTTATCAAACAGTATCCAAACCTTTCTCTTATCAAAATACAAGTAAACGTATTAGATAATGGTAATATTTGGCACCGTCTTTTTGTAACGGTCTCAAATATGATAAGTGTAATACTAAAACATAAAAGACATAGTGTCAATAAATATAATAAATATGTATTTGTAAGTGTTACTTATGATAAAAAAACGGTATTCATAGGCTGTATCGATTTCAATAATATATAAATATAAACTTATTTATTTGTACTTTATTCGCCCACTTTGGCGTCTAATCTAATTCCGTTCACAATATATTTTTACAAATAATGCTTGTTTTTATAGATAGACTGCGAAATTTCAAAGAGATTTATGGTTTCATAAATTTTTAAAGAGAGTTGTTCGCTTTCTTTTACTGTTATATTGTAACTACTGATAGTAACGATCGTTTTATTTTGTAATGTTTTTTTGAAAGACAACGTGAACTTAACGTTTTCATTTTTATTTATTTTCATTTTTCCCCAATATTCATCATCGCGTCTTTTATATCCAAAGACTTGAACCCCTGTTTTAGCCATTATAACATAAATAAATTCATCTGCTTTTTCTTTTGTCAAACTCGTTGTAAATTGAAAAGAAGGAACAAACATTAAATTCGGTTTTTTATAATCAGAATAAGAATCGAGCATTTTAGTCATTTTTTGAAAAAGTGAATATATTATATAATTTAATATAGCTTTAAATAATAAAAACACAATTCAATTTTTTATAAAATAAAAATTGAAATGCTTTTATTACAATGTAGTAAAGGCAAAAATAATTTAAAGAAATAACGAAGCAAATAAACATGTCCACCATTATCGCAAAAGTTGAAGTCGAAGTTGAAGATATTATGTTATTCTATGGAAAGAACGGATCAAAAAAAGAGAATGATAAAAATAATAAAATTCGAGAAGGCATCATAGCAAATATAAATGTAATAGATGAAACATTCTATTCAGACGAAAAATATGGTGCTTTGTGGAGTGATTTAAAAAAGAATTTGTTATCCACATTATCATCATTATGCGTAGATCAGCCGTTCCAAACATTTAAGATAGAACAAAAAGGCGGGATGAAATTCAACTATGACTATCTTGTGAGTTATTTTTCAGAAAGCGAATGTCAGCCTAAAAATTTAGTAAAACAAGTGAAAATAGAATTCAAACATAATAATTCCACAGTAGATAAGCTAGCACAATTTTTAGAAATTTATGATAAAGATTTTGTGGATGTTTACAATATTTCAAGTAAATCATACGCCGAATATTATTATGACAATTATTTGGATAAATATATTGAATTGAACCCTACATCCAGTATAGAAATAGAAAAACCTTTAAAACCCGATTATTTAAAATATGTGCGTGATATTAAATACACACATCCTTTCTTCGCTGAATTACACTCAAATAAAACAATAAATACTCGTTTGAAGAGAGAATTGACAAATCAATCAATGAAAAAATATCTAGAAGAAAACTCGCCTAATTTTCATTATAAAAAAATAACCGATAAAATACAATCTTCGCAAAGTGGTAAATATTATCTTTTATGGGATGGAGAAAAATTTAATATCAAGCTTCTTGAAGTCGACGAAATAAAAATTACCGGAATAATAAATAGTTCGCCAAATAAAGCCTATATAGATGTAGAAGTGGAAAATTTTGAATATAATTTACGAATTCGTTTGAACTGGGGAAACAATCTGGGACTTTGTAATCCACGCTGGAAATTCACGTTTACAAATAAATAGGAAATATCGTCTCAAGTTCTTTTTGAGATAAGCTGTTATTACCGATGAATAATTTTATAAATTCTAATGTTTTTTCGTTTTCAAAACTTTTCATAATTTTATTCAATAAATCTATCAAACTTTCTCTCTCTATTGGCTGTTTAGAATATATTTCATTCAAATGATTTTCGCATAAATAGGAGTCAAAGTCAACGAGAGCGTAATTTAATTTATAATTACTGTTTCCATGACCTCTATAAACAGCTAAAACCGGTTCTTTTTTACCAGGAATATCTATATATTGTTTTTTTTCAGCATTTTTAAAGGATGTTAGTAAAATGTTGTTGTCTTTTGTAATATTGGAACTATAAATCAGTTTTGTTTTATTGCTATCGGAAGTTAGTTTTTCTTTATGCTCATTCCAAACTATATTTCCTGTTCGAACATTTAAACCTAATTTTTCTATAGTTGTTGAGCCTTGTAAAACGATCTCCAATTTGCTTTTATTTGTTGTAAATATATACATTTCGTTTATGAATAGTGTATAATTGTCTACATGATTTATTGTATTTTCGCGACTATTTTTTTGTAGAATAATACCTACAGTGGATTGGTCTGTTTCAATAAATTGACTATCTTCTTGAAAATCTATAATTTCTATTATTTTACACGTTTTTTTGATATATTGTCTAATTTTTTCATAATATATTGAATTTAATAAACTTTTTGATACAATAAATGCTAACAATCCCGATGGTTTTGCCATTTCTATAGAATGAATAATGAAAACACAGAACAAGTTAGGTCTTCCTATTATATATTCTTGATATTTTTTTGGAACGTCCGATTTTTTACATACTAAATAGGGCGGATTCATTATAACAAAACAATATTTTGGTTCTAATGGATGTTTTAAAAAGTCTCCATGAATTATATTTACTTTATTTTTGAAAGTCAAATTCTTTATAGCATTGTAAATAGTTGGATGTATTTCGATAGCATCCATAGAACAATTTTCAAAGAGTTTGTCACAACAATTTATAATTTCACAAGTACCACATGAAGGCTCTAAAATATGTTGAATGATTATATTATTTGTTCCTGCGTATTCAATAACAGAAACCAATAGTTTATCTATAATACTTTTAGGGGAAGCGAAAAATCCATATTGTTTTTTTTCGTTTTTAGATAACTGCGTAGTAATATCCATAGTGAGTTTAGAAAATTGCGTTCCAATAATTTGATTCATAGTTACAATATATAATTACATTTAAACATTATTAAATAAAAAGAATCAATTTTATTTAATAAAAACTTTTGTAAAAATTATTTTATAAATAATATATAATGTCTTACGGACCTACTTATGCGACTAATGGAATACAATATACTTTAAATGCAGCAAATAACACCGCTTCAGCATCCTATTACGACGATGCTTACACTAAAACTCCAACAATATTTGAAAGTTTTACTACTGGTGGAGTAACTTATACAGTAACAACTATAGGCAATAATGCGTTCAATTATACAGGTTTAAGATCTGTAAATATCCCAGCAAGCGTAACAAGTATAGGCAATGGTGCGTTCGATGGTTGTACTTCTTTAGCAAGCGTGACATTTGAACAAGGAAGTGGATTACTAAGTATAGGCAATAATGCGTTCCGAACTACACGTTTAACATCTATAAATATTCCGGCAAGCGTAACAAGTATAGGCAATCAGGCGTTCGCTAGCTGTAGTTCTTTAGCAAGCGTGACATTTGAACAAGGAAGTGGATTACAAAGTATAGGCAATCAGGCGTTCGCATATACAGGTTTATTATCTATAAATATTCCAGCAAGCGTAACAAGTATAGGCGAGTATGCGTTCTATAGTTGTAGTTCTTTAGCAAGCGTGACATTTGGAGCAGGAAGTCAATTACTAAGTATAGGCGGTAATGCGTTCTATAGTACAATTTTAACATCTATAAATATTCCAGCAAACGTAACAAGCATAGGCAATGAGGCTTTCTATAATTGTAATCTTTTAGAAAGCGTGACATTTGAACAAGGAAGTGGATTACTAAGTATAGGCAATCAGGCGTTCCAAAGTTGTACAGCTTTAGCATCTATAACCATCCCGGCAAGCGTAACAAGTATAGGCATTGGTGCGTTCTATAATTGTAATCTTTTAGAAAGCGTGACATTTGAATCAGAATCAGCAATCCCAACAATGTCTTATCCGTTTGGAGTTGATCCCACTAACCCGGTAGTTACAATAAAACAAGGTACAGCATATTATTTAAACACCGTAACATATGGAATAGATCAATTATCTTTATATTTTGATACAGTAGTCGTAACATGCTTCTTAGAAGGGACAAAGATTTTAACAAAGGAAGGTTACAAAAAAATAGAAGAGTTGAAAAAGGGCGAGCTAGTGAAAACACTGTCTAGCGGATACAAGAAAATAGATATGATCGGTTACAAAAACATGTGGAACCCAGCATCCGACGAGAGAATAAAGAATCAATTATACGTTTACAAAAAGAACAAAATGGAAGAAGTGTTTGAAGATCTAGTTCTAACAGGTTGCCACTCAGTGTTAATAGATAGATTCGAGACAAGCGAGAAGAGAGAAAAAGTGAGAAGTTTGCTAGGAAGAATTTACATAACAGAAAAGAAAGCTCGTTTGCCAGCGTGTTTAGATGAAAGAGCAGAAGTATATAAAAGCGAAGGTTTACACACGATATACCATGTAGCCCTAGAAAACGAAGATTATTACAATAACTACGGAATTTATGCGAATGGTTTATTAGTGGAATCGTGCTCTCAAAGATACTTGAAAGAGCTGTCTGGGATGATGTTAAAAGAGTGAAGGGGTTAAAGCGGTGTCACTCGAATGCCCTCCTCATCATCAATCGATCATCAGTTAATCATCAGTTAATAATTCGTTCATCTTTTACTCAAATCCTCCTCATCATCTATCCAATCAATCGAATATATCGATAAAAATAATTTTTTAGTAAATAGAGAAATGAGTGAAAGAGAAAAAAAATTGAAATACTTTTTGTTATATAAAAGAATGATAACAAAAAGCCAATAGTAAAATATTCCAAAGAATAAAAGCTAATAAATCGAAAATGTCATCCGTATCTTTATCCGTATCAGCAAGAGAAAAATCCGCAAGTCGTCCATCATTCGAAGGGAAGTTGATTTTACAGTCGAACCTAGAGAAGATGATGGTAAACGTGAGTTATGATTTAGTTCAACGAGTAGTGGAAGAGTTGTCAGAGTTGTACAATTTTGACAGCACGGAAGCGTTCGAGTTGCTAAATCTAGACGGAATAACTCTGGAGAAAAGATCAGAGAAAAGATCAGAGAAAAGATCGGAAAAAAGAGTAGAGAAAAAGTCAGAAAAAAGAGTAGAAAAGCCGAAGAAAGCAGCATTTCAATTACCTTTTCACGTAAAAGAGGAGAATTGTTGTGGTTTAAAGTTCGCGCAAGGTTTATTCGTCCAATGCCACATGAGAAAAGTGGAGTCTTCTTCTTATTGTCAAGGTTGTAGCTCGGAAGCGTCGAAAAACGCGAGCGGAAAGCCGGTCAATGGTACAGTGGAAGACAGATTGTCATGCGATTTGATGGCATATAAATCTCCACTAGGAAAACAAGTGGTACCGTACGCGAAGTGGATGTTGAAGCATAATTTGACTCGTTCACAGGTAACGGAAGAGGCGTCGAGGTTGGGTCTAGAAATAGACGAGCGTCATTTCGAGATGCCGTTGTCGTCGGAAGCTAAGAAAGGTCGTCCGAAATCTGAGAAGGTGGCTGAGGAGTCTTCATCTTCAGAAAAGAAGAAGGGTCGTCCAAAGAAGTCGAAGAAGGTTCTAGAGATAGAAACGAACGATATCTTTGCGGAACTAGTAGCGGCAGCTTCTTCATCCGAGTGCGAGTCAGAAGAAGAGTCAGAGTTAGAGTTAGAGTGCGAGACGTTGTCGGTATCGGCATCAGTAGTATCAAAAGTGTCCGAAAAGTCCGAGTTGTCCGAAATGAAGAAGGCGGACAAAGAGTCAAAAGAGTCAGAGAAAATGGCCAAGAAGGAAGCCGAGAAGGCAGCCAAGGAAGCCGAGAAGAAGAAGAAGGAAGAAGAAAAGGCAGCCAAGGAAGCCGAGAAGAAGAAGAAGGAAGAAGAAAAGGCAGCCAAGGAAGCTGAGAAGGAGGCCAAGAAGGAAGCAGAAAAAGCGTCCAAGGAAGCCAAGGAAGCCGAGAAGAAGAAGAAAGAGGAAGAAAAGGCAGCCAAGGAAGAAGAAAAGGTGACCAAGGAGGCAGAAAAGAAGAAAAAGAATAAAAAGGCGTCCAAAGAAAATAAAAAAGAAGAAGTTGAAGTAGTTGAAGAGCCCATAAAGGTAGTAATAATTAACGCCAAAGGTCAAACGAAGAAAACAGGCCTACAAGAAGGCGACAAGAAGTTCTTGAGATCTTCAAAAGGAGAGATCCTGGATTTCAAGACCCAGGATACAATAGGAAAATGGAACGCTGCGGAGTCTCGTATAGAATTTAACGAAGACTACGTGGAGTCTGATGATGAGGATGAAGAAGAGGAAGAGGAATATGATGAATAAATTATATGAGTATATATATGTGTATAGTATATGAAATGTAAAATAATATAAATGTCTTTTTTTTGTCACTCATTTCTCGTTTAGTCACTCATTTCTCGTTTAATCACTCATTTCTCGTTATCATATAAGGTAATAAAGGGTAAAAAAATGTATATAGTATGAAAGACAACAATAATTAAAAGGGTTAAAACAATGTACTATATATAAGTGTATAGTGTATATAGTGTAAAATACTAGGCTATAACTTCGTTAGCAATAATCCTCTTGTTATCCTGAACTTCGCCAACATATTTATCAATACTTTTATCCATAATATCTACAGGGTTTCTCTCTTCATTAAAATTATCCATCTGAAATTTATAGACTTTAACTTCTTTCACTTGTCCAATACGATGACACCTAGCGACAGCTTGATCTTCCACCGAAGGATTCCAATGAGGGCTGACAAAATATATTTCACTGTAATTTTCTTGAAGATTTAACCCTTCACACCCAGTCTGTATCTGTAAAATAAGAACTTCATTATTGTCCTCCAAAATATCCTGCCTAACATTTTGAGTGAGTCTACCATCAAAACAAGCGATTTTATCAATGCCTCCAAGCTGAAGGCGCTTTTGAATTTCATCAATCTCCTCACGGAAATGACAGAAAACAAGCTTGCCGCAGCCATTGCCCTTATTTTTCAAAATAGTATCGATGACGGCATCTAGTTTGCTGCTAAAGCTGAGAGCTTCCTTATAGGAATCATAATTATTAATATATCCATCTTTAACAAACTCGTCAAACATTTTATTCATAATTTTAGGAAGAGTACAGCACTGTCTAGCTCTCAGAAAAGCGCGCAAAATAGATCCAGATTGATTTTTAATGATCTCTCCAATCCTGTTCATTTTATCATCGGCAGCCATTCCTAAAACCCAGTGTATCCCCTCGGAAAGTGTTTTTTCTTTATTGCTTTTCCAGTGAACAATTTCGTTTTCAACCGTAACTTCTGGAAGAATAATGCCAACATTTTTTTTGGTGCGTTTTAAAATATAATGCCGAGCGATGACAATAAGGTTATCAGGGTTCGTGTAAAAACTATTAGGCATTTTAAGAGCCTTACACAAGTTGTGGAAATCACTTTTCTTGTTTTGGATAGGGGTGCCTGAAACAATCCAGCGAATCTTAGCTTTTAATAAAATAGCCCCAGTCAACATAGTAGTTTTGTTGCGTAAATGGTGTCCCTCGTCAAACACGATGCGATTCCATTTGACTTGATGAAGGAGTGAGCGTTTATTATTTTTAGTAACAGATATGGTGCTATAGGTGGAAATAACAATAACAGATTTATTAAGATGATCAATAGTAATATTTTGTTTATTTTTGCCATGGAAAACGATGGGCGAGTGTCCAGTGATTCGTCGAATTTGCTGAACCCATTGATCAATTAAAACAGGCGGTAATATGATAAGATTTTTGGTCATCATATTAGCGACAAAGGTGCCGATCATCAGGATTGTTTTGCCGAGCCCCATTTCATCAGCGATAAATCCTCCGCGAACTTCAACGGGGTGATCAGTCCTGAGCTCATTCGTCAAACACCAACGAACGCCATCTTCCTGATATTTTTTATGATCCATTCCACATCGATCTAATAACTTGTCAAAGGTCTCTATTCGCCTTTGTATATCGTCTAAAAAGTCGTTTGTCATTTTTAAAAGTATTCGGTATTTTTAACTTGAGTATCTACCACTGAAAGAAAAAAAGAAAAAGCATTTCATTTTTATTGTTTGATAACTCATTTCTCTCTTCGCTAGAAATTTATTTTTAGAAAAATAGAGGAAAAACATGGAAACCATACTTACAGTATGTCTTATAATAACCCCCTAAAAAACCCAATTATAATTTTCTAGTAAAGAGAGAAATGAGTGACCTTATGAAAAAATTGAAATGCTTTTTCTCTCTACTTACAAAGATAATACTAACAATTTAAAGCTATAAAAGCAAAATACCAACAAGCCACCCCAAAAGAAAATCTCCAACTATAACGCTGATCTACTTTCTAAACATGTTCTCTTCTTTTGATAACGTTGACTTCGATAGAGTTGAGGCTTCTTTACAGTCTGTAAGAAAACCCGGTTTTGTAAAGAAAATACAAAATGGTCACAACTTTGGAAAGAAGTATCGCCGAGGAAACAGATACGCAAAAGAGACAGAAGTAGAAAGACAGATGCGTGTTTTAAAGGAACAACGAAAGAAACTAAAAGCAAATCGCGATTCTTGGAGACGTTCAGAGATGCCCGATAAGCAAAATGAAAAAATGGAAGATATTTACTACGCAAACTTTCTTGGCGATAAATATGGCGACAATGGCTCGCATTATAACAATAAATTGCCCATCAACTTGAAGTTTTGCGACTCAATGGTCGAAATAGAAGACGACGCCGAATATCAGCGATCAGAAGAAGAGAATTACAGGAAAATAGACGCATATCTTTTAGTAAAGGAACAAGAACGCCAAGCGGAAAAAGAAAAAGAAAGGGAAGAATGGTTTGCCGAAGAGCAAAATTTTGAAGAAATGTATGAATATCTTTTGGAAAAAAAGAGTGAAGAAGAAGAATATTTCAGAGAGCGCCACATATATCTCGTCATGAAGAACGGATACACGCGTGAGGTAGCAGAAGTACTAGTAGACTATCATCACTCGTTGAAGGTTGGCGGATGGTGCGACGAAGTATTATGTCCAAACGGATGGTGGCGTTAATTATATTATATATATGTTTTAAAGTATATTATATGCCCAATTTGTAACTTGTAAATAACTAACTTTTAATAATATTTTACGTGTTTTTTCTTTTCTCTCTTTTCTCTTTTTTCTATTCTCCAGTAAAAATAAAAAAAAAGAAAAAACAAAGAGTATAAAGTCTTTAATAAATGGGTAAAATTATATATTACAGAATCATATAGGTGTACAGGGCATATAATATACTTAAAGGTTTTTCAAATGTTCGCTAATTTCGGTATAAACTTGACTTTTTCCGGTTTTAAACTGGGTTATAGTGGTGCGGCACATGGGGCATTTGGGTTTCTTAGTGGCGTTTTTGATAGAAGATGTGAACTCTTTGATACATGTCACGCAAAACGAGTGCTGACAATTGGTCACAATACTCTCAGTAGCGCCAATCGCGTCAAAGCAAATAGGGCAGTCACAAGCAGGATCTTCATTGAGGTCTTGGACTAAGGGTAGCTGCTTCAAATACGCCTTTGTACTATTATTTACGGCAGCATTTCCAGTTTCATCTACTAACCTCGCATTAAATCTGCGATCAGCGAATAATATCGTCATGCGATACGAAGACATCAGGGTTGTTTCTACTATGAAAGTGTTCAAATGTTCAACTTGCTCTGATAATTCTTCAAACACTGCTTGAGCATTTATTAAATTCCTATTAGTGTCGTATTCTAACGCGCGATTCATTTTAGCACAAAACGAAGTCAATTTGGTGAACAATTGGATAATAAAAAGTCCGGAGGTTGTTCCTGTTTCGGTATGTCTACGAGCAACCTCAATATATTGTATAAAAGTTGCGAGTTCACGTACTGCTTCAGCCAACAATGAACGACACAGATTTTGCCTCGCATTTATTATCTCTGGTCTCGCGATGGGATGAGTAGCAGGAACAACAACAGGAACAACAACAGGAACAAAGGACGGACAACGACGATTGCGTCTGTTATGACCTTCTTGACCACATTGAGAGCAATGAATTCTGGGCATTTTCTAATAAAACTAGACTTTATTAATATTTTCTCAACTTTTATCTCGAGTTTTAACTCACTATATTTTACTTGATACAGTTTTCTACTTCAAGAAAAAGCATTTCAATTTTTTTTGTTTGTTACTGATTTCTTTATATACTAGAAAAAAATAAAGAAATATATAAATGTTTTCATAAATCGTCGTATAAATTTCTAGTAAAGAGAGAAATCGACCATCTATAAAAAAAATTGAAATGCTTTTTCATTTTATAATGAAAGACAAATCACAGTCGAAAGCAGAAACTAAAAGTTACTAATTTAATCCAAACTATAACCAAGCCAAACCAAAGTATAAACCATGTCGAGACAATATTCCAAAAGTTCTAAAGTAGCACCAGCAACCGCTAACCCTTATTGCGCCCATTGTGCCAATATAGGTAAACCCGAGTCTGTTTACAGAAGCCATTTTGTAAGAGAGACCGCGGATCCAAATAGTCGCATTGTTTGTCCCGAATTGCTGTCTACTGAGTGCCCTTATTGTTTCAAAGCGGGGCATACTAAAAGCCGATGCCCTATTTTCCTAGCCAAAGAAACCCTGAAAAAAAAGGAAGAAAAAAGAAAAATGTTCTTGGAAAATGTCCAAAAGAAAGAGGAAGCTGTGAAACGACCCAACAATAAAGTGAAACCGACTAGCAGTAGCAAGTTTAGTGTTTTGAACGAAAGCGAAAGTGATAGCGATATCGACGCGGAACAATCAAGACCTGCTGTCATAACCAAAGTAAATAAGAGCAAACCCGCTGTTGTAGAACAATTCCCTGCTTTATCGACTAGAACCAAAGTTGCTCCTACACAATCCGCCAGCGCCATTTCTTACGCAGGAATAGCCGCAAAAACCAAGTCCGAATATGAAGACGAACAGTCTTTAAAAGAAAAAATGAGGAAACAATCTATCGCCATGCCAAAACTAATGAGAACAATGGCATCTGGCACTACCTCCACAACCCAACCGCCTACAAGCAGCTTTTGGGACGGATGGGACTCTGAACATGAAGACGAAATGGAATACGCAGCAAAAAGAATTGAAGCCGAAGAGCAAAAGAAAAAACTATTAAGCTTAAGAGCAACTGAGATGGATTGGGCTCAAAGCGACAGCGACGAAGAATAAGTATATGTGTACACTATTATCATGTTAAAATGTAATGAATATAATATTTAATTTGACGAAAAGATGAAGCCACTTGGCTAATACTCTTTTTTTCCCCAAGTTTTTTTGTCACTCATTTCTTCTTTTTGTCACTCATTTCTCGTTTTGTCACTCATTTCTTGACACAATATATGGTATTATAGGGTTAAAAAGATAGACTATAGGGTTAAAGTATAGACTATAGGGTTAAAGTATAGACTATAGGGTTAAAGGATAGACTATAGGGTTAAAGGATAGACTATAGGGTTAAAGGATAGACTATATCTTATTCGTGTTTATACTTTTTTGTAGACGCGTTTTGTTTTTATTTTTCCTTTTGATTTTTTTTTGAAATTTTTTGTACAACCCCTTTTATTATAGAAGATTGTTTTTTTTCCACCTTTTAGTTCTCCTTTTCCTGATGGCATCTCACCTTTAAACACAATACAATTTTTATTTATGGAATAACCATATTTAATAGTAAATTCCGCAGAAAAATAAGCATCTTCATAAATAAAAGGGGTTTTTTTATCTACTTCATCTATGTCCCCTCGAATCAAATCCGCATGATAGTAACCCATAACTATACAATTTTGTTCTTTTTCTATATTCAAATCTTTTATAATCTGAAATAACTCCATTGTCAAAAATCTATCTATATCCCCTTCAGAATTACGAAAACCATAATAACCACCATATGCGGAAATTATCTCTTCTATTGTGAATGTACTATTACAAGGATTATCTACGCACATATATTTTTCATTACCATCATAAACAATATGATCTCTATATTTTTCAAATATATAATTGTATATTTGAGCCATCAACGGTTGGAATAGCGTATACACTTTTATATTTTTACCATTATCATCTAGTAAATTTTTAACTACTCCTGAAAAATCTGTTAAATCTAAAAACACAAGTTTGGTTTTTTTTATTAGACTAGCATCTAGAGGTGTATACACATAAGTCGCACAGTCCGGTTTTCCACGACAATATACTTGAGATGCTTCCAAATCAACTGAGTACCAAATAGGTTCTAAAATATCTTCATCTTTTTCAGTGTTTTCATAGTTATCCTCTGATAAACGTTGTGTAGGTCTACTAATTGGTAGACCATATAAATTAAACTTTTTTGCCATTTCAGAAAAATATTTTCTTTTTCCAGACCTATAAATGTCGCCTCCAATATTATATTGTTTTTTTATTTGTGAAAAAGTTTTTAGCCGGTTTATAATATTTGTTTTCAAATTAGGGACTCCAAACATGATTCGATATACTATGTATATATAATATTTATATTTTTAGTAAAATGGACTCGACCGCAACTTTGTAAAAAAAATTGAATCTCTTTTTTTACAACAAAATATATATAAACAAAATATAACATGGAATCGAGAGAATCACGAATTCCTATCCATTGGATAGTGAGAGTAGGAGATGGCGAAAATTTTAAAACGAGTTCTACTTTCAATACATGGGGACTGAATTCAACAACTACAGACTCCAAGTATTTTATTAGCAACGCAAATCGAGGAGACCATTTATGGTTTGTTACTACTAATTCAAAAGGGCGAGTATTAGCGCTCGCAACCTTCGCTTCACTCAATAAAAGAGAAGAAGACGTTGTACTAGTCAACGACAAACTTACGGACGAAGAGCTTGGATGGAAACACAAAGAGAATGAAGAATTTGTTTGGAAAGTAGACACAGAAATACATTATATTGATTTATATAATGTATGGGATTGTGAAATCCTGACGAACATAAAATCTCCTAAGGGTGTAAGAAAATACAGTGAAAAATGCGCAGTCAACCTGCCTGAAGAGTATCCTTATATAGTAAAGTATTTTAACAAGGTAAAGCGAACATTTTTAAAATAAATAAAACAAATAAAACAAATAAAACAAACGAATGAAATAAATATAAATTTTTAGTAAAATGAGAAATGAGTGATCAAGAAAAAAAAATGAATTGCTTTTTCTCTCTACAATGAAAACTAGTACTATAAATTTATCAAAATATTTTAAATATTCAATTCAAAAATGTCTACATCTACGTTAGCCAGAACACCACTTTGCTGCTCTCAATGCGGTCAACAAGGCCACAACAAACGCAACCGCAACTGCCCTGTAAATGTAGAAGTAAGAGAAACCCGGGAGGAAATGCGTGTTGCATGGCGGGAGCTTCGAAACGCGGATAGTATGAATAATATGCTGACACAATTGCTTGAAAGATGGCAAGGAGTCGTTTCCTTAGAGCAATGTTTAAACACAGGCTTTCTATTCATAGAAGTCGCCTGTAAGTCTTTCCGAGTAGCAAGGCGACATTATTACTCGTCTTCATTACTCGCTTCTATTGGAGAAAACGTCCGCAAGATAAACCGCCTGTTAATGATACATCAGGAGCCAAATCCTTTAGCAGTTTACTCATTAGGTACTATCTTATTACTCCAAGCAGAAGGTTCCGAAGGCCCCCAACCAGTATACAGAGCTGTATACCAGCTGTCTCCTGTAGGGGCACGTGTACCGCTTGGAAACGTACCGTTTTCGGAGGAACATGTCCGGGAACTTATCCGACCAAGACAGGTAGCAAAATATTCGTCGGAATATTGGAAAGAGCTGACAATTACTACTAGTACTAGTACCAGTACTTTAGTTGTTGAAGAAGAAACAAAGAACCAAGAAGACAACAAGAACCAAGAAGACAACAAGAACCACGATTGCCCTGTTTGTTTCGAAACTGTAAGCTCAAAAAACGTAGTCCACACGAACTGCCGCCATGGATATTGTTGTGATTGTGTCAAGAACCTCGCTTCAAGCATGAAAGACAATACCCAACAGCCAACGTGCCCCATGTGTCGCACAGTACTTACTGGACTAAGTATGGAAAATGAAGAAATATGTACAGAAATCAAAACTCATTTACGTAGTCTTTAAATGCTATATTTTATATTTTGTCTTTTGTAAAAAAACTCGTAAAATAATATAATTACTATTTGATTTATTAAATATTGAATGCTTTTTTTCCTTTTTTATACAAATATTCATATTATGTTTTTCTAGCAAAATCAGAAATGAGTCATCAAGAAAAAAAAATGAAATACTTTTTTTGTTATACAATGAAAAGTATTACTATAAATTTCCTTGTTATAAGCAACCACAAATATAAAATTTCCGAGAAAAGAAAGCTATAAAAGATGTCAAGACAGAGAAAAATCTCCGCTGAACAGACTGACGCTAAAAGTGCTATCGTAGAAACATATGTTGAAGCCAACTGTCGATATGTGATTCTTACGGCTCAAATGCAGTCAGGAAAAACAACGGCGTATTACTTTGTTGGAGCCGAGATGTTGCGTCTTGCTAAGGTAAAAAAAGTAGTCATTTTCAGTGGTAACTCAGAGAAAGAGCTCCGCGATCAAGTAACAAACTCCGCCGCGGATAAGTTCTTTGATCTGTACGCGCGCCATCTCAGAGAATCAGGAATGGATGAGGATGATTCAGCTGATGTAGTCGACCAAGTCAGACCAAAAATCAAGGTTGTTTGGGGCGCTCATAATCTAGTCAATTACCGTTGCGACGATTACAACGACACCCTTTACATTTGGGATGAGTCGCATTTTGCTCAAAACAACACTATGAAACCCGCCGAATTCCTAAGATTTGTTGGAGTTGCCGCGAATGGCGCCCCTGAAGTACTAGAGGAAAAAAACAACTATTTCCTTTCTGTATCTGCTACACCTTTTTCAGAAGCAAGTGATCTTCAACATTTAGGTCAATTCAAACGCATTGTATCCTTGAAATCCGCCGACGGATATCATAGTGTCGAGAAAATGCTAGCAAACAACAAAATCATAGGCTTTGATGATTGGAAACTCTGCCACCG
>Ga0209401_1000921_pt1 | contig 19931 bp, 27 predicted proteins | sample M_140807_MF_Meta_FD_187318 | JGI IMG/M metagenome (GOLD analysis project Ga0209401, IMG submission 187318) | Freshwater microbial communities from Lake Montjoie, Canada to study carbon cycling - M_140807_MF_MetaG (SPAdes) (version 2) | ecosystem: Environmental > Aquatic > Freshwater > Lake...
CGATACTCTACCGAAATATTCTCTGTAGCAAGTAATTTTGCTAGAGTGGATTTTGAAATTTGTGTATTAAGCATGTATGTATCTTAACTCAAGTGGATTGGAATGTCAAGCAATTTTTTTAGGGCGAATGATAATAGTCTGTGGAACTTCAATATCATTTTGTTTATAGTAGCGGTGCATTTTTACTGTAGCGGTAATTGTTGCAGTCTCGCCTTCAGCAGGAAAGTCTGCATTGCCGCTGAATACAATTACATTGCCATCGGCATCTTCGCAGATACGGAGAAGGCTAGTGCCAGAATCATAGTAGTGGAAGCGAGGACGATCAACCACGATTGCTTTTTTAACTGTAAGGGTGACAGTAATTTTTTTCTTTTCTTCGCCAACGAATGTGCGGGTTGCGTTTTTTGCAACCGCCTCGGCTTGCCATTGTGCTTTACGTTCGGCAACGGTTGCGATAGACTTACGTACAGCAAGGACTTGTTTTTCCGTCAACTTGCCGTAGGTGTCCAACGAATGAAGAAGGTTTGAGTAAAACGAATTTTTGTAATTAGCATTAAGGAATGAAACGATCTCCATAGCATCAGGATACGTTTTGTAAAACGTTTTGGTAGCATTGTTTATGATGTTGCGCTTGATAGCGGCTTCATAAGCGGCGGGATGTTCTACATATGACATTTGGTGTTCCTTACTGTTTTCTCACTCAACAGATACAAGTATACTCTCATTCCAAGATAAGTCAAGCAATTTCTTGTTGTATTTTTACAACGTTGTGTTTACCCCACAAAAGTAGTACTTTAGTTTGTCAAGAATGAGAAATTTCCCGATACTGATATTCTATATTCATCGGATGTATAAAATGGATATACAGTATGATTTAGCCTTGCAGGAAAAAACGAAACAACATTTTCATAACTTGAGTCAACTGGTATGTCATACTCTTCTAATCCACCAAGCACATTCAAGTAATTAAATTGAAAGTGTCCAGGAAGTTTTATTGTTGTTGTTTTTGCTGAATCCATCTGAACTTCGTTTTTAATTTCATACGGCATTCTCATCCATATTACAAAACTGTAAACACTAGAATGAGTATGTATAGGAACAAAATCATGTTTCTTTTGAAAATTCACCCATGTAGCATCCAATGTCAATGGAACAAGTTTGGTGTTCATTTTCATTTCTCTAGAAACGTAATTTGTTTCTTTTTCATATGCTTCAACAAATGGCACCATCAATTCTTCAAGTGCGTTTCTACATTCAATTAATTTAAATTTATGTGTAATGTTTGAATGAACTAAATGTCCAAAGTTTTCGCCTACAGTAAAATTACTATCTTTGATTTCATTGATTTCATTCCAAATAGGTGCAAGTTCTTCGTTAGAAAACTTATGCGTTATCACACCATAATTGGGAAAAGTAAAATAATTCATTTGCTTGTATTCAATAAAAAATTACCTGAGACTGATACTCTATATTCATCGGATGTATAAAATGGATAGACTGCGTGTGTTAACTTAGACGGAAACATAATCAACGTGTTGTTGTATTTTTTATCTGCTGGTATCTCATGCGTTTTGATTGTGCCTAATCCATTAGTGTATAAAAATTGAAAGTGTCCAGGAATAGGATAAACTGAATATTTAGATTGTGGAAGATTCATCTCATCTTCAATATTGTATGGTATGTCGATCCATATAACAAAACTAAGAATACCTTTATGAGTGTGTGGAGGATTAAACTCATGTTTTTTTTGAAAATTAACCCAAACTTTATCCAAAATTAAAGGCGCAGATTCAGTCAGCAAATCAAATTCTTTAAAGTAACCAAACACTTCATTATACTCCATGCACATGGGTATAAGCAATTGTTCTAAATATTTTTTAGATTCAACTAACTCAAATTCCTTTTCGATGTTTCCTGCAAGGTTTGGGTTTGCTTTTTTTGCATTAAAATTACTTTGTTTTATTTTTTCAATTTCATTTCTAAGTGGAGTAAGTGTCTCTATTGGATATGTAAATTGTACATATCCAGTTTGACATAATTCCATATACTGAATTTGTTGTTCAATCATGGCTTGTAAAAAACAAAAATAGGTTCGTACTTAAGCCACATACCATTTACTTTGCAAAAGTTTTTTGCTTTAGGCAGACCAGTATCAGGATCAATACGATTGCCGCCTGGCATCTGTGCAAGTGCCATTTTAACTACACCTTTGAATTTCATACCAAGAGATTCTAAAATGTCTCTGCTATCTTTTTCAAGTGGTAGCATGTCTGCACCAAACTTAGCGTCAGCAATGTTCCAAAGCAAGTATCTGTCATTACGCAAATACTCAACAGCAGTCTCTAATGTTGGACGCAAGAAGCCTTCACGCCATGCATCATAACCAGTAAACTTTTTATACGATTGTGTTGGGTCTTCACTATACGCCTCCTTAGCAAAGTAAGGAGGACTAGTGAACACCATATCTAATTCACCCTTGTACTTTTGGAACGAACTATCATCTCTGACAACTTCTGAACCAAGTTGAAAAATTTCATAAGTGTTGGACTGTTCAAACAAAACTCCTTCGTTCTTTGCGGAGTTATAGAAATTAGCCAAGTCGGCATATTTAGTACTAGGACTGCCGCTATCGCCATCAATAGTGTGATCGGTATTAGGATCAGTACCCACATAGTGTAAAGGAATAGAAGTGCGAGAAGCCATAGCACCCAAAATGCGCCCACCCCAACCAGAAGAGGGATCGTAAACAACAATTCTATCTTGGTTCTTAACGTGTTTAGTAAATTTTTCATAAAGAAGTTTTGCAGTTAATGGTGGAAAGTTAACAGCATATTGGCACCACGATACACGGAATGCTTTCAAGCCAACAGGAAAAATCTTTTGTCCATATTTGTACATACGCAGACGATACTTCTTCTGATCATGCGACTTTATGTTCATTGTAGACTTAGTTGGAATTGTTTCTAGAATGTCTTGCGTCACTTCAAGATACTTAGCACCTTTGAGTTCTTCATTGTAACCAGTATACTCTTCGTCATCATCACGACTCTCAACCCAATAGTCATAACCATATTGACGAATGTTGTTGTCTTCAAACCAACGAACAAAATCATTACCATCTTTAAACTTTACGTTGTAAGAACCGACAGTAATAATCTCATTGACTTTGATTGTGTTTGAGTATGCATAGAATGAATCACGCTTGAAATGTCGCTTAGAATACTTTAATGTTTTCTCAAGCAATTCATCTTTGAGAAAGTGATCATAGATTGAAAGCCCATCGTCATTCTTTGTATAATTAATGCGTGTCTTCATCATGGTTGGAAACCATTGATTGGCTGCGTTGCCAACCACACTGGTGTTTCGAATTACATCTTTCTCACCAGTCAATTCATCAACATGTTCAAACTCATGCACAGGAAATCCATACATATCTTTGAATTGTTTTTTGATTGCGCCTTCATCCCACCCAACTCTTGGTGGTTGACCCATAGAGTCCCAAGAATGAACAACTGCTTTACGTAGATCAATGAACCATTGACGAAATTCGTCTTCAGTCATCCATTGCACTTCTTCAAATGTCTTGTTTGTTTCGTGGTTCAATAACCAGTCATTACGTTCATAAAAATGTTTTGTCATTATTCTCTTTCCATACGTCCACATTCAAATGCGGCACGTAACCATTGTATCATATTATCACTAAGCAAAATGTCATTGGGTAATATGCCTAAAAATCTTTCAGAACGTGTTCCATAATTTTCAATTTCATCGAACCAATTTTCAAATGTTTCGTATTCATACTTCATTTAATTGTCTCACAGTTATTCCGCATTTATTTAGGAAACTGATTCCCGCATCATCACGGTAATCTTCGCCATAGAATACTTCTTTGATCCCGCTCTGAAATATCATTTTAGCACACTCTATGCATGGAGAGCAAGTAATGAACATACTTGCACCATCACCACTCTCGGTAGACTTTGCTAGTTTTGCTATTGCGTTAGACTCTGCATGGAGAACTTCGGGTTTTGTTTTCCATCTGATTGTACCCATGGTATGAGTTGGACCACCCATATCAATTATGTATTCAGATTCTTCACGTATTTCATCCTCGCAATTGTTATCCCAACCACTTGGCATACCATTGTAACCGATTGAAATGATGCGGTCATCTTTAACGATAACCGCACCAACATGTTTACGTTTTGCGCTACTCAATTCTGCAAAGACTCTTGCAGTCTTCATGTATGCGCCTAGATATTTTTCTTTAATCATAAAATCAATTCGTTTAACAAATTTTTGTTTCCCACAATTCCTTTGACAAAAATATTAAACGCAATACTAATTCTAACACCATTGTCGTGTTCTATTGTAGGAACGTAATGATATAGGTGTGATGGAAATAGTAATAAATCCCCCGATGTAACTCTGAATTGCACCGATCTTGAAGACCATATTGGGGGGGGTTCAGCAGGTGAAATAAGTATTGCTGGGTCTCTTACATCTCTTAAAATGCCAAAAGTATCATTTTCTGTTGCACGTATATAAAAAACGCCAGACACTAAACTATTAGAATGATTATGTGGTGGATGAAATTCACCTTTTTTTGCATAGTTTGCCCATGATAAAGTTATGTATGGAATAAAATTATCAATTGGATCATAAACTTGTTTAAAATAGTCATATACATTAACCATAATGAATTCTCTTATATTTTTCAAGGGATCATTCTTTAAAATTTGTGCATCAGTTGAAATTCGATTTCCAACATTGTTTCGAATGGATTGACATTCTATAAAATCAAATTCTTCTTTAGTTATTTCTCGCCCGATACTAGTTACTGCTAGGGGAATCGCAAACATTGGTCTAATGTCTAACATATTATTCTTCTCCGTTTTTCTGATAAAATCTTTTTTCTTGAATTGTTTTTTCTTTCCAAACTTTTCTTGGGTTACCACACATCAAACAATTTGGATTACCACAATTTAATGCATGTTTTTTTGCAAGTTTGTGTGGTTCATCTACAGGAACTCCATATGCCTTTGCGATCTTCATTTGTTTTTTAATTGCGTTTTCATCTTTAAGAATTCGTTTTGATTTTTTAAATTTGTCTTCTTCTGTACTCATCGCACCACCTCTTGATCTTCTTTAATGAATGAAACCCAACCAGTTGTAATATACTTATGTTCAGTCGGTGATGATATGCCTCGATGCGTATATGTCCAATCAACAGGCCAAATTAAAGTTAATCCTTTTTTAGGTTTTACTTTAAATCTTTGATAATAAAATTCTGTTTCTCCACCATCTGCAACATCGTTCAAATATGTCATGAAAACTAAATGTCTATCATTATTAACATTTTTTCTTTCACAATGCCAATCATAAAATGCTTGGTTTGGTTTATAGTGCTGAACGTTCACATTTTCAACTAATGCATATAATTCTTTAACCTTAGAATACATAAAATTATTTTCATATAGGATAAAACTTTTTTTGATTTCATTTAGATATCTCATGAATAAATCGGCATTAAAATTTAATACGGTATCGGTAGAGTCTTTAACTTTAGTATCCACTTTATTTCCAGCACGGCCGTGCCATTTATTTGGTTCATTTTTATAAAATTCAATGATATCATCGCACAAGGAAATATCATCCATATAATTCATATGAATAAAATCTTTTATTGCGTATGTCATGCTACGTTCCAAATTAACGCACCAGGTTTTCCATTACTTACAACAAACTGCCAAAGTTTAGCATCATAATATTTCTCAGATGGATATGGCGGTGCTTGATCCTTTTCTACTTCTTGATCATACTTATAAGGTGAACGCATTGTAACTGCTCTACCTTTTTCATAGTCACTCATCTTATGCCCAATCTCTACTGCATATGCAGGCACATCAGGAAATGCTAATTGCAATCCACGATTCAATGTTCCGCTTGATGCAACAGTCCAAATCTCTGTTGGTTTGATTTTCAAATCTCTTGCAACTTGAACAATTGATGCAAGCACAGATGGATGTTCTAACCCCAAAGGCAAACATTGTCTGCGCTTTGTGTCTTCTTCTTGATAACGTCTTGCTCTTGCTTTTGTCACAGTAAGCATACCATTGTCAACCCAATGAATAGTACCGCCAAGGTCCAAAACTTTTTGTTGATGCCATGTAGGTTCTTTTCGTTTAGCCATAAAGAACGTTGCTTTTTTTCCATATAGATTACACACATACGTTAAAGATATAGGACCCCAACCAACTTTGTTTGCACCACCAAAGACCCATTCATCACATTCAGTAGTTTTGACAAGATAGTCAATGAATCTACTTTTACTTCCATACTCTAACAAGTCATCACGCACAACATGAAAGCCATGGTGCATTTCAACTATCGGTGCAGGATTTGGGTCTTTCCAATCTTTTATTATATCAGAAAAGTTCTCAGGATACAAGAGACTCATACAGTTCTCCTTCAGAAATTGCGTCTATGACTAAATGAATTCTATTTTCAGTTCCATTATTGATTGCTTGATGTGGTTTACGTGTATCTAAGAACCACAAGTCTCCAACTTTCATATGTACTTTTTGTGCGGCGCCTTTTGTATTCCACACAGTAAAAATCATGTTTGAATTAGTAATGATTGGTATGTGTAATCTTGCAAGTTTGCCTTTAGAACCACCAGAGTCTTTATCAACTTGATCCGTGTGTCGTTCAAGTTCTCCACCGCCAGGTTTTAATTGCATAAACCGAACACGATGCACTTCTCTATATTTACTTAACAACTCACGCACTTCAGGAAACATATCATAGAGTGGTGTGTCTTGCAATTCAAATTTTATATCTTTGTTTTTTTCTTTCCAGTCATCACTCATCTCTGACGGCTTTGTAATGAAGTCTGATTCTGGACGATAACCACGCAATGACAATGCAGACCATGCTTTGTCTTTATTGTAATTACTATAGTGATTTGTGAATGCAGGCAACGTTGCTAACTTAGCAGAAACAGATTCAATAAACTCTGGTGTGATTGCACCAATCTTTTTGATACTCAAAAATTCTGTTGATTCTACTTTAGGAAACGAACGTGGAATAGGACTGTTACTCTTAAAATAAATTGCATGTACTTCTCCGTATGTTGTAATCTTCGGACCAACATAACAGAAACCTAGTTCTTCGGCTAAGTCACAATGTGATTTGTTTTCTGCCCATACAGTTAGCCAAAAATTGTTTCCCGACAATAAAGAAATTTGATGCTTAATTGTATTGATATTGCCTGAAAGTTTTCCAATTGAAACATCACCTTTTACTTTTGTTGCAATAACTGTGTCGCCATGCATTGTAATGTCTGATGCAACTTTACTATTCGTAACTTCAAACATTGAAGGCTCAAGACCAAATTCACTAAAAATAAGATTACCTTTTTTCAATGACTCTGCAATGTTGTTCTTCTTATACTTTGCAAAAGGAGATAACGTATATGCATTGTAGTCTGCATACTGCGCTTCAAGTTCTTTAAGATAGTCTATGTCATATCCATGTTGCCAAGGTTTCATTTTTTTACTTTACGCTTTAAAATCATACGTTTACGCAATGCACGTTGTGTTTCAAATGATGATGCTTTCTGAGTAAAGACTTTACCATTCATGTGATCGAATTCGTGTAATGCAATTCTCGCAGTCATGCCAATAAATTTTTCTGTGACGATTTCTCCAGTTTCAGTTTGAAAGCGAATGCGAATACCATCAGGACGTTTGACACTTAAAAACAAAAGGGGAAAACTTAAACATCCTTCTTTCATAATAAGTTCTCTATCTGATACGTCAACAATCTTAGGATTGAATATTGCAAATGGTCTATCACCATCAACTCTAATAACAAATACTTTGTATGGTTCGCCTACTTGATTTGCTGATAGTCCTAACCCATCATTCTTGACCATAACATCATGCAATGATTGTGCAAATTCTTTTGGGTCATATGGTGGATTTGAAAAATCAAATTCTTTACATTCTTGTAAAAGAACTGGTGATGTTTCAGGTATCAATTTAAGGTTCATGTGTTTCTCCATTTACATAATGTTCTGCGAAAATTTCTGCTTCGTCTTGTGTCTTAAAGAATGCTACAAAATATGTTCCTAAATCATTTCGCATTCTAACTTTATAGAATTTTTCATCTAAGTATACGTGTGCTTCTCTATCTATATCTTTACCAAAGTATTCACTAAGTATTTTCATTTTATAACCCTTGAAAAATTATTTACTTTTTCAAACCTGATCACATTAGAAAATTTGTCTTGTAAGATATCTCCTTTATGTGATATTACAAATAGGTTTGCGCCTTCGAGCATATCTAGAATCTTCATCAATTCTTCAGTACCATTTGCATCTAATGATGAATCAAAAATTTCATCTAGAATCAATAGATTAGTATTCGATGAATTCTTCAACTTTGCAATTGCTCTCCATGTTAACATCAATGCCATATCGATTCTTTGTTTCTCACCTTCAGAGAATGAATCATATGTGAAGTCATCACGGTGCCTAGATTTAATTGTCTCTTTAAACGATTCGTCTAGATTGAAGTTCACAAAGAAATCTAATGAAGCAAGATACTTGTTTGCTAACTTGTTGATCACTGGTATATATTGTCGAATGATTTTAGTTTTAATACCTGTATCTTTGAGAAGATTTGTTGCAGTCTCATAGTACAATCTCTCATCAGAAAGAGATTTCATATCAGTTTCAAGTTGTATAAGTTCCTGATTAAGTACTGACAATTTTGTCTCCTCAGTTGTCAAGTCTTGTTTAGATTCATTCAACTTTTTAATTTCTTTAGTCAATGCATCGACATATCTACGATTTGCAATGATCTCTGTTTGTTCTATTGTCAACTTAGAATTTAACTCTTGAATCTCGTTGTCAATCAAATAAATTTCTTGTTGCCTGTCGGTAAGAGTTTTGATTTCTTTTTCAAGATTTTCAATTCCATCTCTTACCTCTTGCAGTTTTTTGTTTCGCTCTTCTACAATGTGTGCTTTGTGTTCTTCAGCAATGCCTTGCTTGCATGTTGGACAATCACTATTGTCGTGGTAGAATGAAATATCAGTTTCAATCTTAGCAATTGTTTTGTTTAAATTTACTTTAACGCCAGCAAATTTTGCTAACTTATCGTTTGTTTTTTTCTTGTCGCCAACTTGTGCATACAATTGAGTAATGTTTGTTTGATATGCATCGCATTTAGTTTCGCTTTGTGTAACTAAACTTTGCGTGTTTGCAACATCTTGTTCTTTTGAAGAAATTTGTTCAGCATTGTTTTTCTTCAATGAATCAATGAATTGAATTTGATACTGAATCTTTTCAGTCTTTAAATCAAATGCATATTTTGATTGAGAGTAATTTTCTTTGAGAATTTGAAACTTTTCTTTCAATACTCCATTCATGCGTGAAAAGATTTGAATATCTAACAAGTCTTCAATGATTGCTCTTCTATCTGAAGAAGACAATTGCATGAATGGTGTGAATGATGCAGAACCTAACAATACAATCTGAGTGAACGATTTGTAATTGAGTTTGAGAATGAATTTCTCTAAGTGTTCTTGATAGTCTTTGACGGCTGCCGCTTGATTTACAAGTTCACCATTGCAATAGATTTCAAACGTGTTTGGTTTGATTCCACGTATGATCTTGTATGATTTGTTGCCCGTATCAAATTCAACTTCAACGATACAATCTTTCTGATTAATTGTGTTAACCAGTTGGCCTTTGTTAATATTTCGAAATGGTTTTCCAAACAACACAAAGCACAAAGCATCAAGCATTGTAGATTTACCAGAACCATTTGAACCAACAATCAATGTAGTATTGTTTTTGTCTAATTCAAGTTCCGTAAAGTAATTACCAGTTGAAAGAAAATTCTTCCAACGAATCTTTCTAAAAATAATCATATTATCTAAATTTTGGTCCTAAAACCCAAGTTACTAAAGATCGTCTATTGCCTTTTGTTACTGGCGTGACACGATGTAAAATCCAAGAAGGAAATGCAATCATAGTTCCTGATTTTAATTGAATTGTTTGGAGAGTATCTTCACTTTTTGCATTGATTTGAAATTCACCACCCTCAAATTCATCATTCAGTAAAAGAACAATTGATAACTTACGCATCTCATACATGTAAGAAGGAGTTTCACCATAGTGAACATCACAATGAAAATCAAATTTACCACCTTCATCCGAACGATACTCGGTAAATTGAAGTTCATTGAATCCATTCAAATCAAAATTATAATACATTTGATTCAATTTGTCAATTGCACTATTATATCTGTCAAACATCCATTGTGTATCTTCGTTCGGAAAAATAAATCGTGTTTTAGAAATTCTATATTGCTCCGAACCTGCTGGTTTTCCAGCAGTTTGTTCGGATGTTAACAGACCATTTTCTAATTCTAAATTATCCATGTATGAATTCAAATACTTCAATTCATCAACATTGAACACATTATCCATACCAACACATCCTTGTAGTTTTATGCTTCTTTCATAAGGATTGTTAGTAAGTGTTTTATAATTACTCATTCCACATTCTCTCTTGATAATGATTCTATGTACAATTCACGCATAAGTGTTTTAAGTTTATTTGTGTCTGAAATATTTAGGCTTTGTCCATCAATAAAACTAGATAAAATTGTCATAGTATCTTGCGCTTGATCAACAATATCCCCTTCTTCTGACTCTTCTTCCAATGAAGTAAAGTCTTCAACAATATTCACATCGATTGGACCAACTTTATAAATCTCATCCATCATCTTGTCAAAGATGTATGGGTTCTGTTTATTCAGAACAACAACTTTAACATATGCATTTGCATAGCGTGAGAAATCAATGTTCTTAAATTCTTCAATCTTCAAATTAGAATCATCGTAGTTGACTTTGAAAAACATTCTATGAGGATTCTTTACGTAATCAACCTTCAATGTTTCTGTGTCTAGAATAGCAAATTGCTTTTGATCTTTGTAATCGTTCCAGAACAACTCATATGGTGTTCCGATATATGTGATGTTGGCTTGCGTTGAGAATGTGTGATAGTGCCCGCTGAATACATGACTGTAGTTGTTCAAAAACTTATAATCAACTCCTTCGTGGCTTTTGATACCACGCATGAAAAGAAATCCTTCAAGTTCAAAGTGCCCCATGCACAATGGTGAATTACTATTCTTTACAAACTCAAATATCTCTTGTTCATTGTCTTTACAAATCCAAGGAATCATATCAATCTTGATACCATCAAGTTCTAACGTGCCAGGTTTCTGCCATAGACGAATGTTATGATAATCTCTCAACAACAAGTCTGGAGAATTAACTTCTAAACTCTCACGCCAAAAGATATCGTGATTACCTATCAATGCATGTACTGTGATACCACGTTCGGCACATTGATCGAAAAAATAACGTCTGCTCTCTGTTAAAGAAAGAAAGTTTATATATTTACGGCGATCAAATAGATCACCAAGTTGAATGACTGTGCGAACGTTTCTTTTCTCTAACTCTGGAAAGAATGTTTCATTGTAAAATTTTTCGTAAAATGCATGAAACGCCTTTGAATCATTTCTAACTCCAAAATGTGTATCACCTAGTAAACAAACTCTCATAGTTCTTCTGCCTTTGATTCTTCGTGGTATGCCCTAATGACTTATCTATTATATCACGAACGTTGACTAAATGCAACCTCGCAGTATTTTTCAAGTCGTATGGAGACTTCTTATCGGTAAGAGTTTTGATCCATTGTTCAATCTGTGCTGGTATGGGCGTTTGCATCACTATTCTCCAAAAACGATTCTAGCGTATTTGCACTAGACTTTTTTGTCTTTTTAACTTTTACTGTTTTTGCTACTTTGTTCTTTTTATTTGATTCAAATGTATTGATGAAATCACTAATGAATTCTTCGCTATACGAATCATGGAATGCACCATTGAGTCCAGTGAATACGTAATCTTCTCCATTGTTCTCTACCAATGAATTGATAATTTCATTCTCCATACTCTTATACTTGATGTATAGATGTTTCTTTTCTTTTTGAATTCTTCGCAAGAATGCATAGTAAATAATTTGCGTAAAGTATGCAAATGGATTTTTTGATTTTGCTGGATCAAAATTATCAATGTACAACAAACAATTTTCTATGCCGTCTGATACCATGTCTTCTCTAAACGTATAGTTTGCAAAGTTTGGTTTACGTGCAAGGTGGGTAGAAATCTTAAAAAGACACTCACCAATATAGTTTGGTACTCTTGGTCTCTCTAAGCCATTCTCTTTAGCAAGAATAACAGAGTTTCTAAACTCCGTCATCTCTTTTAGGAAATGTTCATTGTTTACATAATGTTTTTGTGTCATAACTATTACCTCTTAAAATTTGACAAACCTTCAATAACTGCGTATAATCAACTGTGTTGGGGTTCAATGATACCTTATTGTAGTATTAGATGAATCAAACTGTTTCTTCATTTCATTAAACTCATTTGAAATCGACTCTTCAGCATCTTCCTCTTCCGGATCTTTATCTAATTGATTGTACATCTCAAGATAAGATTCTTTGAACCCCTCATGCGGTTCAGATACAGAAACAATACTATGTTTAAAGACTCTTGATGGCACATTATAGTCTGAAATGTAATCCCACTTTGTCATCATAATTCCTAAAGCATTCTGCCCTTTTGGTGCGACAAAAACTTTAATTGGTCTGTGTATATCAATATAGACTTTAGTTTCTTCTGTGATATTTCCTATGATAGATTCACCTGTCACTAGTTTGATTAGTTTGCAAATCATTTATACTTCCTTTAGATTGATTGTGTAAATCTTGTATTCAAATTTTTCATCATTGTATATTTTCATTCTTTCTATAAAATGATCAAGTGTAAAATTCTTTCTGTTTTTATATGTAAGATCATCGGATATATCGTACAATGTTGCAGTTTCTTTATTATCGCCTAAACGTAAACCTCTACCAATTGACTGTAATGTTCTAATCTTACTTTTACTCGGAGAAGCAAAAATAACATTATGAAGATTACGAATGTTAATTCCAGTAGAGAATGTTCCATATGATGCTACAATGATTGCATTGCTTTCACCTTCTGTAATTCTTCTCACTTCTTCACGTTCATCTACGTTAACATCACCATGAATGAAGAATACGGGTCGTTCTTCAGCCACAGCATCTTTTATCATATTGTACAGTATTCTACCGTGCTTGTCAACGAATTGATATAGCAAAAGGGTATTTCCTTTTAGACTCAATGAAAGATTTCTAATGAATCTATTTCTAGAAGGCTTACTTACAATATAATTTATCTCATCTTGATACTTATGATTCTTACATTCTTTACACGATAAATCATCGTGTTTTAAAACAAGTGCTTTAATTTTAAACTTTGCTAACTTGCCTGTGTCGATAAGTTCTTTTGTTGTTGTTACACTTTTAACTCTACCAAACAAACCTTCAAGCACTAGTCTATGTGTTTGTGTTCCATCTAATGTACCAGTCAATCCAAAACGATATTTGCAATCTGTTAAATTTGTGAGTATTGTTGTGAGTGACTTTGCTTTAAACAAATGCGCTTCATCTCCAACAACAACTTCGAATTGTTCAAACCATTCCTTTGGCATCTTGTAAATTGATTGCCAAGTTGATATGACGATAGGACAATCTGTTTTCTTGTCTGCGCCAGCCATGATTTGGTGAATGTATTTATCACTCTCAAAACCATAGTCTTCAAAGTCTTTATATAATTGTGCAACAAGTGAGATAGTAGGAACAATGATAAGTGTTTTTGTATTGAACCATCTAGCAAGTAAGTAAATGATCAATGACTTACCAGATGCAGTAGGTGAAAGAAGCATTGCTCTTTTATTACGTACTGCATGAACAAATGCTTTTATCTGATAGTCTCTAGGTGCAAAGGGTAGTCCTAGTGTATCAATAAATTCTTGTGCATCATTGTAAGAGAATTCATCTGCTGGTTCTACTGATTCATCATATTCAATTTTGTAATCACGTTCTTCAGCAAACTTTTCTAAATGAGGTAGAAGTCCATAATACAATTGTCTTGTTTGAGAATTGAATAGACGAATCTTTCCATCCCACACTTTGTTGCGAAATGCAGGCATGAATTTATAACCAGGAACGTAGAATGTAAAATACTCATTCAGTTCCATAGCATCAGAAGACTCGCACTTAACATGTGCGTAGACTTCATTGATTTTTGATATGTATAGTTTATTGTACACCGTTAGTAAACTTTTTCCACTCTATCGCATTTTTAATCTGAAAGTTTCTTTGGTTTAAATTTTTGATCACTTCTTCCAAAAAGGCTAACTTCTCTTTTTGATTTACAATACGAACGTTATTGTGTATAATATCTTTGTCGGAGTCCAAGTACATATCGATTTCATTCTTCATCAATCGCTTCATGAATGGTTCCCAGTTCAGTTCATCAAGTTCTTCCTGAGACATTTTACCATTATAGTACTCATACTTTTTCAAAGATAAATCTTTGCTTTGAAACTCACATGCTTTGAGTTTGCGTCTTTCATCAAAATAAATTTTAAGATACTTACTATGTAGTTCAGGTATCTTCAATGATGCACCACCTAGTTCTGTGGAGTCAACTGGTGCATCTATTCTCCACTCTTCCATAATCTGATCTAAAGTCATTTATCATCCTTCTGTCAATACAACTCATAATATAATAACACATTCCAAGGCAAATGTCAACCTTCTACTGTGTCTGTTATAGCATTAAATTCATAATATGTATAGTTGAATGTTGCGGATGATGTTACGAATTCTTGTCCATCTACTGTAGAGAATTGTATCTCACCTAGATCGGTAGGATATAACTCATGAAATGTAACTTTCCATTGTGGATTGTTTGAATTTGATTTAATGAATAGTGTAGCATCAGAATAGATGTTTGTATCAGAACCAGGTTCTCCTGTTAGAGTTCCTATCTTATTGCTTGTCTTTGGATTACCTAGTTGATATATCCAATTGTATATCTCATACCACGAACGCATCTCTTCATCAACAATGAATGATACATTCAACGTGCTAAACGTTATTTGATTACCTGGAATACTCAATGATACTGCTGGTGTATTGATTGTGCTAGATTGCAATGTCATACCAGGCAAGTTAACACTCTGTACAAAGAATGTTAGATTGGGAATTCTTTTAAGTACAAAATCAAACTTATTGTTTGAAAGAAAACTTTTATTTATTGGGTATGTTGTTACTGTTGGTATAGATGTAGCCATGTGAATCTCCTCTTGTCTTCTATTTATGCAGACAAAAAAAGAGGACCCTAAGGTCCTCTTTTGAAATCCGATCTATGTCGGCTTTTTATTACATCAAGTTAGTGATGTTGAATCTACGATAGTAAATGTTCTTTTTAGCAAAAGCAATTGCGCCATCAGCATTAGATGTTGCGAATGGGTTTGCAACCATACCGTAACGTGTCTTGAATCCAATCTTTGGTTGGAATGTGTCTTGACCAACTGCACGAACCATTTGCAACGGAACGTATGGGCAGTAGAACAAACCAGCGTCAAATGCTGAAGTACCTTTGTAACCAACTGTCGCATAGTGCGTACCAGATGTTGCGGCAAAGTATGGGTCAATATAAACCTTGATACGGCCATTCAATACACCAGCGAATGTGTTACCAGTGTCATCAACTTGCAAGTTGTTTGCAAGTGCTGGAGTGTAATCTAATACACCAGCCATTTGCAATGCAGATGCTACGTCTGAAGAACAGATAAGCACGTTACCTTTACCACGGCGAGTTGCTTTAGCAATCGCATTAGATTCACGCTCCAATTGGAACATCAAACCTTTGAATTTCTCAACTGACCAACGACCATTTGCATCAACGTCAAGGTTGAATTCACCAGCAGTTGTAACGTTTTCTTGTGCGCCAACTGTAGCAGACAAGTTGATAGAACGAACAACTTCACGGTTGATCTCAGCAAGAATTTCTGTAGAAAGAATGTTTGCTAGTTCTTGTTCAGCATCCAAACCATGGACTGCTTTCAAGTCTTGTGCAAGTTCCATTGTGTATTCTGCTTTCAAAGCACGGCTACGTGCAGTAACAGCAATCTTTTCGATGGAGAATGCCATCTCTTGGAATTGGTTACCGGCTGCGTCACCTAATGCTTCAGCATTGGTTGTTGGCATACCTGTACCAGATGTATATTCTGTACCTGCTGACAATGATGCTGGTGTAGCACCTGTGTGGTTAGCGGCAACTGGAGATGATCCACCTGCAACAGAAGAGAATGAAGTATTCGCTTCGTTGAACAATGCTTCAGTACCACCTTGTGTGCTGTAACGTGAACGCATTGCAAAGATCAATCCTGTTGGACCTGTCATTGGTTGAACGCCACAGATATCATAAGCAATTAGGTTAGGTGCGGCACGGCGAACCAATGAAATTAACACTGGATCATAAATGTCGATTGAACCATCGGCCGCTGTAGATGAAGATGCGCCCATTGCGTTAGCAGGTGATGCTTCAGACAACAATGAAGTTTGGTTGCGATATCCGCCAGAACCTTGTGCATCTTCACGGCAAGCACGTTCTTGATTTTCAAGAAGTTGTGCTGTTACAGCACGGCGGTGTGAGTCTCTAATTGTTCCTAGTTCGTTGTGGTCGAGAACTGGAGCCCATTTTTTAATAAGATTTTCTACGCTCATGTTTTTCTCCTTTGAGTATTATAATCTGCTGAATTTATTTATAAAAAATTACTTCTTGAGTATCTTGCTGATATTCTTGACATAGTTCTCCATAATTGGAGATAGTTGTTGTTCTTCGCTAGAATCAACAGTCGCAAATTGATCTTTTGCAGTTGTTACTGCATTGCTATCTTTTTGCTCTGAGAAATACTTCTTCTTTGTAAGATTAAGTTTTTCTTTATAGTCTTTTTCTGAAACAAACTCAATTCCTTCAGCAAGAGACTGTAATTTAGCGGATTGAACTTCAGAAAGTCCTTCTGCAACGTCAAACAAAATGGAATCTTTTTTATAGTTACCAATTGCTGAGTTTAGATTGACATTTTCTGTAACAACTTTATCTAACTCACCTTCTAGTTCTTGTACTTTAATTGCGAGTTCTTCAACCATATCAACTTTTTCTTCTGGAATGTCGATGTAGTGTTCTGTAAACAAATTCTTAAGTCCTACCATGAAATCTTCAACGATTTCTGATTTGATACCAGACTCAATAGCGAGTTTGTTTTCTTCCATCCATTCGCTAACAACGTACTCAAGGTATTCGTCTACCTTAGAAACCATGTTTTCAGTTACAGTAGCAACTTGTTCATCCAATTTTTGTTCGAATTCTTCTTCAAGTATTTTTACTTGTTCGTTAACATTAGACAAAACTGCGGCTTCAAAAATTGCTTGAGCATTATTTTTGAATTCTTCTGATAGTCCTTCACCCGAGAAAATAGCATCAATGTCTTCTTTTACTTTTGCGTGTTTTTTCTCTTTCATCATTTTTTCTTTTTCATTTTCGGCTGAATCTTCAGAGTCATCGGCTTTCATTTCTTTAGCCTTTTTCTTTTCGATGGCCGCTTTTAACGCAGGTGGAAGTTCTCCTTCCAACAATTCATCATCCTTGTTGTTTACATCAGTCATAATAGGTCTCCTTTATACGATATTTAAAATGCTTATCTATTTATAAAAAATTACAGTTTAGACAAGAAATCATTAAAAGTACGCAACATATTTTCTTCTAAATTTTTCTTAGGAGATTCTTTAATTGTTTCTTTGTACTTTGAAATTTGACCTTCTTTAATAATTCCGTTGTCCCAAACCCATTCTTTACCTTCCATGATACCTCTTACAAAAGCATCTGGTGCTGAAGGATCTGCAACAATGTCTGCGGCTGTAGCAAGATAAAAATCATCGCCAACAACTTTAACACCATCTTTTCTCTCTTCTAAGGATCCCAAACCTCTTGTAGAAACGCCCATTACTGCGCCTTCCATCATTAGATTCTTTACGATATTGCCATATGGAGTGTCCATGATTTTTGCTTTACCGATGAAGTCATTGCCTTCACGCTTTAAAGATTTAATCATATGTGATACACGTTCTAAATTGATAGTTGGACCATCTGGATGTCCCAATTCACCATAAGCACGATTCTTATTTACATATTCAGCAATGTATCTATCCGTTTCTTTTTGCAAAACATGTATCGGATACATTCTGCCATTGCGATTTTTTTGTTCCGCTTGCATGAAAACGCCTTCGATGTAGAAATGTTTTCCACCACCGATTTCGCTCTCTTCTGTAATGATATTAACTTGTTCGTTAATTTCTGTAATTAGTTTCATACGATCCCCGAATTTTGTCTTTTTCTTAGCGAAATTGCTCTACGTTTCAGTATTCTAGTCATGATCGGTTTTCTTTTTCTGGCCGCCTTGACTTGTGCAAAATGTCTTCTTCTAATCTCGCCAGAAGTCATTCTTTTCAATTGTCCGTTTTGAATTTTATAACCTGGACGCTTAGAAACAATTTTTCTACGCTGTATCTTTCCAGCACGTACACGATTGATTCTTGCGATAGATGCTTCATCAACATCTTCATCTAGACTAATAAATTCTTTAAAACTCAACATGATTATGGGCTTATACCATCATCAGTTGTTTCACGGCTAGTGTAACCAGCGGTCTTTTTACCTTCAAGGATAAGTGTGTATGCGGCATTAGCAGTAAATCCAGCAGTAGACAATAAAATGTTACCATTTGTGTTTGCTTGATTGTTTACTAGTGGTGCTTGACCGCCAGTTGTCAAGTCCCAAAAACCACTACCACTTAAAGTAGTAATAACCGTGTTTGTTCCACCTCCTATACCATTAGCCCAAGAGAGTGTTACTCTTGGAGTGAATGTTGGCGATGCACCTGGAGAAACATTCCAAAACAATTTTGTAATTGTTAATCTTGTAGTTCCGTCACCATTTGATGCAATTAATGTGTTTGCATTTACTTTAGTGACGTTTAACTCACCTGTAGCATCTGAGATGTTAGTGAGTTTAACTGCCCATGCTGATGCATGATCTTTAAGCGTTTGTGATGTTACTGTATCTGCCATTTTTATTCACCTAGTAAATTTTGTGCAAACACTAAAAGCGCATCTGCATCTTCTTCTAACTGAACCATAAAGAGTTGTTGATTCTCTTCGTTAAGATCATTATAGAGTTTGATTAGCAATTCAGAATCAACATCTTCTTTCATTTTAGACTTAATGATAGTGTGTGCTTCAACTTCGTCTTTTAATGCACCACGATCTTTTGCGGCTTTAAGCATTGCAATTCTGTCTTTGTATCCAGCAACACCAGGTTTGATATCTTTAGATGCTTTCTTTTCGGCTGCGTTTGGATTGCTAATGTGCTTCATTGTTGTTTTTGCTTGATGACTTTCATCAATGCCTAAAGATTCTTTAAAAGATTTCAATGACTTCTTTTTACCAGTCATCATTCTTTCTTTTTCTTCTTCTTTTTTATTTTGTTCTTTTTCCATATGTTCTTCGTTATCGTCATGACCTTCAGCAAACTTTTGCTTATTGTCTAAACGATCAGCAGGACGTTTGCCCTGTCCAGATTTAGTGTCTTTTGGACCAACTTCTTCAGGCCCAACTTTTTCAAGATCACCTGGATCTTTTGTTTGCGCCAAATAGGTTGTGTGAACAAATTTATGTTCACCTTTTGCTTTAGGAGCGATACCTACGATTTCGGTAATCGGTCCTAGAAAATCTTTAAAGGTCTTCATCTACATTTTCCTCTGAACTTGTATGAAATTCTTCTTCTTCAGAATTGTCTTCGATCTGTGTGTTATTCATTAGGGCGCCAGCCACTTCAACTTTTTGA
>Ga0209401_1000926_pt1 | contig 19871 bp, 17 predicted proteins | sample M_140807_MF_Meta_FD_187318 | JGI IMG/M metagenome (GOLD analysis project Ga0209401, IMG submission 187318) | Freshwater microbial communities from Lake Montjoie, Canada to study carbon cycling - M_140807_MF_MetaG (SPAdes) (version 2) | ecosystem: Environmental > Aquatic > Freshwater > Lake...
CGGGCACGGTCGTAGTGATCGGCCCCCTTGTGATCTATGTCTGATTGCTTAGCCATACAGCTACGGCAATAAACCATTACTTCATCCATTGGTTGATCCTCAATCGGTAGATGATCGTGAATCAACGTGCTACCTATGCCCCCGCAAAAGGGGCAAGGCTTGACAGTAATCAAGGGTAGGTCACTCATCGAGAAAGAACCTCATAGAAACGGCAGGACTCCAGGTAATGCAGGACGGACATAGCCCCCTGTCTACCTGTTGGTCGATTCTTTTTCAACCAACACGTTGTCATGTTGGCCTCAATAGGATCTTCCGCTTTGGGGTTACGTTGCAGCATCACAACATAATCGGGGATCTGTGCCAGGGACTGTGAGCCCCGCAGTTGGTAAAGCTGCGGTTCCCCTCCTTCCTCGGCTGACACTTTCTCCTTGTCCCTTGAGAGGTGACACACTACAAACATGGTGAAGTTGTAGTGAACGCAGAGGGACTTAAGTTCCTTGATGCACTTGTCGATTGCTCGGCGTTGATCTGACTTAAGATCAATGCCATCGGCAAGAATGGAGAAGTGATCGAGAAAGATCACCTTACATTCCTCGCCTACAACGTAGTGCTTGACGGACGACACGAACGAATCAAACGACTCGTCAATGTGTCGGTCGAGCAAGAACAGGTTAGGCGCGAAATTGCTGAGAGCCTCACGAATCATGCCAGGATCACGCATAGCTCGCTGCTCGGGAGTGTCACAGTGAAAGGCAGGGTTTAACCCCAGCTCCTCACTAAGCATCCTTTCCAACGTGGTTTCGCATGATTCCTCCAGGGCGACGTAGGCGGTCTTGATGCCCCGCCTCGCAAAGTCGAGGGCCAGTGATCGAGTCACAGCAGACTTGCCGATGTTGGTGCCCCCAGCGACAAGCCACAACTCACCCGGCTTGGCCCCCAGTGTGTACTGGTTCCATCCAATCCACGGGAACTGAATCCCCCTCGCCCGGTTGGGGCTAAGGAGATTGGCCAGCATGTCTGGCGCGTGAACAATGGCCTCGGGGCGGTGCCGCTTGGCAGCCAGCAACGCATCACGAATTGCCTTTGCATCATCAGCCAACAACGCTTCATTCGCATCCTTGTAAGGGAAGCTCTGAACTGTTGCAGCCTTACCACCAATAACCTCGGCACACTCCAGGGCAGCCGCCCTGCCTGGTTCGTCCATATCAAAGAACAACGTCACAAGATCGAACTTGCCGATCCACAACAACTGCTCAGAGATTGAACGCTTGGCAGACTGGGCACCATCAGGAATGGAGACAACAGTAACTGACTCCTTACCAAATGGGGTGAACTCAGTCAGGACTTGATAAACAGTCATGGCATCAATCTCCCCCTCGGTGACGATTAGTCGCCCACCGCTGCCAAGGTGTTGCCCCCATAGCTGGATCTTCTGACCCTTCACCCTGCCCAGCCAAGCAAACTGTTTCCCCTGTCGCCTGATGTGCTGGGCACTAATCAACCCGTTAGCATCCCTATAGCAGGCGACTTGGGCAGGCTCCATCAGATAGCGGGTCGCAATGTAGTCATAGATGCGACACGTTTTCTCAGTGATACCCCTAGCCGGTAAGGCAGCAGGCTCACCTTTCAACAGAGACAGTTGAGCGGTAACAGCATCTTGTCGGGGAAGCTGAGCAAGGATTGATTCTTCCTTGTTTTCTGTCACAGGGCGCTCCCATTCCGATCCATCACTGTTGTATCTGCCTCGGCAGACAAAGCAGTAAAGAGAGCCGTCTGGGTAGAGGGTTGCGCCATCTGAACTGTCGCAGTCTGTACCGGGGCAGGGTATGTGCGTTTGCCGCTGAGCCATTGGGATAAAAGTTCAGGAGGAATGGGGATCGGGGACCAACTGATGCCATGCTTCATGCACCATTGCGCGTATGTAGTCTTGCTCTTTTTGTTGAGCGTCATGTGGGGATTCTCAAGGGCAACAAGTATCCGAATGGTGGGGTTGGAGTGAATGACGGCGAGCAGCTTGGCCCGGTCGGATGATGGCCACCAGCCTTTCACTTCAATGTGACTGTCATTGATAGTGAAGTCCGGGGTATATCGCTTGGCCTGTGTGTAGTGCAGCTTTACAGCTTCATAAAGGGCGGGGAGCCCTTGCTGAGCAAGATCCTCCCCTACCGCTTTCTCTACGCCAGAGCGATAAATGCCATTCCGTTTAGAACGGAATCTCATTACTCCCCTCGTTGTTACTGTTGAGCATTGCGCTCAAGGAATTAGGCTCAGGCTCAGGAACCCAACCACCTTCAACCGCTTCCAATTCAATCGTGTCAACTTCTAGCTTGACAATCTGAAAGCCAAGTAGCTGCATCCCGACTCCGCGTTGGCCCGCCTTGTCGTAGCCATAAACGTCATAGATCACCTTGCCGAGTGAGCCAGGACCAATGGCAGGAAGCCCTTTCACGGGACGGCCCATCGAATCGAATACAAGGGGGCCGGTATTGCGCTCCCGTGATTGTGTTGCCTTGCGATAGATAAGGGCAGGACGCTTCAACTTAAACAGGATCATGCCAGGTTCGGCAACCTTTCTCCCTGCCTCGTCCTTTTTCATCGAAGGTGCGAATGGAAAGTTAAGGCCAGTGTTCTCCCTGGGGAATGAGGGATTGCTAGCGCGAAAGTCACGCAAGCAGGATTCAAGGTTGCCAATAATCTCCTGAGTATCAGCCTCAGGAAGAATGAAGCCACAGTTCCACTCTTCCTCTTGCTTGAGATTAAGGGTGGTGCTGGTAATGGCGCTCCATGCGAGCTTGCCGACTGGAGAAACGAACTTGTTTGCCATGGGAATGAATGAAGATGATGTTGGACTGAAAGGCAGGACTGCTCAGGGTGAGCGAGTCCTAGTCAAGGGTTGATTCATATCAAGTAAAGAGGAAAGGATTCTCCCCGATGCGTTCTGTCTCCAGATCGCCAAAGCAGGGGGGTGGGAGGAGAGAAGGAGTGATCTTCACTAGCTCTTGCCAGTATTCATACAGGTAGTCGGGTTGATAGAACCTGTTGAATGACTGGTTCAACTCGCGGCGCATGTTGCCCACCTGATCAAGCGTGGTTGCAAAGCAATCGTGAACAGTGACAATCTCATGGGGCCATTCATGCACGAATCTCTGTAGAAACGCAGCGTCCATTGAATGAGCATAATCAGCCGTAAGGTGGGACACTGAACCCCTCAATGGCTGCCCCTCGCTATCCCTAATCTGAATAGGGACAACCTTTCCAGACAGGACTAGCCTCATGCTCTTCTTTTTCGTCAGTGAACTATAACTTTCGATTCGGAGCCCGTTTGGCGTGTGCCAGTAGGGTCGCACTCCCCTCTTGATCAAGCCAGATCCAGCCTTTCTGAGCCATCGGGACAGATCGAGCACCCCCGGCAGGCACTCGCCCACCCCAGCCAGGATCAGCTTGGACAGGGCGGAAGCGAGGCTCATGGCCTGGTATCCCTCGGGTGATTGGCTGTGGCAGAAGCGGACCACAAGCAGCTCAGCGATCTCCTGTTGCATCGAGAGATAGCGGCGACCGTAGATAATGGGCATGATGGCAGGCTTAAACAACTCGCGGCCTGGCCAGTTATCAAGCCACCAACGTAGATACTTTTTCAGCAGTTCATCAGTGCTGACGTTGTATTGAGCCCTTGCCAACTCATACACCTTGGCCGCAATCTGCATGTATAGATCGCGTGGCACATGGCCGGTAATGTTTGTCCACTCGGCCAGCCTTGCATCACGGGTGAGGCAGGCAACGTGGCCATAGCCCGATGTAGTTTGATCGAGCTGAAAGGGTATCCCTGTATGGTGGCCAGGGTTATCAACGTATGTAGCCCATAGCCTGCAAAGTTGAACGAATCGCCATGGCTTTTTCTCCTCTGCCCACATAGACAGGTTTTCGTGTGGTGCGCTGCCAATCCTGCAAACCCGTTCGCTATTCTCCGACAACCAGCAATCACGCGCAGCGAATGGCAGGCCAATGGCATCCCCAATCGCCCATGCAATCTCACTCTCATGTCCCTTGACTGGCACCTTTTTGTCAAAGCGAAAGAGACTGCGGTGTGGGTCTGCCCCTGTGTAATTAAGCTGACTTCCCCTTGGGTAGAGCCTTCCCCTATTGTCAGCACTCCATACCCACCACAGGCGATCCTTAGCCCGCAATCTGTCTGCCGCAATGAAGGTGTTAATCACCTTCGCTCGCTGCCCATCGTGCCGCTCGTCAGCTTTGCGGCGCCACACTTGCCGCCATGCCTCAGTCTTGCCGTGCTGGATAAGTACAGCCCGGAAGTCAACTTCAGGCATCCTCTCAGAGGGTGGAATGGCTCCTATCCGGTGGCCATGTTCCCACGCCCAACGGATAAGCAACAGTTGAACACGGTCAAGCGTGAATGACACAGATTGCAGCTTGTTAATCGAGCCCATAACGCATGGGTCTGCGCGTTCTACATGGCGGGCATAGCTTTCCCATGGCACCATGGCCCAGCTTGTTACAATCGACAGATACCCACCATCGTCGTATTCCGTATAAGGCTTGGGCGGCACAGTCATGGGCATGTGGGTATGTCTAAATAGCATAAGATTATGCTTCCATCTTTTGAGAAAGTCCCAATACAGCGGGGTTGCCTGCACACTTTTGTAGGGCCTTCCTCGGTAGTCATTGTCAACCACTATCGAGAACATGCCAGTCGAAGCAACAATAGCCTCAATAAAGAAAGCACCTAGAGCCACTTTCTCCAGCCTGCCTAGCGCCTGATAGTTGGCTGCCTTATGGAAGCCCTTATCACGCAGCCTAGATATAACGTTCTTCATCCCTAGGTCGTTGTTGCTGGCCAGTCTCAACCCTTCTAGGTGCCAGCCCTTAAGGTCCGGGTGATTGAGCCACAGAATGTACTCGGCTCGCTTAGCAATACTGCCAGCCAAGCCGTTGTAAGTGTGGCGTGATTCAGCCATTCCAAACAACTGAAACAACGTCTCCAGGGCAACCTGTTTGACGTTCTCCTCGTTGCCGAATAGATCCCAGATAGCTCCATGCTTACCGGCATGATTCTTCCCCCTTTCGTAGTGTTGTAGCACCAACGACAGGTAGGGGCCGATCATTCTGTAGGCCATGAATGAGGCGGCGCCTTGTTCCCAACCTCGCTCCGTTGCTCGGCTGGCCCCGGTGCGGCGCTGCCAATTTTCCAAGTTGATCTGAGCTTGATAGGGGTCCAGAACCTGTGCAATGTGCGGTGTCAATGCTTGACTGTCCATTCTCGGGAATCTCAGTGGTAAAGCCAGTCGTGGCAAGGTGCTTGAGCGTTGTCAATCTTCACGCGGATTTTAAGTCCGCTGCGTCTACCATTCCGCCATGCCCCCGCTCAGTGATAGTAAGGCTTGACGCTCTGTTGCATTGCATGAGCGTTGTTGCACGAACAATGCAATCTCGCAACAGTCTCACACAGTCAAGTTTTAGTTGCAGCATTATTCATGGCTTGGAGCATAATCGCAACCAATAATCTATGGCCTGTTTCGTCATGCCTATCAGGCATTTCCTCAGCCCCGAGAACGACGTTATGAAGGGTGATGGCCGTTGCCCCCTGAACCTGTTGCATCTTGATCCCAGGAGGCATGAAGCCGATCAGCGGTTGATCGTCTAAGTAATACAACTCAACCGGGAATCTTGATGACCCAAGGATGGTCAGGCGACCAGCCGTCACAAGGCGTTTGACAAACTCAACATAAGGAACCCTTGGCCCGTATTGGTCAAGGTCAGGGTATGCCGCCAGTCGTTCGGCAACATAGATAGATCGCTTTTCAACGATGGCCTTAGAAATGTGATCGGAGACAACGTGTTGCCGTTCGTCCTTAACGATTGAAGAAAGATCGAGCATGGTGGCGTCGATGGAATCAGCAGGCATTTTCAGAAAGCGATGGGATGGAATCAGTAGACGAGGTGCTCAAGGTCCACAGCAGAGCCATGGACATAACGCTGGGTCACGGACATAGATAGATGCCCGCCCCAAGCCTGCAACTGGGGGCCAGACCAGCCACGCGAGGCGAGGCGAGTCAAGCAGCTATGGCGAAGGGTGTGAACGACCCATTCCTTGCGTGTTTCCTCTGACAGGCCAAGTCGATCTATGACACGGTGTTTGGCCTCGTTGTAATGCTCCGCATAACTGCGGTAGGAGATCGAAAAGACTCGATCCCCCCTCCTAGGAAGACTGGCTAACAGGGCAACAACTTCGGGCGGGAGAGGCAAGCGACGAGCTTTCTTGCCCTTGGTTTTGGTGAAGATAAGGGAGGGTTTGCCCTCAAGATTGACGCGATCCCATGTAAGAGCCAACCCTTCACCAACCCTGCAGCCCATGAACCACAAAAACACAGTGACCCTATAGGACTCTCTGTGTTCCATTCTTTCCAGTTCATCGAGCAAGGCTGCATACCAATCGTCTTGTAAGACGAGTTGCCTAGGCTCACTTTCCTTGAGAAGTCTGCGCTCTGGGAAGAGAGGCAATTCCTTAATCAATCGCAAGCGTTGAGCACGTTTAAGCATTACACGCAAAGCTGACATATAACGGTTGATCGTCCCATTACTGCAGCCATTCCCATTAGGCCCCGTCTGGCGTAGCCAGGCCAAGAAGGTGTCTATCTTCTGCTCTGTCACATCGACAGGAAGATAGTCACCCCCAAAGTAAGCAGCAATGGCGCAACCTAGCTTGAATTGATCAGGCCCCTTGCCTGCCCAATCAAGGCGCTTACAGGTCAGCAGTACAGACTCCAAGCCGCCTTCATTAGCAACAGCTTGTCTAACCTCCTGCCTGCCAAGCTGGGCTAAGAGTTGTTTCTCTACGACCCGTGCTTCCTCCTCAGACTCGCAAGCCTGACACAGCCTCTTGCCCTTAAAGGCAGCGAAGGCTTTCCATCGACCATCAACAAAGCGGATACTCATTGTTCGGGATACACAAGGTTTGCACAAGTTTCGAGGGTGGCCTTGCCCTTATCGGTCAGATAAACCAACACATAGCGATCATCGTTAATGTCGCGTTCGGCTTTGAGCAGGCCAAGTTTCTTCCCCTTCCCATCCCGTCTGCCATCGCCGCCGAGAGCATCAACGGCCCGTGATACTGCTGCCAAGGTAAGGCAACAGTTCGCAGCTAAATCGGTCTGGGATTGACCCTCTTTCTCGGCAACTGCTAAGAGAAGGTCTAGCTGGGAAACGCGAAGCTGTGGATGCAATGACCGTAAAAACACGGTCATCTTTCTAAGGTGTCGTAGCGTACTCATAACAAGGCTTTCGATTGCGGCAAGGCCATCATAGCGTCAAAGCCTCTTAAAATCGAGAATGATGCAGACGTGCAGCAGTAGCCATAGCTCAACCCTTACATAACCGAGGGTGGCCTTGCCGCTCCGCTCCGTTACGTTGTGCTTACCACACAACACGGTAGGTACATGTAGCAAACGATCCCGTGAAAACGAGACGGAAAGGTAGAAGTCGCAAGGGAACCACAGCCCTTTAGGTAGGCGAGAGGAAACGTACAACGTAGGAAAGCAAAGATCAAAGTGAGGAGAGTTACCCCCCCCCCGTACATGCAGTGTAGCGCAAGGCTTGAGCAAGATCAATGGCTAGCAATGACTTAAAAACGAAAAGATCACGGTGACGGAACCTTGCACTGGCGCAAGGCAGGCACAACGTCTTGCCGATGGAGTCGCACCTGAAAATCATCCCGTAAGGTAACCGCAGAGGCCAGGAGCAGCCCCGTAAACAGGCAGAAACAAGACAGGAAAACAGCAGCAGAACGGTGATCGGCCATGGATGGCAGGGAAGGGCAATCACAGGTTAATCGTTGGCCATGGTTGAGCAAGGTCAACCATGGCCGAATCGAAAAAGGCTATTCTTCCTCACACTCCCAAACGCCAAAGAGGGAACCATCCCCACAGTGAGAGCCAAAGTAGTAACCCTTAGGGCATACTGAATTAAGCTCATCCATCGCATCAGCGATTATCTGAAACGGTTCTGCCAAGTCTGAAGAGTGCCAGGAAAGGCGCGGATCGTTCCATTCATAATCGCAAAGATAACTTGAAACCTCCTCATGCCTAACAATAATCTCAAGCTCTTTTTCTGTTGCAAGGTAGATAGAACGACGCTTACAAAGGTCAAGAATTCCGCTTGCAACGTCGCAATCCCTGAGGCTTGCATGGCTAGATTCATCCCCAGGATGCAGGAGAGGAATCACCCGATTATGGTTGCTTTGCGACTCTTCCCTAAAGGTGTAAGGTCCATCACTGGATGACATAAACCCATGCACTTTCTTCCCAAAAGCATGAACATAGCCAGGAACACTAAAGAAGGTATCAGGCTCTGCAGTCTTGAACCAATTACGCCTAACGCCATCATCACAAACCACGCCTTGAACGTGGGTTAACGATGGACCGCCGACCCAATTAGCAAAGCCTAGGACTTGCCCATGCTCCGTAGTTTGTTGCTGATCCTGATAGCGAAACTTAGCCATGATGAAAAAGCGAAGGAACAAAGTAAGCACAATGTAAGGCACGAGCCCTACAGAAAGCCATCACAAAGGATGGCTAATTGTAGGGATCAGACTAGAAACTAATCACGAGATGGGGCGAAGCCGGAAGATCGCAACCATCAGGCACAGAATCAACATGAGTGAACCTGCTTAGACAGGCAAGATTGCTTGGCCTTTCATAGGTAATCTTGTCCCATGCTTTATCTACATTTTCAGCAGAAACATGCAAGGTGTAAGTTTTCCCCCAAAAGGAAGCGTCGAAAACATGAACAGGCATGACGAACAAAAGCGAGAGAACAATGATCAACGGTTAAGGGTTGGCCATGGTTAAAAATGCTCAGCCATGGCCTAATCGGCTGCCTATTCGGGCAGATCAGGACAGACTAGATCGGCTGCCTTTTTAGCTGCTGTGAGAACCTTAAAGAGTACGTTTGGCGACTCTTTGAGCACACTTGCCCAGCTAGATAGATAGGCTGCGTGGTTCTCAGTGTTGCTATCAATCTGCAACCTGTTACAAACAAGGAAGGCACCTAGTTCTGCGATCAATTCTTCCCTGGCATATTCCATCTTGCCGGAGCTAATGCCAGCCAACGGACGGGACAACCGGGAATGATGGCCGGTTGAATGAATTTGTTCGTGGGCAAGTGTAGACAGATAGGCTGAATCGTTAACGAACTGCTTACGCTCTGGCATCTGAATATAATCCTCCATTGGAGAATAGTATGCACGATCCCCGCCATGGTTAGTCTTAACTTTCCATGATCTTAGTTGCTCAAATGCACCGACCAGTCTTTCTTCCTCTGGCCTTTCAATGCCTACACCATCCATTGCCTTTTTGATCGCATCTTCCAGACCGTCACCCTGCAAGTCTGCAACATTGAACAAGCATTGAGGCTTGAACAATGTGAAGCATGTTAATTCAGTCTCTCCCGCTTCATTCTCATTCTCGATTGCAATAGGTTTAGGGGCAAGAATGTAGCAGCCTTTCGATCCCTTTTTAGGATACCATCCTTTAGACTTTGCCATGCCAGGCCCGACCCATAGAGAGTAGTCAGACTCTCTAGCAGCTTGCCCCCATTCAAGGATGGCAGGATTGGAGCCTGTATAAACATGACCAGTCAGCATGTTTCTATGCGCCCCGCTACCCTTCCATTCTTTGCGCCATGGGTTCACCCCTTTCTCCATCAATTCGACAAGCTGGGATACCATCTTTTCGGCCGGTGATGGTCCGTCGTACTTTTTAGACTGTGGCGCTTTTGTTGCCTTTGTTGTGGCCATGGGTTGATCGTTTGTAAGGTTCACGTTTGGCAGTGTTAGAACACTGCAGAAAGGGAAGGGATAATCCCTGCCCTAGTTGCAATGGTCAACAACAATCAAGCAATAGGCAAAGTTTGCTGATCGGGATCAACAGGGAATAGCAGCATGGAGACGGCCAACACCGTGGAAACGTCATCGACGCGGCACCACTGCCCGTCCCCGCAGTCATACCACTCGTCACACGAGCTTTCCCAGAAAGCCTGATCCATAATCTCTTCCGCTCCTTCCCTTTCTGTAATGTCTGCTGCCATCTCTTCTGCCGTTTCTACATCGTAATCCATTTCCAACCTGTCAAACACTGCAACGCACACCCTTTCATGCCATTGTTGCCTAATGCCACAATTAGCGTAAGTCGTACATTGATCCTCAATCTCTAATTCAGACAAAAGGTCCTCATTAGCAATAGGATAATCTGCCAGACTTTCCGCCCATTTGTCTGCGACCTTTAATGCTTCTATGTCGTTTTCGTGGATCAAAAACAGTTCATACCAGCCACAAGCCCAGTGACCGAAACAATGAGCTTCCGTCTCGTCATGCTGCGAGACAGCTTCAATCTCTGCCGTTACCGTTTGCCAGTTACAAGCGGTCCTAGGCTCTTTTTCGTTATCCCTGTTTCTCCCAACGGGAGCAACATAGAAAGCTGACATATCAGCACCGGCATAGTTGTTAGTACTGCCGAAAGCCGGATCTTTAGTGTTCCAGCGGTCAAGATGTTCGGGCCGATAGGTTGCGGCGGAAACTGTGGAAACCATGAGAGCAAAAGCGAGGGAACAAAGTTTGTACGTTTGGCAGTGTTAGAACACTGCAAAAAGGGAAGGGATAATCCCTGCCCTAGTTGCAATGATCGAACGTTGTCAAGTGTTAGGTATGGCAGGAACCGTCTGGAAGCATGGCGCCATACATGCCGCAATGAGGAAGGACCCCCTCAAGCGTCATGAGACGGTCGTCGGCAGAAGAGAATTGAGAAACCATGAAACTTGCCTCAACCAGCAGATCACCTACAGGCTTTCCGAGTTGAATACTCCAGCGGCACAGCTTCGCTTGTTGTGCGTCAGTGAGCAGATCGAATACATCGGCGTCAAGATTTCCGCCGGGAGTGAGGCAAGCGCGGTAGGCCATGAGAGGAAACAAAGTAAACAACGAGTGAAAGCGTCACGCCTTCACCCGTGAAGCATAGGGCTTGGGTTGCACTGCGTCAAGCGTCACGGCAATGCAATGCTCACAGTCTCGCGTGAGTCTCACCGATAAAGGATGATGACAGGGCATCAATTCTCAGCGAGACTCACTGCAGCGCAACGGGTCTGAGGGATGCGGTAAGAGTTTGGTAATTCTACCTGGTGGCGATCCCTCCTCTTCTCATCCCCATGGGCTGATGCCTCCTCCTCTCATCCCTGTGGGCTGATGCCTCCTCCTCTCATCCCCATGGGCTGATCCCTCCTCCTCTCATCCCCATGGGCTGATGCCTCCTCCTCTCGTCCCTATGGGCTGACGCCTCGTTACACCTAATCACCATTCATCTTGCCTCGCTTGAGTATGCCTATTGCAGGCTGGTTCAGTGATGCGGAAACGGTGGGTGCCATGTATAAACTTATACCCAATCGGCTTACCGTGGAATACAAACAATGGCAGCCTTTCCCTCCCCCATTGCACCGCAGCGGATTGATCATCCGTTCCGAGCCCTTGCAATGACTGATCCCGCGCAATGGGCATAACGGACCCCCTATGGGGCCAATGCGCACGCGACCACATGACGTACACCCCCTCGTCAATTAGCACCACAAAACTTGGCACCCTTACATTTACTTTCCTGAAACGAGGCAGAACCCTGTTCCCGCCTTGTGTCTCACAGATTGTCCCATGAGTCTCACCCCTTCTTACTCATTCTGATCCTTGCGGATCTGTTCAACGTCATGCCAATCAGTCTGTTCATCCCACAGAGACGACATTCATTACCTTTCATTCCTTTCCTTACAACAGCGGCCCGCGAGCCCTGCGAGCGGAGCGGGCCGCGATACCTCCACCTTTCGATCAATCGAACACAACGGCATACTCATTACTACTTAGAATGAGAAAGGATCAATTAGGGATTGATTGGCTTTAATCTTTTTGCTGTAGCATTTGGGCAGGAAGACCATGGACTAAGAATCAATCTCAATAATCCTGTCACTTGTTACGCTCTCTATAATTTGAAGTAATTAAAATCATTGGATTACGATTACGGATGATGGATAAGTGTTATTGAATAATAATGATGATTAGGATAACTCGCTTCGCTCGTTATAGAAAGACAGGGATCTCAGGCTTTATTGTTCACACCGATACTTTTATCACCACTAAGGAAGCACGGCGGATCTCAGTCCGTTCTCATGCAATGGTCCCTGTTGCAGCTACTGTTGAGCCCTGTCAACGATTGCGGTATGGACTGGGCATCAATCCTGGCCAATGCAGGGACGCCAGAACCCCCTGGCAGGGCTGAGGCAGTCGAGGCCATGAGGTTGAAACGCGAAGGGAAGGCCGTCAGGCTTGTTGAAGCCAAAGCAGAGAAACAGGCACAGAAGGCTCAAAAGGTTATCAAGGCAGGCATGAACCTTCACGCAAGGAAAAAGTACATCTGATCTCATGGCACTTGGACTGACGTTGCCTCAATTCGCTACGGCGCTGATGCGTGAGTTGCGAATGGCAGAGAACCTGACTCCTGTTCAACTCCAGATTCTCTGTTACATCATCGAGAAGAGTGAGAACCCACAGGAGGCCATCAGGGGATCACGCAAGATCATCTGTGGTTTTCGTGGTGTTGGCAAGAGCACCCTTACTGCCATTACGGGGTTGTGGTGGTTGGATGAGAACCCAAATGAGAAGCTGTTGTTCCTGAGTGCATCAGGGGGTTTCGCTAAGAAGATCACTACATGGATGTTGACGACCATCCGAACTGTTGACTGGCTGGCCCACATGCGGCCTGATACCAAGGAGGGTCGATACTCAAACATTGAGTTTGACATTGGATCATGCACGTTCATCGAGCAAAGCCCATCGGTTCGCGCTGCTGGCATCTATGGACAAGTCACCGGATCACGCGCAAGCAAGGTGATTGTTGACGACTGCGAAACACCGCAAACGTGCCTGACACAGTTGCAACGAGAGAGGTTGAGGTCCGGCATTGAAGAGGCCGAGTCGATCATCAAGCCTGATCAAGCCTGCGACATTATCTATCTCGGCACTCCTCACGCCTCTGTTGAGAGTATCTACTTCTTCCTTAACAAGCAGAGAAACTATGGGATGAGAATGTGGCCCGCAAGAGTGCCGCTGGATGCCAAGCCCTACCGGGGATTGTTGGCGCCACTGATCGAGCAGAGGCTTGGCGTTGAAGCCTTGCAGCCTACTGACACGCGATTCAGTGACGACGTTCTGGCGCAGAAACAACTTGGCATGTCACCGGCCAGGTGGCGGTTGCAGTTCATGTTGGACCCTACACAAAGCGATGCAGAGAAGCATCCTCTCAAGTGCAAGGATCTATTGATCGCTTCACTTGATGATGACTTGCCGGAAGTAGTTCTTTACGACAAAAGCAAGGAGTATGAGATACACGATCTTCATTGTGCTGGCATTGGTGATGATTCAACTTTCTACCGTCCGTCTTTCGTACAGGGAACCATCAAGGCCGAGGAAACCCCCACGGTCCTAGTGATCGACCCGTCCGGGGGAGGGGCAGACGAGTTCGCGTGGTGCGTGTTGTCGGCCTGGGGTGGGAACTTCTACCTCAGGGCCATTGGGGGCCGCCGAGGGGGCAGCAGCGAGGGTCTGTGGATGGAACTGGCCCTGCTGGCAAAGCGAATGAAGGTGAAGCGGGTTCTCGTCGAGTCGAACTTTGGCGGCCTAGCGGTGTGGGAGCAGGCAGGCAAGCCGTTCTTCCAGAGGGCCGGTTACCCAGTCGCCTTTGAGGGGATCAGAACCGGGGGCACTTACAAGGATGATCGGATCGTCAACACGCTTGCACCTGTTGTTCAGATTCACTCCCTCATTATTGACAGGAGAGTAATCGAGGATGACGCTCAGATCATCACTGAGGCTGAGGATGAGCGTGAAGTCGCTTACAGCTTCATGTATCAGTACACGCGACTTACCTCAGCCAAAGGAAGCCTGAGGCATTACGACCGACTTGACGTTGTATCGCTGGGCATTGAGTTCTTTCAGAGCCAGGCTGCTCAGGACCAGGAGGTTAAAGCATCTGAGCGTTACGCGGAGTGGCTACATGCTCAGGTTGAGGATTCCAATGGAAAAGCCCTGATGGATGCTACACGCCTTGCCATGGGCATGACGTTGGAGCAAGCCAAAAGGGCCTCGGCGGGTGATGTTTCAGGGGCTAACTGGCTTGATAGTTAAGCCCATGACAGTGAGGCAACTACATCGCCTGCGGCAACAACCGTTACGTCAGCTACGGGCTGAAGGTTGGTAATGGCCAAAGCGATTCCAAGGGGGAACCTTTTGCCCTGATCGCCAAACGCGTAAACCTTTTCAGAGTTGGCAGCAAGAGAGATCGTAAGGACGGGAACATCAGTGCCAACTGTCGGCGCTGATGCCTTGTTGTAGAGCTTGACAAACTTAGCAGCAGCAGCATAATTCGTCATGCTGATCTCATAAAGATCCCCTGGTGATGCCTTGATGGCTGTCGCGTTGGTCGAGGCCGCGCTGGTTACCGTTGTCGATTCAAGTATTGAGCCGCTCGCGCCTGTTGCCAGGCTGACGGATGACGCGAGGGGGGCGGGTAGAACGTCTGCGTTAGGCATGAGTCTGGGAAGGGTGGTACGGGTTTGGAGTTGACGGGTTAGCCGTTTTGGCCGGGTGAAAGGCGCATGAGCCTTTCAAGTTCTTCCACAGAAGGCAAGGCTGAGAGAACTTTCCCGGCTGGATTGTTGGGCTTAATGCTGCTTGTGATGCTGTTGTCTTTAAGGAACTTGATAGAGGCGTTAATTGCGGCCAGCTTTGTTCTTACGTTGCCGTAAGTCATCATGCGGGTTAGCTCATGGGCAGTGCGCCCATGAAGATTCCCCATAGTTTCATCACCAGCTATGCCGTCCTCGGCTGGGCCGCCGAACGGATCGGGGTCGTTGATTAGATCCTGTTCCTCCTGTGCATCCATTGACATTGTGTTAGCGTGGCGACAGTTGCCACTATTCAACCATGGCCAAAGGGAAAGGGAAGGGATCGAAGGGCGGCGGTGGCAAAAAGGGCTGCTGATTGATCGGTGACATACTCACGCCCGCAGACAAGTACGGTCAATGCGTTTAGCACACCGGCAAGGCAAAATGAGCCTGTAGCTGCGCCGCGTCAAGTTGTCAGTACCACGCCGAATGGCAGCCTTAGGGTTCTCGATTTAGGCAACGGGGACGCATCTGCTTCCACACAGTTGAAGGGATTCTTCGATCAGATCCTGACTGTTGCCCCCAAGATGGTCGAGTCGTATGACATTGCGAAGTCAACAAGGCAGGCGGGTGATTTACTTGCCAACGTTGATATTTCGGGTGTTGTAAAGAGCGGGGATGAAGCCTCGCTGGGGATGATTAAGCGGTTGTCCCCTCGCGCACAAGATATGGTGTGGCAGGGGGCATCTTTAATCGCCTCGCAGAACTATGTGGAGTCCACTGCTCGCAATGCGGCTATTGAACCACTTCTACTGAATGGCAAGAGTGACAGTGAAACAGAAGCACAGTTTACGGAAAGGTTTGCGAAGGGAAGGGCCAACGTCAGAACGAAAGCATTAAGCGAAAGCGGCATGGGGAACCTGCCGCCTGAGTATCGAGCCGAGGGAGCATTAAAAGCCCAGCAAGGCGAATCACTGGTCTACAACCAGATTCGCAAGGGGCATGATGAGCAATACAGTCAGGAGTGGGATGCCATGCAATCGAATCGTTATGCCACGGAAAGTCTTGGGTATTACAGGGCGCGCAATCTAATCATTTCGGCACCGGACCCTGGGCTGAGGAGAGATGAGATAATCGCCCTGAATCAACAAGGGCAGAAGTTTTACGAAAGCATAAAAGATATAGCTAAGCCAACAAGAGCCGCGCAGATCGCATTTTCCGGCATCAAGCAGACATACCAGCAGCTAGTAACAGAAGAGCGATACGCCGAGGCGGCCAATTACCTTGACTATCAGGGGATAGTGGCAAACCAGAAAATCGACACTATCGCTGGCGGCAACCTTTGGGACATTCCAGTAACAAAAGATGGTAGCTCAATTAAGACTGCCATTGCTCAACTGTCTGCCGGTTTGCAGCCACAGATAGAAAGGGCGCGGGCCAAGGAGAACTTTTTATCAATTAAAGACTTACTTCCTGGGCTGACAAGGCGCGAGCCTGAAGCCATGCGAGAGGCCCAGACAAGGCTTTTTAATGCCTCTCAAACACCAGAGGAGTTTTCGTCTATGTATGGGACGATCAAGCAAGCTCTTGCGCTTGGCGAGCCGTTACCTCCAACGCAAGCCGAGAAAGAAATAATGCTTGGCTATCAAGCTCAGCAGTTAAGATTAGGGGCTGATCTTAAAAAGATAAACGCACAGATTCTGGGTGACCACAGATTAAGTATTGACTCACAAAGCGCTTTGCTTAAGCCTGAGCGGCCAGGGGCCAATCCAATCATGGAGTCAACCTCAAGAGCAAGAGAATACAACTCGCCCCAGATTCAAGATGCAAGCATGACGCTGTATCAGGCGGCCATCGAAAAAGACCCCAGCCTCGCAAAAGACTCCGCAACAGCGCAAGAGACGGCAAGGAAACTCAGCAGCGGCCTCATAGTGACGGCAACGCAGAATACTGAGGTAAGGCTTCGCAGGTTAGAGAGCGCCGGGAAGCCTGTTGGGGCTGACGTTGCAAACGAAATCTTTAGGAATGAACTTGATGCGGTGAAGGCAGTCAAGCTAAAAGAGCTTGGCGGCACTGCGCCAGTCACCCGTCAGACCGTGGCGCAGGAACGGTTGTCGGACCTTAACTATATCAAGTATCAGATACAGAAGAACGGTGGCAAGGTGACCCCTTCTGTATTCCCCAGCGGAGTCATTGAAGATGCGAGAAAGAACGGCGTAAACGTCAACGACAGTCGCAAACTTACACAGTTCTTCCTTAAGCGTATGGATGGAACGATGGAGGGAGGCAAAAAGTTCTTCACTAATCCGGGCGATGTATGGCGCCAAATGTATAACAGTGCCCAACCTGCCCAGTCGAGCAGTGGCCCTGGGATGCCCACCTTGCCCATTCAGCAACTGGGAACCACCATCATGCGGTTTGTAGGCGGTGGGGATAAAGCCCCGGCTGCTCAGCCTGGGAAGAAAGGTGATACCAGTTCGCAGCCAACTTCAATACCGCAAATGGCGGCAAGGTTGGGCGAGGGGCTATTGGGTGGTGCGTTGAACGTGGTTGCCCCTCCTGCCATGGCGGCACAGGGGCCGAGTCGATTGCAGAACCCCGATCAGATGCCACGGCTGGGCTTGGCTTTCAGAAATGCTAACAGCCAGAACCCGCAGCCAATGTCATTGCATGAGGGGCCGCTTCCTCAGATCGTAGCGTCAGCCCCGGTGCGCCCTCTTCCCCTAGCTATTACCACAGATATGCACCCGTGGTTTGTGGCCATTGGCATCAACGAGGGAACGCGCACTGCAAATGGTGGATACACGAAAAACTACTTTGGTCACATTGACCCCAAGGACAAAAACCGGAATGTTGGGACCGTTTCGGGAGGTGGCGTAAGAGGCGGCGGCGGATCACCACAAGTTGTTGATCGAATATGGGCCGGAAAGTTGACGAAACAAGCCATGGTGGCTGCTTCACTTCTCATGGCAAGGGGCTTCAATCAGGGCACCTTGGGATTCCAGCGAGTCATGTTCAACTATCTCGACCTGCATGTTCAGTCCCCTGCCGCTGCTGGCACGTTCATTCAGAAACTATCCCAGATGATGAAAGGTGGACTAACGATTGAAGCTATTGCTAAGGCAAGAGCCGATTCGTATTACTACCCTGATGGGCGATGGGGAGGCGCCTGGCCCTACCCCCGGCTGTTGCAGGACCAACGGTCAAGAGCAGGCACCTTCGATTACAAAAAGAGGCTCTGACCCATGCCCTATCACTTTGATGCCGAGAAGGGTCAGTTTGTCTACGACGACCCATTAGCACCTGTCGAGGCTAAGGCTCCCGTTGTTGATACATCAAACCTGAGCTTTGAGGCGCAGATAGCCCAGAAAGTAGAGGCAAGGGATGATGCGGCTTTTCAGCAAGAGCAGGCGAAGTCAAACGTACTAGAGCCTGATCGCCCGTTTGGCCCAACTAGCGTAGGGCAGGGGCTTACTGAGCTTGGCAAAGTATTCGGTAACGCTGGTGTCGCCCTCCTGACTGACTATGGGGATATTGCTGCTGGCCTAGGAGATATTGCAGGCGAAACGTTTGACGCAGTTACCGGGCAGGGGGGCGGCTTTAATCCTGAGAACATTTTCAATGATGCTGACAACCCATGGACAAGGGCTAGGCGTGAGTTTTTCACACCTGAGACAGAGATAGGGAAACAGGCCGGGACGCTAGTTCGCGCTGTAACTGCACTGGTCGCGTTGCCCAAACTTGCCTTTGAGGGTCTTGCCTTGCCATTCCAGGCAGTGTCGAGGGTTAAGGCAGCGGGGAGTGTGGCAGAGGCAGCGGGCGGCATTGGCTCATTCATTATGAAAGCCAATGAGTACATGAAAGGAGTTGGGCAAACTGAAAAAGCTCTTGAAGCACAGAAAGCATTAAGCGGTCTTGAGAAGTCATTTATCAAGGGCAGTCCTGCCGCAAGAGCCGCGAAGAACGCTGCTGAGAATGATTGGCTGAGGCTGCCACTAACAAAGGTTGCAAAGGCAACAGCAGGAGTCGATGAGCTTAAAGGCTTTGCCAGTTGGGCCGAGAACGCGCAACAGAGTGTGCGTGGTCTTACTCAGTTGGGGGTGAAGTCATCGGCAGCAGAGAAGATTCGCACCGTTGGGCAAGCCCTGGCATGGGATGCGTTCGTCGCTTTCAACATGGCAGGCGAGGGCGATGACGAAATGGATGCCACATTCTCGGATGCGTTAAGTGACGCAGGGGTGCCTGCAATGCCCTTCCTAATGACCAATGCCGAGGATGCGGCATGGGCCAGGAAAGCTAAACAAACTGTCGAGGGGCTGGCAATCAATGGGGCTATGAATGGCCTGATTGATACATATCGTACTTACAAGTTTGCCAAAGCGTTCAGGGGTGCCAAGCCGACTGAGCAGGCGCAGATTATGAAAGCGTTTGGCCTATCTGCACAGGAGATTGGTGATTCCATGGGGCGGCAGATCGCCGCAAGTGGCGACAACCTTTCTAAAGAGCTACCAACCAGTACGGCTATGAGGGTTGGTGGGAAGCAGGCGATACCGGGTGATGCACGGGCCGAGTCGATTGCAAGGATTCAGGCTGACAACGCAGCGCAACAGGCGAGAGTAGCTGCGGCTGAGGCAAGCAGGCCCCGTGGCGGGGAACTGATGAACTTGCGGGATCAACTTGACCAGAGCATCGCTACACCACAGGCCGCGCAGTTACCCCCAGATCCCGGCAGCCCGGTTCAACAGTTCCTTGCCGTGGCCGAGGGGAAGGCAAGCCCGATCAGCCCTGATGATGCTCGGTATGCACAGTGGCTTGGGCAGCCCGGTGGCCCCCCGGCGGCGCCTGGCCCATTGGTCGCCCCCGGTGCGCTCCCCACCCCCAGCGAGGCCCCCATGGCGCCGGGGCGGGCTTCGCTTACTGGTGTCGAGCCTCCCGTTGGCGCACTGCCTGAGGGTCAGATGGCGGCTGCCTTGCCTCCTGGCAGCAGCCCTGAGCCCAAGCCTCCCGGTGCTGATCCGGCGGGCCTTCTGGGGGCTGGTGGCCCTCCTGCTGCACCGATTCGCCCGGTGCAAGTTCAGGATCTTGGCCCGTCCACACCGCGCCCGCCAACTCCTGTTGTCACCCCCCAGACAATCAAGAGTGCTTTTGCAAGGGACGCTTACCGG
>Ga0209401_1000928_pt1 | contig 19842 bp, 10 predicted proteins | sample M_140807_MF_Meta_FD_187318 | JGI IMG/M metagenome (GOLD analysis project Ga0209401, IMG submission 187318) | Freshwater microbial communities from Lake Montjoie, Canada to study carbon cycling - M_140807_MF_MetaG (SPAdes) (version 2) | ecosystem: Environmental > Aquatic > Freshwater > Lake...
CCGGACAATTGGGAAGCCATCACGCCTGGCCCTCCCCTTGAGGATGGGCGCCCCACCCTGCTGCTCGTCTCTGACGACAACTTCAACCCATTGCAGGACAACCTGCTGGCCCTGCTGGCCCCCCGACGGAGTGCCGCGTGTGGGTCATGGAGAACACCAAACCCTGCAAGGACGGCAACTGGGCCTATCCAGACCCTCCCGCCTCGGGCGGCGCGATCAACGCTGGCGGCCTCCTGATTCCCCCAGCAGCGGCCCTCCATCCAGGCGCCGGATCGCCACCACCCCGGGCCGGGGAGCCGTGCCCGCTGCACCGGAGGGCCAGTTGGAACCGAGCGGCACCTGCCGGAGCTGCTCGAAGCTGCCGCCGTTCCGGTCCCGCAGGGTGTAGGCCTGCACCTCCTCGTCGCCGCTGCGGTGGGTGGCGTTGTCCTCGCCAGGGTGCTGGACCGCGAGAAACAGGGTGGATTCGCCGGTGTCGAAGCAGGGCCCGGTGAGCTCGCATTCCATCGGGCCGGTGGCGAACAGCAGCGGCTCGCCGTCGGCTGATCCCTTGGCGGGAAAGATCCAGCAGGCGTTGTTGCCAAACACGTCGGCGCTGCCGTTCACCGCGGCGCGGTCGGTCACCATCCAGACGTTGCCGCTGCGGTCGATCGCCAGGTTGTCCGGGTTGGCGAAGCCCATGCCCCCCTGCCAGGGCGTGCCACCGGTGGCCGCCATGCGCCAGCGAAACGCTCCGCCCGGTTGGTCCGCCCTGGCTGTGGAATCCTCAAGGCGCATCAGCCAGCCGTAGGCCCAGCTGCTCTCGCCGCCCGGCCCCCGGAAGATGGCGGGATCGGCCTGCCCCTCCCCGTCCGATCCAGCGGCGGTGAAGGTGATCAAGAGATCTCCCGTGCGCGGATCGAGTTCGGTGTCCTCCGGCCGTGCCGTGGGGGTGGCCCCGGCGGCATTGGCGGCCAGGTGGGCATCGATCAGGATCGCCCCGAGCTGCTCTTCCCCCCGGCCCGGGTACAGATCGGCCAAGGTGCCGAAGCGCTGGCGGTAGGTCTTCAGCTGGGCATCGCTCTCCAGCAACTCAGCGCCGGCCTTCCTGCGGTCGCTGTGGGGCAGTGGCAGCACCGCGGGCAGATCGAAACGGGAGAAGTGGGAGGGGGGCAGGGGGTTGAGCGGCGTCTGGGGCTGCAGCGGAATCCATTCACCACCGCCCTTCGCATCGAACCGGGCCACCTCCAGCCGGCCACGCTCGAGCATGCGCGAGTTGGCCGGATCGCGGGGATCGCGCACGAGTGCGGCGCTCACATAGCGGTAGAGATGGCCGCCGTGGCGGTCGCAGCCGGAATACACCACCAGGGGCTCACCGGCGCGGGCGCGCACGGCCACGGCCTCATGGCGGAAACGGCCCAGGGCCGTGTGTTTCACCAAAGGGCGCTCCGGCCGGCGGGGGTCGATCTCCACCATCCAGCCGTACTTGTTGCCCGCCAGGCCAAAGGGATTGCCGAGGCCCTCGAGCCGCTCCCCATCGAAGCGGAAGGGGCGCTCCGCCGGCGAAGGCGAGCTGCCATCGGCGTACACCGCCTCCACCACATGGGTCTGAATGTTCTCCTCGGCGGAGAGCACCGTTCCCCAGGGCGTCTGGCCGCCGGCGCAGTTGGCAAAGCTGCCGATCACGCGGTCGCCGAGTCCGTCGTCGTAGCCGAGTCGCTGGCGCCTGCGGAACACCGCCGCCGCCGGTCCGCTGCACTGCAAGCGATCCTGTGGGCGCTCCAGCCCGGTAAGGCCGCTGATGCGCCGGTCGTAGCGCGGTTCAGAGCGACCGCTGCGGCGGCGCCAGCGCTGATCGGCGCTGCGTTCGATCTCAGCCACCCCGAGGCCCACGTCCAACATGGCGGCGGTGGCCACCTCCAACAGGGGCCGGCGCAGGGGATCGTCCACCGCCAGGGTCAGGGCATCGACGCTGCCGCCCCGCTCCGCCAGGAGTTTCCGCAGTTCCTTGATGGGCAGTTCGCGGCCCATCACCTCTCCGTAGCCGGCAAGCCAGGGTTGGGCGCTGATGTATTCGAAATTCACCGTGAGCAGCGCCCGCGCCCCATCGAGGGGCGTAAAGGCGAGGTAGTCGTTGTTGAACCCAAAGCGACCATTCCCCAACGGATCACCCCACTGCAGCAGCACCTCACCGCGATAGCCCTCCGGCAGGAGCAGCTGGTCCTGCAGGGCAATGCGGGCATAGGCACGCTGCTGCTCCGCGGCGCTGAGACCATCGGTGGGCAGGGGGATGGGGCCGCGCAGGGGCTGAAAAGGAAGCCCTCGGCCTGACCCAGGGGCGGCGGCCTGGGAACCGGGGGCTGGCATGGGTCCGCCGGCACCGGTTCCAGACTGAAGAAGGCCAGAGCGCGAATCACCCGCCCGCACCTGGGCAGCCACGGAGACAGCCCCCAGGCCGAGCAACTGGATCAGGAGCGCGCGGCGATTCATGGACGCACCAGTGGGGATTGGCTGGGCAGTCGACTGGGAGGGTTCGCCGGGCGCGAGCCCTACAGGTGTGAAGACGGCACATCACTAGGCAATCTGTTGGTCGAGCCCTTGGCACAGCGCATCATGCGTCACCTCAACGGGTCGGCTAGGCGACGGTGACACACGCCGGCATGGTGGTCGTGAACGGGCTTGGCAACTTCCGTCCCTTTAGCTCTCCCGCCAGGAATCCGGAAAACCCTCGCGGATCGTGAGCCAGGGCTCCAGCAGGGCCACCTGCCCGGGCTGGATGGGGGGCGACGGCGACTGGCTCAGCAGCTTCAACGCCTCATAAGTGCTGTTGCGCAGATGGAACGGCAGATCCAACAGATCCTGGCGTCGGTCTTCGTCCCAGCTCTCGACCGGCTCATTGGGAGCGCTCAGCTGCTTGACCAGGTGCTGTTGGGCCTGGACTGAGGCACCTAGGGAAGAATAGAAGAACTCCAGCAGGTTGAAGCAGGTGTTGATGTAGCCAGCCAGGGCGGTGATCGCCGCGGCAGGGGCGGAGATGCCGCGCAGATCGAGCAGCGGGCGGTCGGGTAGGCCTGGCGGCGGCTCCACATACCAGCCACCAATCGCCGTGATGCGCTGCTCCACGAGTTGATTGGGCACATACCAACAGAAGCCCTTGACCCACAAGGTGGTGTTGAGATTGGTGGCCATCTCACAGATCAGCGGAATGTAGGAATAACTGGTGGCGGATTCACTGAGCTTGATGGCGCAGCGCTGGCGCAGCATCGGTTCGGCGACACCGGGGAGTGCGTGGCTGGCGGCGTCCTGCGCCTCCCGCAGCAGCCGGTGGACGCGGCTCACCAGGGCGTGGATCGTGGGATTGGGGGCACCCTGCTGGGGCCCGTCGCCGTCCACATCCAGGCTGGCGGTGAGCCAGCTCCAATGGACGGCCGCCTGGCTCAAATTGAGCTGCTCGATGCTCCGCTGCAGGTCCAGATCCCGCTCCAACAGCTTCAGCGGCAACACCATCGGCCGCTGCTGCGCCGGGGCAGTGGCGTGGGGGGGAGAACGCCGGCCGGCCCGGCGATCCAGCAGGTCGCGCACGTAGTCTGCATGGCGCAGCTTGCGCATGATCGGCGCCATCGGGGCGATCGATTCCTGCAGCCGGTAGTCCTGCAGCGGCAGGGTAATGAGATTGGAGGCATAGGACGGATCCACATCCGGGCCGGGGATCAGCTCGAAGATCATGTTGCGAATCAGATGGCAACGATCCGCCTCCGATGCGGAGGCGCCGTCTCCGGCGGCTAGGTCGTAGGTCTGCTGCAGGTAGCCGTAGGTGAGGGAACGGGTGCGCTTCAGGTAGCCGTTGAAGGCCGGCAGCAGCTGGCCGAGCCTGCGCTCGAGCGTGGCGGCTCGCAGGTCGTTGAGCTGGGCGGCCCGGTCGGGGCTCCGCAGCACAGCCAGTGCGGCCCGCAACAGCCAAGACACCAGGTCATTGTCGATGCCCTGGCGGTCGAAGTCGCGGCTGAGGCCCAGCCGCTGCCGCCAAGACGGTGGGGTGAGCGCCGATGGCGCCTGACGGGCGCCCCCACCGAGCCAGCGGGGCAGGCGCCGCAGCATCAGGCCCACGGCGGCGACGCCGCGAACGATCGAGCGCCACAGCAAGGCCAAGGCGATGGGCAGCAGAAGCACAAACGCCAGCACCGCCAACCCCCACGGCCACGGCCCCCACGCCCCAACCTTGAACCCCACGGGGGTCGTACCCCCGAGAAGAAACGCCAGCAACACTCCCAACACCAGCCCACAAACCAGCGCAGCCAGCAGCGGCAACAGACCCACCCCCACCAGGGCACGCACCACCTTCCCCAGCAACGGCAGCCGCCGAACGCGGCGGGATAACCCACCAGAGCGGCCGCCGACGCAAGGGGCCCCCACAAGCTGGCGATCAAGGCTGGGCTCCTCGTAGAAGCCGATCCCCGGCTGGATGTTGTCCACGTCGGTGGCGATCACGTAGTGGATCGGTTGCTCCCGCTCCCGCGAGGGGGCCGGCTCACGCTTGAGGGCGTGGGTGCGGCGCAGCAGATAGCGGCGGATGTCCTCCACACTCGCCAGCCCGAGGTTGTCGTACAGACCGCCATCGAGGAACGCCACGTAGGGGCGGCGATCGCAGATCAACGAACCGCTGAAATGTTCGCGCGCCTGGGCCGCCTGGTCCGGCCCACCGGGTGAATGGTCGGGGCGGCAGAAGTCGTGGGGAAAGATCAAGGGCTCAAAGCCGCCGGGGAAGGCGAAGGAGGCGGCAACGCAATCGCCCAGCCGCAGATGGCGAGCGTGGCGATAGAGCTCCGTGGCCTCAACCGAACCCTCCTTGGCTTGAAGGTAGTAGCGGTTGAGCACATACACAGGCTCAACCGCACCATCGACAGACGGAGCGCCCCGTTGGATGCCAAAGCGGAACAGATCAAGCGAGGCAATATTGGCGGCGTTGAAGTAGACATAATCGGGAGAAAGGTTGCGCTTGCGCAGCATGTCGGTGATCGCGGTATTACCGAGGCGCGCTTCCTCACCGAGCAGGGAGCTCAAAAAGCCCTGGGTGGCATTGGCGGCGTGCAGGATCACCTTCTCGCCCTGCAGCAGCAGCGGCAGGCGTACAAAAGCATCGGCCAATTCCTCGCTGCCCAGGGCCAGCATCAGTGGATCCCAGAAGCGCTCGTAGAAGTGAAACTCTGATTCTTGGCTGGGATGGGATCCCGCTTTGGCGCAAAGGTAGGCGGCCAGGGCTAGGGATCCGCCGGACACACTGGACATCACCCGCGCTTTGCTCAACAGCCCGAGGTCCTGCAGAAGGGCCATCGTGCCCAATGAAAAGGCGGTGGCCCGGTAGCCGCCGCCGGAGAACGACAGACCGATGTAACCCCGATCGACCAGCGGCTTGCGCGGGCTGCCATCAAGGGCCGAAGCCATGGCGTTTGGCACTAACGCTGGTTCTACGCCGATTCAGTCGCTGCGGGGCAGAAGCAGACCATCGTGATCAGATCGGGAGCATGGAGGAGCGTGATGCAGCCGGAGATCCATGGGATGTTGGCCTACAGAGCTGGTCCCAGCTTGAACTGAAACGATGAGAGTTGTGCGAAGTTGATCACCAAGGCCAAGTCTTGGGAACAACCTGTAGGCATCCCATTCGTTGCTAGCTCTCCACCATGCGCGTTCATCGTCTTTCGGCCTGGTGTGGAGCCCTGTTGGTGGCCGCATTCGGTCCTGGTTCCGTCCAGGCCTGCACCAGCTTTCTGCTAAAGGGCAACGACGGCGGTAGCGTCTATGGACGCACCATGGAGTTTGGCTTGCCCTTGCAGAGTGCGGCAACCCTGATTCAGCGAGGTGCCAAGCTTCAAGGTGTTGGCCCAAACGGCATCCCTGGCAGCGGCCTGAATTGGCAAACGCAGTATGCGGCTGTTGGCATGAATGCCTTGGGGCAGCCTGTTCTGGTGGATGGGCTGAACGAAAAGGGCTTAGCCGGTGGATTGCTGAACGCCCCCAATAGTGCCGTGTACCAGAAGGTTGGAGCCGGCCAATCCAGCCGTTCGATCGCCAGCTATCAGCTGCTCACGTATGTCCTCACCACCTGCGCCACGGTGGAAGAGGTGAAAACCAAACTGCCCAAGATTCTGGTGAATCAGTCGGCACTTGGCTCCTATGGGGGGGTGGTAAGAATCCACATGACGGTCCACGATCGCAGCGGCAAGAGTCTTGCTGTGGAATACCTCAATGGCCAGCTCGTGATGCGCGATAACCCAACCGGGGTTTTCACCAATGACCCGCCCTTTGAGCAGCATCTTGCCACCCTTGGCAACGTTGCGAATCTCGTTCCGAATGAGCCAGCGCCGCTCAAGATTGGTGGGGCGAGCTTCGGAGCCGTCAGCAGCGGCGGTGGCATGGCTAGCCTGCCCGGCGACATGCTCTCGACCTCCCGATTTGTGCGGGCTGCGCTGCTCAGTCGCTACGCACCCACCAATGTGAGCACGGCCCAGCAGGTGGCCCAGGCTTTTCATCTGCTCAACAACTTTGACATCCCACCCGGAATGATCGCGCTGGCACCGGGCAGTAGCTATGGCGGTGGAGCCAGCAAAAGTAGTGGCGGTTTTGAGATCACGGAATGGATGGTGGTGGCCGATCAGAAGAATCTTGTCTATTACATTCGCACCTTCGAGAATCCGGACATCCGCAGTCTCAACCTAGGCTCCCTACCCCTTAATGGTGGCAAGATCCGCACCTTGCCGCTCGATCAACCGGTGCGGATTACTCCGCTTTCGTTGTGACTTTGTCCGGCCACCCGCCGACCACCATGGGTGCCGACCGCTCAGGGGCTAACAACGCGGCTGGCTCAGAACCCCGACCCCGGCGTCTGCAGGAAAGCCAACTCCTCGGCGCTCGACACCCGCCCGAGGGCGGCATTGCGGTGAGGGAAGCGCCCGAACTGGGCGATCACGTCCCGGTGGCGGCGGGCGAAGTCGGTGGTGCGGGGGTCAACGAACTGTGAGAACAGCGGCAGGGACGCCTCCTGCACCGCCAGCTCCTCGCTGTGCATCAGCGGCATCAGCCAGAACTGCCGGCGCGGCTGCTCGGGCTCGGCCTCCACCCAGCCCCGATCCAGCGCCAGCTGGCTGAGCGCCAGGGCCTGCGGATCACCGGCAAAGGCCATGGCCGTCTCGCGCCAGAGCTGGCGGGGGAACTGATCGAGCAGCAGCACCAGCGCCAGGCCACCCTGCGGCGCTTCGCTCCAAGAGCCCAGCTCGCCGGCGATGGCCTGGCGGGTGGGGCCCAGGAACCGCACCCGCACCAACGCATCAAAGTCCGGATCCTTGCGGAACCACTGGCTGGGGGGCGTGTCGTTGAACCAGAAGTTCAAGACCACGTCGGCGTCGACCAGCACGGCTTCTCCATCGCCCGTTGTCCCATCATCGATCCCGCTTGGTCGCCCCGCAGCCGCATCGGCCAGCCCCAAAGGGAGGGATGATGGCCGAAGCCTCAGGGCCAGGCCCCGGCAAGCCCCGAACCCGAGAGACCCGTGACCATCGGCTCCACGCCAGAGCGCTCAAACGCGGTCGAATTGGCCCCAACGAGCAGCTTCGCAGAATTTGCCCAACGGGCCGATTATTCGCTGCTGGATTCCCTGCAGGCGGATCCCCAGGCCACCAGCGATGGCCATGACCACAGGCCCCGCCAGGTGTTTTCGGGGCATTACGTGCCCGTGACACCCACGCCGCTTCCAGCCCCGGAGCTCGTGGCCTACAGCACAACCCTGTTCACCGACCTGGGCCTGGGCGATGGGCTGGCCCACGATGACGACTTCCTGCGTCTGTTTTCCGGCGACATCAGCGTGGCGCGGGAGCCGATGCGGCCGTTCGGGTGGGCAACCGGATATGCCCTCTCGATCTACGGCACGGAATACAACCAGCAGTGCCCGTTTGGAACCGGCAACGGCTATGGCGATGGCCGGGCGATGGCCGTGTTCGAAGGCCTCTTCAACGGCAGACGCTGGGAGATGCAACTCAAAGGCGGGGGCCCAACGCCCTATTGCCGCGGCGCCGATGGTCGCGCCGTGCTCCGCTCCAGCGTGCGGGAGTTTCTGGCACAGGAGTTCATGCATGCCCTGGGGGTTCCCACCTCCCGCTCGCTGACGCTGGTGGTGTCGCGGTCGGAAACCGTGCGCCGGCCCTGGTACTCGCCGAAGTCCCGCTCGTTCGATCCCGACATCGTGGTGAACAACCCGGCGGCGATCACCACCCGCGTGGCGCCATCCTTTCTGCGGGTCGGCCAGCTGGAGCTGTTTGCACGACGCGCCCGGAGCCAGGCCCATCCGGAGGCGCTGAAGGAGCTGCAGATGATCGTGGCGCACCTAATCGAGCGCAACTATCGGCCCGAGATTGATCCGGCTCTGAAGTTCAGCGATCAGGTGGTGGAGCTGGCGGGCTTGTTTCGCGCGCGGCTCACATCCCTGGTGGCCAACTGGATGCGGGTGGGCTACTGCCAGGGCAATTTCAACAGCGACAACTGCGCCGCAGGTGGTTACACCCTCGACTATGGCCCCTTCGGTTTCTGCGAGCTGTTCGATCCCCGCTTTCAGCCCTGGACCGGCGGCGGCGAGCATTTCTCCTTCTTCAACCAACCGCTGGCTGCCGAAGCGAACTACCAGATGTTCTGGGCCGCCATCCGCTTGCTGCTCAAGGACAACAGCTCGGCCCAGGCGAGGCTGGATGAGCTCCGGGAAGGATTCAGCGAGGCGATGGGGCACCAGATCGAGGCGATGTGGGCCAGCAAGCTCGGCCTGCCCAGCTACGACGCCTCGCTGGTGAACGAGCTGCTGGAGCTGATGGTGCTCTCAAAGGCTGACTACACGATCTTCTTCCGCAGGCTCTCGGAGGTTCCCGAGCAACTCTCATCCCTGAAGGAGAGCTTCTACATGCCCAGCTCGAAGGAGCTCGATGGGCGCTGGGAACGCTGGCTGCAACGCTGGCGAAACGCAATCACAGACAGCGGCGACCCGCAAGCAACCAGCGCAGCGATGAAACGCACCAACCCCAAGATCACCTGGCGCGAATGGCTGATTGCGCCTGCCTATAAACTGGCAGCGGAAGGCGATTACAGCTTGATCCAGGAGCTGCAGGCGCTGTTCAGCCATCCCTACGACGACCAATCCGCCGAGGTGGAAGCAACCTACGACCGCCTGAAGCCCCGGGAGTTCTTCAACGCCGGTGGCGTGTCCCACTACAGCTGTTCGTCCTAAGCCACCAGCAGCAAAAAACAGCGGCCCAGGTGTTCACCGGGGGCCGCTGCAATCATGGACGCCGGGATGGGCGGCGCCCTACCGAGTGCCCTCAGGCCAGGCGGGCGCCTTTGATCCGGCTGCGGATGCGGCGGCTAAGGCCGAAGGCGGCACCGATGCCAACAAGGGGCAGCGGTCCAGGTACGTGGTCAGTTTGACCAAAGCTATTCTGGAGACTGTTGATCGACCCGTTGGCGCCGGGCTGGACATTCCATTCATCCTGGACGTATAAGGTTTGAAGATTTAAGCTAGCCAGGGAGATTCCATCGGGAGTGGTGGGGTTGACAAGGACATCAGAAATGACCTGTGTCGTGTAATCCGAATTCCAGAATGTTTTGGTTATCGTGTATTCACCGTTGGTGATATCGCCCTGGTTGGCAAGCCTAACTTGAGCAAAGAATCTGGTCGGATCCGTGATGGCAATTTTATATCGCAGATTGCCAGTGTCATTCAAAATATTGTTGCGGTTTGGGTTGAAATCAAGAGAGAGATTATAAGGTGTATTTATGTTTGTTGGATCTAGGGTGAATTCCACCACATCGTCATTGGCGGCCACGAGGGTCGTTCGGGAGATCAGCATGACTTCTTTATCGCCCAACGTAACGGACGTTGTAAAGCATAGGGGATCATTCAAGAGGCACTTGAAGCCGGTTGCTCCCCCGATCGGAGGTGTCGGCTCCCAGCCAACGGCTTGCGCTGTATTTGCAGTCAGGACGGTGCCACCCACCAGGAGCGTGCCCAAGAGAGCTTTGAAGAGCGTGGTGGAGCGCCCTTTGGGGTTGGTTTCGAGCATGGTGTTCAAAGTCGAATCAGGTGAAAGGGAGCAGTGGTCAAAAAAGCATCGCCGCTGGTTGCCGCAGAAGGGCAGAGTTCAGGACAAGCTGCCAACGCAACTTACCGCCATTTCAGCCACCTGGAACCGGCAACACTTGCCACACATCAGCATCACCAATATCCAAGGAATCAATGGCGCTCCTGAATGCCGCAGGCTGCACCATTGGCGATGCATCGAAGCCTGCTTTTCCAGCAAAGCGTTGTGCGATGCGCCCTATTTGCCGCCTTGTTTGCATTTCTTCTTTCCCTCCAGATCGCGATTCACTGACTAAAAACCAGGAGGTCGATGCCCGGCCCCCGCTGGTTTTGGGGGGAGCGAGGTGGATCAGATGCCCTGCTTGAACTCGGTGATCGTGCCCTTGCCGTTGACATTGCAATAGCCGCTGACCTTCTTGCCGCGGATTTCCCAGTTGTAGCTCATGCCACGCTTCTTGATATCGGCGGCGCTGGTCGTGCCGTCGTCGATGCGCTGCTTCTCGGTGGCGCCGATGTTCACAACTGCATCGGACATGGGCACATCGAATTGCTCAACGACCCGCATTTTGCAGGCCTTGCCCCAAGTCGAGATCAGGCCTGATGCTGTCTGTGCGCTAGCTTTCGGCGCGAAGCTCAGGGAGGCAATGATGCCAAAGGTCAGGAGGGCGGCAGTGGAGAGGTGCCTGCGCTTGCCGTGCAGCTGACGCTGGGAGGTGACCATGGAATCCCGTGTGTCTGAGGAACCATTTTCACCCTAGGGATGCTTTGCCCGTTGGCAGTGACATGGAGTACTGATGTACAGCATCGGCCCAACAGATTCGCCTCTGCGGGAGCCAAAACCAAGCAATCACCAACGCAGCCGATGGGAGACTTTGGAATTGCCGCCGCAGCCATGCATAGCGGTGGAGAAGCTTGTCTGCTGGAGCAGTTTTGATTATCTACAGCTTATACGATCTGGGTGGAATCGCAGCCACAGAGAGCCTGCCCACCAACCTGCGGTAAGGTTCCCAGCAACAAATCAGCCATCGCCATGGCTTGTCATCACCTGATCTCCATACCCATGAAGGTCTACTGATGACGGATCCGGCTTCGACCCGGCTTCTACTGGTGGCCTTCGAGTCCGTTGATTGGGATCTGGTGACCCCCCTCATTGCGAGGGGCCAACTGCCCAACCTGGCGGCTCTGATTGAAAACGGCGTGATCGCTGATCTCGCCAGCCTTCAACCGGCCGTTCCTGCCCTTCTCTGGACCTCGCTGGCCACCGGGGTGAGGGCCGACCGCCATGGCGTTCTCGATCACCTCCAAATCGATCCCCTTTCGGGTGAGTTATTGCCAGTCACACCGGCTCAGCGAAAGGTGAAAACGCTTTGGCAGCTGCTGGCTGATGCGGGTTTGATCTGTCGGACTAAAAGAACCCACATTTGCTCCCGTTGCATTATGTTTTTGGATCGACCTGGAACCGTCCGCTTGGCCTACATAGAAGTTGCCTGACTTGTCGAAAACGATGGACTCTGGGTCGCTGTTAAACCCTGTAGCAAAAGTCCTGGTTAAAAGAGCTCCACTTGGGTCAAATTTTGCGACAACGTTACTTCCAAACGTAGTGACATAGAAATTTCCGGCTGCGTCAAAGGCTGAGCCAGTTGTGTAAGTATCGCCGGAATTACCGGTGCTTAGCTGCTTCACTAGTGTGCCATCTGGTTTGAAAATATTGACGAGTCCGCTACCTGCCGAAACAAAAACATCATTCAGTGTGTAAGCTTTGACCGAAGTAGTCCCACCAACAAGCGAGACGCATAGCCCTAGCAACCAAAGCCGTTTCTTACCTGCCAGCCTGGTGATCTGATTGTTGATCATGATTTGGCACTAAAGAATGGGACTGTTAGGGCATTAGCCCGTGCGCCATTTTAAAAATATTTTCGTGGGAGAATCGACGCCATGTGCGCTTGATTGGTGTCAATCGTGCGGCACAAAAGCTGCTTTGGAGTTACTGCACTGGCCGTCATCAGGACGCTGAACTCCCAGCAGGGAGTCCAAAGGCGCCTGCCACGGGTGCGGGCTGTGGTGTAGGTAAGCCAAAAACCTGGGGCCGTCCTTAAAACCACGCGCCGGTGTTGGTGCATCTGGCCTGGGCCCCCGCCGATGCAGACAAGAACTAGGAGGCTGACGCGTTCTGGGTGCCTGGGGCGGCGGATCCCCTTGTGCCCTGCTCCGGCGGCGGTACAACGCTTCCATCGATGGGAGTTGAGATGGCGCGCCAAAGAATGGCCTCGCAAAGAATTTCGCGCGTCGGCGCCTCCAGTGCCTTTTGGCTTCTGCACGGACGCTGCCGGCTCCTCCGCTTGATCGGTGTGGGGAGTGGGTTGGGGCTGGCATGGCTGACGCTGTCAGCGGTTCGAGCGAACGGAGCCGACCAGGGCTACCCGGTTCGACCCGCTCCTCCTGCCACCTCGGTGGTGGCCAACCTGGCCCCTGCCAGCCTCCGTGATTTCGAGGAGCCAGGCCGTTGCCCGACGGCGACGATGGCCCAGGGGCGGCGCACCGTGGCAGGGGCCAGGTTGCGTTATCCCTTGACCCAATGGGCCGGGGAAATCTCTCCCTTTGGCTGGCGTTATTCCAATGCCCGCAGCGCCTGGAGCATGCATAGCGGCATCGATCTGATCAGCCCGCCGGGAACGCCGGTGTTGGCGGTGATGGGGGGCCAGGTGGCCCGGGTTGACACGATCGGCGGCTACGGACTGGCGGTGATTGTGGACCACGGCAACGGCTGGCAAAGCCTGTATGCCCACCTGCAGGCGGTGGCGGTGCGTCCCTGCACGCTGCTCCAGGCGGGAAGCCAACTGGGCTGGGTGGGTCAGAGCGGCAGCGCCAGCACGGACCATCTCCACTTTGAACTGAGACGTGGCACGGGGCCCTCCCAGGTGGCGGTGGACCCGGCGAAGTATTTGCCCCGGCCTTAGTCCCTTAGACGTTGGCCGGCACCGCATCAGCGAGGAACGGCTTCTGGTGCTGCAAAGAACGCAGCCTGTCCCCGATCGCTGCTCAGATGTTCTATAGCGACGGGAGGGTAGTGGATGTGAAGGTCTGGTAGCTCCAGGTGCCGTTCGACTGGAAGGTCTGGTTGCCGAAGAGGTCGGAGTAGATGGCACTCCAGTTGGAGACGCCACCATCCCCCAGGCCGAAGGCGGCCACACCGACATTGCCGGGATCGGACTGGGCCGCGGTGGCATTGAGGGCGGTATTGAGCTGCTGCTGGTTCGCCCCCCAGACGTCCACCCCAGCGGCATTGGGCACCTTGATCGGCGTACCGGCACTGGTGTAGCGCAGGCCCGAGCTGGTGATCGGATCGCCAGCCAGCTCAGCATCCGTGGGCAGGGCCACGTTGACACCACTCCAGCCCTGGCCGTACTCCGGCCGGTTGTCCCACCAGGGACGGCGCTCCGGCCGGCCGTCGGTGATCAGGTCCACGTAGGTGAGCGTGTCGGAGGTCAAGGTGTCCAGCTCTTGGTTCAGCAGATCCTTGAGAGCGGTGAGGGCACCGAGCATCTCCGTGCCGCTGTAGCGGTTGCCGGGGGTGCCGGGCGCTGTGTACGCATCGAGGGAATTGGGAGCGGGCAGGCCGCGGCTGATCCAGTCGACACTGGTGGATGAGCTGTACAGCTGATCAGGGGTCGTGGTGGTCAGCACCTCACTGGCCAGGATTACACCGCTATCGGGTGATGGGGTCGTGGGATCCAGGTCAAAGGTGGTCTTGGTGTGGGTAACGAGGTAGCTGAAATCGATAGTGTGAACGGTGACCTTCTGGGCCATCACGTTATCGAACGGGTTATCAATCAGATTCCAGGTCTTGATCTCATCAGATAATATCTGGTTGGTAGTGAGTCGGATGCCACCGTTGAAGCCGTACACACCATCCTTTTCAAAGATGTAGCCGGCGTTGTTGAAGGCCGGCATGAGGGAATAATAAAAGGCCAGGCGATTCTGGGCCTCCAAGCGAGTCACCCCCGATGGGTCATTGCCCAGCATGGAGGTGGAGTTGTCGAGCAGGAGGTAGAGGTTGACCGGATGGGGGTCAGTGACAGGGATCATCGGCTCCGGTCCGATCGGCTCGGGGTCGTAGGCCATGGTGACGCTGGCCGGGTTGCTGGTGGCCCCCTGCTCGTCCTGGACGGTGTATTGGATCGGGGAGGGATTGGTGACGAAGCCCGCCTCGGGCGTAAAAGTGATGTCGCCGTTGCTGGGATTCACGCTCCAGGTGCCCTGTCCTGGAATCACGAGGGGATCGCCAGGGGCGGCGGTGCCCACAATCTGGATGGTGGCGGGCACCAGCTGGGAATCGATGTCGGTGTCATTGGCGATCACCCGGATCGTGCCGGGTTGGCCCGATGTGAGGCGACCGATGAAGTCGTCGCTGGCGAGGGGATTGTCGTTGGTGCCCTCGATCGTGATCGTCAGCACCGCGATATCGGTGAGGCCGCCGAGGTGATCCAGCACGGTGTAGTTGAACGATTCCGCCAGCTGATCGCCAAGGTTCAACCGCTCCACCGTGAGGTTGCTGTTGTCGACCGCATAGGTGTAGGTGCCATCGGCATTGATCAGGAGGTCTCCGTAGAGCCCCTTCAAGGCTGTGCCCACCGTGCCGGCCGTGCCAATCCCCTCCACCCCGCCGGTGCGGAAGGCCGTGACCTTGCCGTTGACTGACGGGGTGTCCTTGCTGTCCACGTCGGTGTCATTGGCCAGCACGTTGCCGGTGGCGTTGAAGCCACCGGTGCTGTTCTTGATCCCACCGGCCTCCTTGGCGATGCCGCTGTCGTCCGTGGCAACGGGGGCGTCATTGGTCCCCAGAATCGTGATGGCGAGAACGGCAGTGTCGCTGAGGTTGCCGCTATCGCTCACGGTGTAATTGAACGACTCGATCAGGCTGTCACCCTCATTCAGAGCTTCCACCGTGGGATTGGCGTTATCGATCGAGTAGCGATAATTGCCGTTGGCGTCGATCGAAAGGGAGCCATAGAGCCCAAGGAGGGGGCTGCCAACGACTCCGGCGCTGCCCGTACCTTCCGTGGCGCCCAGCCGGATGGCCGTGATCGTTCCGTTCAGCGAGGGGGTGTCGGAACCATCCACATCGCTGTCATTGGTCAACACATTGCCGCTGGCATCGGCGCCAGGAGTGGTGTTGAACGTGCCTCCAGCCTCAACGGCGGTGCCGCTGTCGTTGTTGGCGACAGGAGCATCGTTGGCCCCCTTGATGGTGATCGTCAGCAGGGCGATGTCGCTCAGTCCGCCTGGGTGATCCAGCACGGTGTAGTTGAACGTGTCCGTCAGCTGGTCCCCCGCGTCCATCCCGTCCACCACCGGATTGGTGTTGTCAACGCTGTAGGTGTAACTGCCGTCGGCGTTGATGCGCAGGGTGCCGTAGGTGCCCACCAGCAGGAAGCCGCCGCTGCCATCGGGCGTGCCGGCCACACCGGCGCCCTCCTTGCTCCCCGCGCGAATCCCGGTGACGCTGCCCTTGGTTGGCAGGGGCGTGTCGTTGCGATCGACGTCACTGTCGTTGGTGAGCACATTGCCGCTGGGGTTGGTGCCCGGCGTGCCGTTGTTGGTGCCGCCCGCCTCGGTGGCTGTGCCCCTGACGTTGCGTGCGATCGGGGCATCATTGGCGCCCTGGATGGTGATGCGCAGCACGCCGATGTCGGTGAGGCCGGCGGGGTGGTCGAGAACCGTGTAATTGAAGGCTTCCTGCAGGCTGTCGCCGGGGCTGAGGGCATCAACCGTTGGGTTGCTGTTGTCGACGACGTAGGTGTAGGTGCCGTTGGCGTTGATGGTGAGGGTGCCGTAGGTCCCCTTGATCACGAAGTTTCCAGACCCATCGGCGACCCCAGCCGCACCGGCCCCTTCGCTGCTCCCTGTGCGCACGGAGGTCACGGATCCGTTGAAGGCTGGGGTGTCGTTGCTATCCACGTCGGTGTCGTTGGTCAGCACATTGCCGCTGGCGTTGCTGCCGGCCGTGCCGTTGGCCACGCCGCCCGCTTCTAGGGCAGTACCCGAATCGTCGCTGGCAACGGGGGCATCATTGGCGCCATGGATGGTGATGGCGAGCACAGCCGTATCCGTGAGTCCGCCGCTGTCACGCACTGTGTAGTTGAAGTCCTCGCTCATGGTGTCGAGGGGATTAAGCGCCTCAACCGTGGCGTTGTCGTTGTCCACCACATAGGTGAACGAACCATCGGCATGGATGGTCAGTGAGCCATAGAGCCCCTTGAGGGCTGCACCGACGGTGCCCGCCAGGCCCGCGCCTTCCCTGTCCCCCAGCCGGATCGCTATAACGCTGCCTTGGGTGGCCAGGGGCTTGTCCTTGTTATCCACGTCCGTGTCGTTGAGAAGCACGTTGCCAATGGCGTTGCTTCCACCGGTGCCATTGCGCGTGCCGCCCTTCTCAACGGCGGTGCCAGTGTCGTTCACCGCGATCGGGGCATCGTTGGCGCCATTGATGGTGATCGTGAGCTTGCCGATGTCGGAGAGGCCACCTCGATCGCTCACCGTGTAGTTGAACGCTTCGCTCAACGTGTCGCCAGGACTGAGGGCATCGACGACGGCGTCGGCGTTGTTCACCACATAGGTGTAGGTTCCGTTGGCGTGGATGGTGAGGGTGCCGTAGGTACCGGTGAGCAGGAAGCCGCCTGCCCCATCGGAGCTTCCTGCCGCGCCCGAACCTTCAGTGGCACCGGTGCGGATGGCCGTAACGGAGCCATTGGAGGAGGGGGTGTCACCAAAGTCGACGTCCGTGTCATTGGAGAGCACATTGCCGCTGCCGATGCTGCCGGCCGTGCCGTTCGCCACGCCGCCCGCCTCTAAGGCCGAAGCGTTGTCGTCCTTGGCAACGGGGGCATCATTGGCACCAAGAATCTTGATGTCTAAAACAGCCGTGTCGCTCAGGCCAGCGATGTGGTCGAGCACGGTGTAGTTGAACGACTCGATAATGAAGGCACCAGGATCGAGAGCATCGACAACGAGGTTGTTGTTGTCGACCCCATAGGTGTAAGCACCATTGGCCTGGAGTGTCAGGGTGCCATAGACGCCCTGAAATGCTGTCCCCACGGTGCCAGCCGAGCCCGTCCCTTCCTGCCCCCCCAGGCGGATGGCGGTTATGGATCCTTGCGTGACGAGCGGCGTGTCGTTGCTGTCCACATCGCTGTCATTAGTGAGCACATTGCCGGTGACATCACTGCCGGCGGTGCTGTTGAGGGTCCCTCCTGCTTCGATGGCTGTGCCGGTGTCGTTGGCAGCAACGGGAGCATCGTTGGTGCCCTCGATGTTGACGGCGATCAGCGCGGAGTTGGTGCCTAGGCCGTCGCTGTAGTCGTAATTGAAGAATTCAGTGCGTGTATCGCCGGGGTTGAGGGCATCGATGTTCGGATCACTGTTATTAACGGTGTAGATCGCGTTGCCGCTGGCATCGACGGTGAGCGTGCCGTAGAGGCCTGTGATCACAAAGGTTCCGGCTCCAACGCTTGTTCCAGGCGTGCCGGCGCCAATCAAAGCACCCGTGCGGATGGCAATCACCACCGTGCCTGCTGGGAGAGTGGGGTCGTCCAGCAGATCGCCCGCCCCTGGGAAACCACCCGTGTTGTTGTTGACTCCACCAGCCTCCTTGGCATTCAAGGTGTTGTCGGTGAGATTGCCGTCGATCGCCCCATTGATCGTGATCGTCAGGACGGCGATGTCGGTGAGGCCGCCGAGGTGATCGAGCACGGTGTAGTTGAAAGCCTCGCTGAGGGTCTGGCCGGGGATGAGGGCCTCAACGGCAGGATTGGCGTTGTCGACCACGTAGGTGTAAGCACCGTTGGCCTGGATCGTGAGGGTGCCGAAGCTGCCCACCAGCACGAAGCCGCTGCCGCTAGGGGATCCCGCCGCACCGGAGCCTTCCACGCCCCCCAGTCGGATAGCGATGATGGTGCCATTGATGGCCGGGGTGTCGTTCGAGTCGACATCCGTGTCGTTAGGGAGCACGTTGCCGGTGGCGTCGGCTCCGCCGAGGGTGTTATGGATTCCGCCAGCCTCCACGGCCGTGCCAACGTCATCGCTGGCTACAGGAGAATCATTGGCCCCATTGATGTTGATGGTCAGGACGGCGGTATCAGTGAGGCCGCTGGGGTGGTCAAGGAGGGTGTAATTGAACGTGTCGGTGACGACATCACCAGGGTTGAGCGCATCAACCGGGGTGTTGGCGTTGTCGACCACATAGGTGTAGGCGCCATCGACGTTGAGCGTCAGCGATCCGTAGGTGCTGGGGAGGGCTGAGCCCAGGGTGCCTGCTGTGCCGCTTCCCTCCTTATCGCCCGTGCGGAACGACACCACAGTTCCTTCAGGAGGAGCAGCCTTGTTGTTGCCATCTCGGTTGTCAACGTCGCGATCATTGGCGATCACTGCTCCTGTTGCGTCGGCGCCGGCGGTGCCATTGGCCACTCCCCCGGCCTCAAGGGCCGTCCCGATGTCGTTGTTGGCGACGGGGGCATCGTTGGTGCCATGGATGGTGATGGTCAGCACCCCGATGTCGGTGAGTCCGTTTTTGTCCCGCACGGTGTAGTTGAAGGCTTCGCTCAGGCTGGCGCCTGGATCGAGGGCGTCGACCAATGGGTTGCTGTTGTCGACGACATAGAAGTAGCTGCCGTTGGCATTGATCGTGAGCGTGCCGAAGAGGCCAGTCAGGCCCGTACCCACCGAGCCGGCCGTTCCGGCCCCCTCGATGGCGCCGGTGCGGATGGCGCTCACGGAACCATTCAGGGCCGGGGTATCGCCATCATCCACATCGGTGTCGTTTTGCAGCACGTTGCCGCTGGCAGGGCTGCCGGCCGTGGTGTTCAAGCTGCCACCGGCCTCCAGGGCGGTTCCGGTGTCATTCACCGCCACGGGGGCGTCGTTAGCCCCGTTGAGGATGACGGTTAAAACGGCGGTGTCGGTGAGACCGCTGGGATGGTCAAGCAGGGTGTAGTTGAAGAGATCCCGCAGGGTGGCACCGGCATCGAGGGCATCCACCACGGGGTTGCTGTTGTCAACGACATAGGTGTAGGAGCCGTTGGCGTTGAGGGTCAAGGAGCCATAGAGACCCTGGAGGGCAACATCCACACTCCCAGCTGTGCCGGAGCCTTCCTTGCCTCCCGTGCGAATCGCTGTGATCGTGCCCAAAGGTGGTCCAACCAGGTTGTTGCCGTCCGCCTTGTCCACATCGCGATCATTGGTGATCACGTTGCCGACGGCGTTGCTGCCGGGGGTTCCGTTGAAGCTGCCACCGGCCTCGAGGGCGTTGCCGATGTCATCGAAGCCCACGGGGGCATCGTTGGCGCCAGTGATGGTGATCGTCAGGATGCCGATGTCGGTGAGGGCGCCATCGGAGACGGTGTAGTTGAAGGACTCGGTGAGGAAAGCGCCCGGATCGAGGAAATCGACTGACGGATTGGCGTTGTCAACCACATAGCTGTAGGTGCCGTTCGCCTGGAAGGTGATCGATCCATACAGGCCCTGCAAGGCCACACCGATGGTGCCGGCGGTGCCGGATCCCTTGATGGAACCGGTGCGGAAGGAGGCCACGATGCCATTCAGCGATGGCGTGTCGTTGGAGTCGACGTCGGTGTCGTTGGTGAGGACGTTGCCGCTGGCGTTGGCTCCCGGTGTGCCATTGGAGGTGCCACCGGCCTCCAGAGCGGAGCCGGCATCATCGATGGCGACTGGGGCATCATTCCGTCCCAGAATCGTGA